>JAEEGL014089390.1_pt1 | contig 14430 bp, 9 predicted proteins | sample 9134231 | NCBI WGS metagenome assembly JAEEGL01 (sample SAMN16246548, study PRJNA631951) | gut metagenome | biome: gut microbiome; feature: rumen; material: fiber-attached | host: Bos | place: Iran: Karaj | collected 2018-10
CCGAAGGACTGTGTTCTTACAGGAAGTATCTCGCCCTCTGCTACATATGCACGAAGCTTGGCATCTGATGTACTCTGTATTCTGTATACTGTTGCATGTCCCGGAATCAGATCACCTTCAAGTGTTCCGTTTGTTACTTCCTCAGGAAGCGTTCTTGCCATGATCTTCTGATTCTTCATCTCATGGAATGCAAGCTTTGTAGTACATGTGTTTCCGCAATGGAAGCCCATAAATGTATCCTTGATCGTGTAGTCGTAATCAAACTTGCCCTTTATCTCATTCTCAAACATATCCTTTGGTACTGAGTTGTTGATATCAAGAAGTGTTACTGCATCATCACTTACTATCTGTCCGATATACTCTGAAAGTGCTCCGTATATATCAACCTCACAAGAAACAGGAATTCCTCTTGCTGCAAGACGGCTGTTTACGTAGCATGGCACAAATCCAAACTGTGTCTGGAATGCAGGCCAGCACTTTCCTGCTATAACTGTGAACTCACGGCTTCCCTTATGAGCATCGATCCAGTCAAGAAGTGTAAGCTCATACTGAGCAAGCTTGTTTAATACCTCAGGCTTCTTGTTTCCTCCACCGAGTTCCTGAGCCATATCTGCAACAACGTCAGGAATACGTGGATCATCTGCATGCTTGTTGAAAGCTTCGAAGAGATCAAGCTCTGAGTTTTCTTCTATCTCTACTCCCAGGTTGTAAAGCTGCTTGATAGGAGCATTACATGCAAGGAAGTCCTGTGGTCTTGGTCCGAAGCCTATTATCTTAAGGTTATCAAGAGCTATTCTTACCTTAGCGATAGTCTTGAAATCATTTATCATATCTGCTATTTCATCTGCTGTTCCAACAGGATACTCAGGGATATAAGCCTTGAGATTTCTGAGGTACAGGTTGTAGCTTGCGTTGAGCATTCCACAGTAAGCATCACCTCTGTCATCGCAGAGCTTTCCGCTTTCTTCCTCAGCTGCTGCAACAACCATTGATGGTCCACAGAACTCTTTTACAAGAAGTATCTCACTACTCTCAGGTCCGAAATTGCCGAGGAATACAACGAGTGCATTACATCCGGCTGCATTTACCTCTCCGAGAGCCTTTCTCATATCAACTTCATTTTCAACTGTAGTCTTGCAGTTATATATCTCACCATAAGTCTTTGTGTACTCAGCGACAACAGCTTCTCTTCTGCTCTCTGAAAGACTCATTGGGAAACAGTCTCTGCTGACTGCGATAATACCAAGTTTTACTTCAGGCATATTTTGCATGATAAGTAACCTCCTTAAACTTAGATTCATTGAATCATTTATATTACATATTTTCTTTTATCTGTTCATAGATACCATCAGCGTCAAGCTTATATTTCTTGAGCAGCTCAACTGCAGGACCGGACTCGCCAAATGTATCTCTTACTCCGATTCTGTAAAGAGGTGCAGGACACTCTTCAGTAAGTACCTCTGCAACTGCTCCGCCAAGTCCACCGATGATTGAATGTTCTTCAGCTGTGAAAAGCTTCTTTGTTTCTTTTGCAGCCTTGATGATTATATCCTTATCGATTGGCTTTATCGTATGAATATTTATTACTCTTACACTTACACCATCTGCTTCAAGCTTTTCGGCCGCCTTAAGTGATTCACCAACCTCAAGTCCGGTAGCAAGTATTGTTATATCTGAACCATCCTTCAAAAGAACTCCCTTGCCAATCTCGAACTTGTAATCAGTATTATCATTTATTACAGGAACAGCAAGACGTCCAAATCTCATATATACAGGACCGTCTATCTCATAAGCTGCTCTTACAGCGGCCTTAGCCTCTACATCATCAGATGGATTGATGATCGTCATTCCGGGAATAGTTCTCATAAGAGCTATATCCTCGTTACACTGATGTGATGCACCATCCTCACCAACAGAGATACCTGCATGTGTTGCGCCGATTTTGACATTCAGATGTGGATATCCGATTGAATTACGAACCTGCTCAAAAGCACGTCCTGCTGCAAACATTGCAAAAGTACTTGCAAAAGGAACCTTTCCACAAGTTGCAAGACCTGCAGCTATTCCCATCATATTTGCCTCTGCGATTCCGCAGTCTATATGTCTTTCCGGAAAAGCCTTCTTAAAAGTTGCTGTTTTTGTAGCAGCAGCAAGGTCGGCATCAAGAACCACCAGGTTCTCTTTCTCTTTTCCAAGCTCAGCAAGTGCATTTCCGTAACTATCTCTTGTAGCTATTTTTGTATCAGACATTATCCATTCACCTCCAAATCCTTAAGAGCTGTTTCATACTCATCATCATTTGGAGCCTTACCATGCCATCCACACTGGTTCTCCATAAAGGAGACACCTTTACCTTTAACAGTTTTAGCAATTATTGCAGTAGGCTTATCCTTAACATTCTTTGCATCCTGAAAGGCTTTTTCTATCTGATCAAAATCATGACCATCTATGCATATAACATTAAATCCAAATGCTTCAAACTTATCAGCTATTGGATAAGGTGAACAAACCTCATCTATAGCTCCGTCTATCTGAAGATTATTATTATCAACTATAACAGTTAGGTTATCCAGCTTTCTGAAGGCTGCAAACATTGAAGCCTCCCAGATCTGTCCTTCCTCTATTTCACCATCACCACACATAGCAAAAACTCTGTAAGACTTTCCGTCGAGCTTTGCAGCAAGCGCCATACCTACTGCAGCAGACAGTCCCTGCCCCAGGGATCCGGAAGACATATCAATGCCAGGAATATGTTTCATATCCGGATGTCCCTGGAGATAAGAGCCTGTGTGTCGGAGGGTTTTGAGGTCATCTACATCGAAATAACCTCTGTGTGATAAAGTTGAATATAAGGCTGGAGCTATATGCCCCTTCGACAGTACGAACCTGTCTCTATCTGGATCCTTCGGATTCTCAGGACTTATATTCATCTCTATATAATATAAATAAGTGAGGATGTCAGCTGCTGATAGTGATCCACCCGGATGTCCGGATTTTGCACTATGTACTGCAGTTACGATTCCTTTTCTTATTTCATTCGCATTATTTTCTAACTCTGTTCTTTTTGCTGTATTCATTATTAACCTCTTTATTAGTTACCAAAGACTTTTCTGTAATCTTCCTGGAATTTTACTATTCCCTGATCTGTAAGTGGATGCTTTGTCATCTGTTCAATTACTGCATATGGAACAGTAGCTATATCAGCGCCGGCAAGTGCACACTCTGTAACATGAACAGTATTTCTTATGCTGGCTGCTATAATTTCTGTCTCGATATCATAATTACTGAAAATCTGAACTATATGCTCGATAAGTTCAATTCCAGGTGAACTGATATCATCAAGTCTTCCGAGGAAAGGAGAAACATATGTGGCTCCGGCTCTAGCAGCAAGAAGGGCCTGGTTAGCTGAGAAGATCAAAGTGACATTGGTCTTTATTCCTTCAGCAGAAAGTACTTTTACAGCCTTTAGTCCCTCAACAGTCATCGGAATCTTGACAATCATGTTAGGATGAATAGCCGCTATCTCTCTACCCTCAGCTATCATCCCTTCAGCATCGACTGTGGTGGCTTTTACTTCACCACTAATCGGTCCATCAACTATAGAAGTGATTTCTTTAATAACTTCATTAAAGTTTCTTCCTTCCTTTGCTATAAGTGATGGATTTGTGGTAACTCCACAAATAACCCCCATATCATTTGCCTTACGTATATCATCAACATTTGCGGTATCAATAAAGAATTTCATTTCTTTCCTCCATTTGTATAAATTATTAATTTTATTTATTGTTTATATTTAAATCACTATAAATAGTTCTTCTATAAATCATTATTGATTGTTATCTCACCTTCAAGACAGCTATATCCGGTCAGCTCATCACTTCTCTTATCCGGCTGATGTCCGCCGATGTAGAGCTTGTACTTACCGTTTAGCTTTACTCTCTCTCCGCTTTCTAATACTGTATCAAATACTCTGTCGCGAAGATCAAACTGTACAACCTTGAATTCTCCCGGCTCAAGAGTAACTCTCTCAAAGCCTGCCAGACTGTATTTTGGCTGATTTGAAGGATCAAGATATACATCCAGATTCTTTATAGATGTATTCTTTCCGTTTTCAAGCTTTTCAGCAGGAAGCTTATCTATGTAAAGCTCAGCAATTTCATCAGCTTTAACACTTCCTGTATTCTTTATTGTAACTATGGCCTGATTCTCTGTGATACTGAGGTCATAATATTCAAAGCTTGTATATGAAAGTCCATATCCAAACGGATAAAGTACATCGCCATCAAAATATCTGTATGTACGTCCCTTCATGCTGTAATCTTCCATAGGTGGCTGTGTTCCATCATAGTAGAAGGTTACAGGAAGCTTTCCGCCCGGAACAGCGTCACCGAAAATTATATCTGCTACTGCCTGTCCTCCGGCCTGTCCACTATACCAACTCTGGATTACAGCGTTGCAGCTCTCGCTTTCACGACTCAAGTCCATAGCACTTCCTGTATTACATACCAGAATTACAGGCTTTCCTGTGCTGATAACTCTTTCAACAAGTCTTCTCTGAGGCTCTAACAGATAAAGAGATGTTTTATCTCCGCCGGCAAATGCATTTCCTGTATCGCCCTGTTCTCCTTCAATAGTTGAATCAAGTCCGACATAAAGTATTACTACATCACTTGCCTTTGCTGTCATCTCAGCTTCGCTAAGTCTGTCATCATCAAATGCAAGGTTCTGTACCTTGTCACCGAAAAGATGTGAGCCTTCTGAATAAAGAACCTTAGTTCCCGGTTTAACAGCTCTTCTGATTCCTTCGAGATTAGTAACATATCTGGAAGAGGTTCCGTTATAGTTACCTTCAAGAACAGTAATTGATGTAGCTGTTGGACCGATAACTGCTATCTTCTTTATCTTATCCTTATTTAAAGGAAGTATTCCGTCATTTTTAAGAAGAACTGTTGAATTAACACTTGCTTTATATGAAAGAGCTGCTGATTCGTCAGTATCTATCGCATCGATTCCAATAGAATCATACTCACAGTCATCATCAAACATTCCGAGTGCAACTCTTATAGTGTAAGCGTTAATTGCAGCACTTCTAATATCTTCTTCTGTTACAAGACCCTGATCATATGCTTCCATGATGCTTTGATATGCAACACCTGCGTTTACATCACAGGTTGCTTTAATAGCAAGCGCACAGGTCTCAAATACATTTTTTGTAACATGATGATTCTCATGTATATCCATAAGTGCCAGGAAGTCTGAAACAAAGTAACCATCGAAGCCCCAGTCATTTCTGAGTCTGTCTCGAACAAGCGGAGTGCTTGTACATGCCGGTTCACCGTTAACTCTGTTATACGCGCCCATTACACCTGCTACATTTCCTTCTTTGATTGCATCATAGAATGCCGGTGTATAGGTCTCTTCGATATCCTTTTCACTGGCGATTGCATCAAAGCCATGTCTTAATGCCTCAGGTCCCGAATGGACTGCATAATGCTTTGCACATGCTGCAGCCTTCATATATTTACCAGCACCCTGAAGTCCTTTTATAAAAGCAACTCCAAGCTTTGCTGTAAGATATGGATCCTCGCCGTAGGTTTCCTGTCCTCTTCCCCATCTTGCATCTCTGAAAATATTTACATTCGGAGACCACATTGTTATACCTTTATATAAGTCTCTGTCTTCAAGTGATCTGGATTCATTGTATTTGGCTCTTGCCTCTGTAGCAATTACATCACCGATTTCTTCAAGCATATTCTTATCGAACATAGCAGCCAGTGCTATTGCCTGAGGAAAAACAGTTGCTGTACCTGCTCTTGCCAGACCATGAAGTCCTTCATTCCACCAGTTATAAGCCGGTATCCCAAGTCTTTCGATAGCCGGGCTATCATATCTTATTTGGGAAGCTGCTTCTTCCAGTGTCATAGAGTCAACTATTTTCGACGCTTTTTCTCTGAACTCTTTATTCATTACTCCGATCTCCATTAATAAACAAAATATGCATACTAATTCATGTTAACCTTAGGGTTAATGGTAACATAGGAAATAACTAAATACTTTTCAAATGTTGCTTAATGTTTTACATTTCTTGCTATATATATTTGGTATTATTGTCATTTGAAATATATAGGTGTATGCATTATAATAGTAGGGCTACAATCTTAAGACAAAAATTATGATAGAATAAATCTTTTGAAAAAGGAGTATATCTTGTGAAACACTTAGGTATTGATATCGGTTCAACTACAGTTAAGATTGCAATAATTGATGAAGAAAATAACATCCTTTATTCTGAATATCAGAGGCATTTTGCAAAGATAAAAGAAACTCTTCGCGAGCTTCTCGAAAATGCTATAAAAAGTATAGGTGATATGGAGATTGCTGCAGATATTACCGGTTCCGGTGGTCTCGCACTTTCTAACGTAATCGGCGTTCCTTTTGAACAGGAGGTTGTATGCGTTTCTACTGCTCTTAAAACCTTTGCTCCTAAAACTCAAGTTGCTATTGAGCTTGGTGGTGAGGATGCAAAGATCATTTATTTCTCAAAAAACGGAATTGAACAGAGAATGAATTCAGTTTGTGCCGGAGGTACAGGCTCTTTTATAGATCAGATGGCTGCACTTCTTATGACAGATGCATCCGGTCTTAATACTCTTGCAAAGGATTTTGATACCATTCATCCTATAGCTGCCCGTTGTGGAGTTTTTGCAAAGACAGATATACAGCCTCTTATAAACGAAGGAGCAACAAAACCAAATCTTTCCGCTTCTATCTTTCAGGCTGTTGTAAATCAGACTATATCAGGTCTTGCCTGTGGAAAGCCAATTAGAGGCTATGTTGCATTTCTCGGTGGACCGCTTCACTTCTTAGATCAGCTTAGAGAAAGATTTATTGATACTCTGAATCTTGACGAGGAGCATTCTATTATACCTGACAATTCACATCTTTTCGCTGCATCAGGTGCAGCTCTTCATGCGGATGAATCAATCACTATCGGTCTTAAGGAGCTTGCCGAAAAGCTTACTCCTGAACTTAAGATCGAGGTTGAAGTAAACCGTATGGATCCTCTTTTCAAGAATAATGATGAATATAAAGAGTTTTCAGATAGAATGTCCAAGTATACTGTTAAGCGTGGAGATCTGAAAAACTATAAAGGAAATGTATTTCTTGGCATAGATGCCGGTTCTACAACAACCAAGCTCGCACTCATCGGTGAGGATGGCGAGCTCCTATATGATTTCTATAGTAATAATAATGGAAGCCCTGTTAAAACTACCATTAAAGCAATGAAAGAGATATACTCTCTTCTTCCTAAAGGTGCAGTTATTTCAGGAAGCTGTTCAACCGGTTACGGTGAGGCACTTCTTAAGTCTGCATTCCAGCTTGATTATGGTGAGGTTGAAACGATTGCACACTATACCGCTGCCGCTTTCTTTGACCCAAGCGTTGATACAATCCTTGATATCGGTGGTCAGGATATGAAATGTATCAAGATCCGTGAAGGTGTCGTTGATAATGTAATGCTTAACGAGTCCTGTTCTTCGGGATGCGGATCATTTATAGAAACATTTGCAAATTCACTTGATTATAAGGTTCAGGATTTTGCAAAGATTGCTCTTTTTGCAAAGAGTCCGATAGATCTTGGTTCCAGATGTACAGTATTTATGAATTCAAAGGTTAAGCAGGCACAGAAGGAAGGTGCTTCTGTTGAGGATATCTCAGCCGGTCTTGCTTATTCAGTTATAAAAAATGCACTTCTCAAGGTTATCAAGCTTACTGATCCAAAACAGCTTGGAGAAAATATCGTTGTTCAGGGTGGTACCTTCTATAATGATGCTGTTCTCCGTGCATTTGAGCTTGTTTCAGGTGCAAAGGCTATCCGTCCTGATATAGCAGGTATCATGGGTGCCTTCGGTGCAGCTCTTATTGCCAGGGATAATTATTCAGAAGGCTTTAAGTCTACTACTCTTCCAAGCAAGGATGTAGATGAGCTTACATACGAGACGCAGATGGCTCGTTGCGGAGGATGTACAAATAACTGTCTTCTTACTATTAATAAGTTCACCGGTAATCGTCGTTTCATTACAGGAAACAGATGTGAGAAGGGCCTTGGCATGAAGAAGAATAAAGAAAATATGCCAAACCTTTATGATTATAAATATCATCGTATATTTGATTATGAACCTCTTTCAGCAGATGAAGCTGTGAGGGGTGAAATCGGAGTTCCTCGTGTTCTTAACATGTATGAGAACTATCCTTTCTGGTATACTTTCCTTACTGAGCTTAAGTACAGAGTTATTCTCTCACCTAAGTCAGACAAGAATATATATCAGCTCGGAATAGAATCAATACCAAGTGATACGGAGTGTTATCCTGCTAAAATCAGTCATGGTCATGTTATGTGGCTTGTAAAGCAGGGACTTAAGCAGATATTCTATCCATGTATTCCTTATGAAAGAAATGAAACTCCGGACGCAAATAATCATTATAACTGTCCTATCGTTACTTCATATTCTGAGAATATAAAGAATAATATGGAAGAAATCGAAACTGAACATATCACTTATATCCGTCCTTTCCTTGCTCTTGATAACAGACTTGCTCTTAAGGACCGTATGTTCAGAGAATTTTCCAAGTATACTGATGTTACAAAGGAAGAAATAAGCAACGCTATTGACAAGGCATACGATGAAGCAGACCGTGTAAAGGCTGACGTTCGTAAGAAGGGTGAAGAAACACTGAAGTATCTTAAGGATAATGGCAAGGTTGGTATAGTTCTTGCAGGACGTCCTTATCATGTAGACCCTGAAATAAACCATGGTATTCCTGAGCTTATCAATTCATACGGTGTTGCCGTACTTTCAGAGGACTCTATCTCACACTTAAGTGATGTTGAAAGACCTCTTATTGTATCAGATCAGTGGATGTATCACTCAAGACTTTATAAAGCTGCAAACTATGTAAAAACAAAGACTAACCTCGAGCTTGTACAGCTTTTCTCCTTTGGCTGTGGTCTTGATGCTGTTACAACAGACTGTGTAAAGGATATACTTTCAAATTCAAATAAGATATATACAGTACTTAAAATAGATGAGGTTTCTAACCTTGGTGCTGCACGTATACGTATCAGATCACTTCTTTCAGCTATGAAGGTTCGTGAGAAGAAGAATTTCAAGCCTGTTAATTGCACAACCGCAATAAACAGAGTTGAGTTTACAAAGGATATGAGGGATGATTATACAGTTCTCTGTCCTCAGATGTCACCAATTCACTTCAAGATGCTTCAGGCGGCTATGAAACATTTCCATGTTAACTTCGTAATGCTTCCTGATGCTACAAAGTCCACAATTGATGAAGGACTTAGATTTGTTAATAACGATGCCTGCTACCCTTCTATTATTGTTGTTGGTCAGCTTATGGAGGCTATTCAGTCAGGCAAGTATGACATAGACAAGCTCGCGGTTGCAATTACACAGACAGGTGGAGGCTGCCGTGCTACAAACTATATAGGATTTATAAGACGTGCTCTTGAAAAGTCCGGTTATGGACAGATACCTGTACTTTCAATCAGTGCACAGGGACTTGAGAAAAACTCCGGATTTAAGGTAAATCTCAAGGGACTTAAATGTGCTATGCACGCTGTTATGTACGGAGACCTCTTTATGAGAGTCGTTTACAGGACAAGACCATACGAGAAGGTTCCGGGCTCAGTTAACAAACTCCATAAGAAATGGGAAAAGATATGTATCAGAGATATAAATAGAGGTTCAAGAAACTTTAAGAAGATCGTCCGTGATATAGTTCGCGAATTCGACGAGATTCCTCTTAATGAAGATGTAAGAAAACCAAGAGTTGGTATCGTAGGCGAGATACTTGTTAAATTCCTTCCATCAGCTAACAACCATCTGGTTGATCTGCTTGAGGCTGAAGGAGCTGAGGCTGTTATGCCGGATCTTTTGGACTTCCTCTTCTACAGTGCTTATAACAGTAATTATAAGTATGAATATCTCGGTAAAACCAAGAAGTCTGCCAAGATAAGCAATATTGCTATAAAGCTTCTCGAAAAAATGAGAAAGCCTATGACTAAGGCACTTGAAGAAAGTAAGCGTTTTGAACCACCAACACCTATTGCTACTATTGCAAGCTATGCAAGACCTATAGTATCAATCGGAAACGAAACCGGTGAAGGATGGTTCCTTACAGGAGAAATGGTTGAGCTTATTAAAGAAGGTGCTCCAAATATCGTCTGCTGCCAGCCGTTCGCTTGTCTTCCTAACCACATAATCGGTAAGGGAGTTATAAAGAAGCTGAGAAATGTATATCCTGATGCAAACATCACTCCTATCGACTTTGATCCGGGTGCTGCTGAGGTAAATCAGATAAATCGTATCAAGCTTATGCTTGCAGCTGCCAGAGAACGAATGAATGCTCTGTAGGTTAATCGATCATAATAATATAACATAAAGGAAAAAAATCATGATTCAATTCAGTGAAGACAGGCTTTCTGTCGCAGAATACCTGTCCTTAAGAAAATCAGTATACTGGCCGGAATTATCAGAAAGACAGGCAGAGCTTGCACTTGAAAATTGTATGTACTGCATCTCTGCTTATGATAACGGAAAGCTTATAGGAATGGGAAGAATCGTCGGTGACGGTGCTGTCATCTGTTATATCCAGGATCTAATTGTTTTACCTGAATATCATAAACAAGGTGTAGGGTCAGCACTTATGATGCATCTTAAAAACTATGTATCATCACTTACGACCTCAGGAGAAAGAATAATGCTTTGCCTTATGTGTGCCAAAGGGCGCGAAGGCTTTTACAAAAAAAATGGATTCATTCCGAGACCGACCGAAAGTCTCGGTCCGGGAATGATCCTATATATTCAGAAATAAATCAATTGGGACGGTTCTGGTTGACTTATTTATATAAAAATAACATCTGACTTAATACTTTTCTCAAATGCTAAGCGTCGAATCAGCTCTCGATTGTTAAATCGAGAGTCTGCACAAAGTGCAGATGCATTCTGCGAAGCAGAATATAGACTTGCTTAGCAAGTCTATCATATCGCAAAGCGATATGGCACAGACCCGAAAGGTCCTCGAAAAGTACTAGTCAGATGTTTTTTAGTTATTTCTTATTAATCATATCTCTTTTTTTTAGATTTAGACGTCAACCAGAACCTTCTCTATTAACTAACAATTATTTATAATCTTACAGATATACCTTCTTTACGTAGATATTCTTTAACCTCTCTAATTTCGAGCTCCTTAAAGTGGAATAGGGATGCGGCAAGTGCAGCATCAGCTTTACCGTCGACTACGGCATCCTTGAAGTGTTCACAGGTTCCTGCACCGCCCGATGCTATAACGGGAACGTTTACAGCTTCTGCTATGGTACGTGTAAGCTCTATATCGTAGCCGGCCTTGGTTCCGTCACAGTCCATGCTGGTAAGGAGTATTTCACCTGCTCCCATTTCAACGGCCTTAACTGCCCACTCGACAGCATCTATTCCCATATCTACACGACCGCCATTTTTATATACGGTCCAGCCGTCCTTTGGTGTCCACTCATCGTTTATCTTGATGCTTTCTGAATAGCTGAGCGATGGATCTGCGGCTTTACCTACTCTTCTTCTACGCGCATCGATTGCCAGAACAACGCACTGACTTCCAAACTTTTCTGCGGCTTCAGAAATTAGTGTAGGATTATCTATTGCAGCTGAATTAACAGAGATTTTATCTGCACCTTCACGAAGGATGGCTCTGAAATCTTCAATTGTTCTTATGCCACCACCCACTGTAAATGGGATAAATACTGTTTCGGCAACTCGTCTGACCATATCAGTTACTATGGCTCTCTTATCTGATGATGCTGTTATATCCAGGAATACCAGCTCATCGGCTCCGGCTTTATCATAAGCCTTTCCACATTCGACAGGATCACCTGCATCGATCAGATCTACAAAATTTACACCCTTTACTACTCTTCCGTCTTTGACATCCAGGCAGGGAATTATTCTTTTTGTATGCATTTATTTACCCTCCTCTGTCATTTTAATGAAGTTAGTGAGTATTTTAAGTCCTACGTCTGAGCTTTTCTCAGGGTGGAACTGACATGCCATTATATTAGCCTTTTCAACTGCAGCATCTATTTGAACATTATAGTTAGTTCTGGCAGCAACGTCATCAGGATTATCAGCTCTCAGATAGTATGAATGAACAAAATATACATAGGAATTATCATCAATACCTTTAAACAGCTTTGACGACTTGTTTACCTCTATGCTGTTCCATCCAATATGAGGAACCTTGAAATAGTTTCCGTTTGAATCCTCATTTGGTATTCGAACTATTTTTCCATCCAATAGTCCAAGTCCTGTTACACCGGGAGTTTCTTCACTCTCCTTAAACATAAGCTGAAGTCCGAGACATATACCTAAGAATGGTTTACCGCTATCAGCATAATCATAAATAGTCTGAATCAGCTCATAGCTTTTAAGCTTTTCCATCGCGTCTCCAAATGAACCAACGCCCGGAAGAATCACTCCTTCACTTGAAAGTATTTTATCTCTGTCTCTGGTTATTACAGCTTGGCTTCCCAGAAAGCTTATAGCTTTTTCAACGCTTTTTATATTTCCAGCGTCATAATCAATAATTGATATCATAATTTTAACCTCATTTATTAATTCATCAAAATATATACGAGATGTATCAGTGAACCTCCCATCACTAAAGTGACGGGCTTCTGGGAGAAATGAATCTCCGTTTAAGAAGTGTGGTATTTAAGTTTCCACCTATTGCTAGGCAACCCTTATTCTTACGGGCGTGTCCACTTCGCCCCTACTGTATAGGACTGTTAAGTCCACAACACTACTTTTGCGTAAGATATTCAATGCTCCGTTTACATCTGCATTGAAGGTGTATCCATCAGATGTTCTGTAAAGACCACGATGTACTCTGTTACCGCTGAATACGTACTCTTTAGGATTGTCGTTATTATATACAGGGATAACATCTTTATCCCAGAAGGAAGCCTTTGATGTATAGGATTCTTCCTGTTTGACAAATGTAATACCATTAAGCTCACAGAGATATTCAAGCTTTTTACGTAACTTACCGTATGGAATGTTAACAAATGTCTGATTGTTGGTTTTTCCGATATCAGAAGAACGCTGAAATGTTTCATTGTAGCCAACAACAAGAACACCTATATCATTATTGATACAGTAATTTATTATCATACGTGCAGCTTTGCTCATATAGTCATTAACTTTGTTATTACGGTCTCTGGCTATAGCTTTTTGACGGTTTGTAGGTCTTTTACCAAAATGCTGCTTATCCTTTATGGATTGTAAATGAGAATTTTCCTTGTTGAACCACTGGTTGATGGATTTAAGTTTTCTGCCATCTATGATGAAACTGCTACCGGTTGAAGATACTGCTGTAACGAGATTGTTTATTCCAAAATCAAGAGCCAGTGCATTTGATTTATTGAGATTTCTTTGGATACATTCAGCTTCGTAGATATACTGAACTTCAAAGAACCTGGCATCAGCTTTTGGAATGATACGTATCTCTTTGATCTTCTTATCGGCAAGTACAGGCGGTATGGTTATCTCAACCGGTTTATGAGTTTTCTTAAAGCTTTGAGAAAAAGGTAATATAAGCTTATTACCATTAATTCTTACAAAACCAATGACCAGTGTAGCATGACCATCTTTTGGCATATAATGAGGAAGTCTGCAGTCTTTGAATGAATATTTACCTTTTTTGGCAAGTTTGAGCAGTCCAAAGAATGTTTTAAAAGAACCATCAACTTCCTTAATTATCTGCTGAGCCATGTTTGAATTAAGAGCCTTGTAGTTAGGACTGTTTTTTAGTAGAACATAGTTTTTCTCGTATCTCAGATACTCGCCTTCAGTAAAGTAATACTGACGGATGTTGTAAATAGCTTCATTAGTCAGGTTCTTGGCTAAATGACAGAGTTCCTTTATGGTACGGTAATCATCTTTTGACAGATGTTTAAGCTGCTGTTTGATAGTAAGATACATACGTTTTTATCCTTTCTGAAGACTCGGAACAGAGATATTCCTGTATGTATTATTATACCGTATTTTTTACGAAGAATTACAGTATTTGGTAAAACATACACATGTTAAAAAAGGATGTATCTCATGACTAAAGTCACAAGTGTTAGCCTCAAAATTATAAAATATCCTCCTATAGCACGATACAAATTAATATAGTCAAAGCGAACATACATAGGACTTTATTTGTCTGTTATTCATCTTCAACCTTCAACCCAAACTTCTCCATGACCTCAGTCATAATTTTATCATCTTCTTCATCTGGAATAGGTTCAGTATCTAGACCACTTGAATATATACGGTCATCCATTACAAAGTATTCCTTTTCCATAATCAAAACCTC
>JAEEGL014154144.1_pt1 | contig 14430 bp, 8 predicted proteins | sample 9134231 | NCBI WGS metagenome assembly JAEEGL01 (sample SAMN16246548, study PRJNA631951) | gut metagenome | biome: gut microbiome; feature: rumen; material: fiber-attached | host: Bos | place: Iran: Karaj | collected 2018-10
CGAGGAGTGTCCGGTGGGTGTGCAGGGCGAGATGTGCTGCCGAGGCTTCAACGTGATGAAGGGCTACTATAAGAATCCCAAGGCCACAGCCGAAGTCATCGACGAGAACGGATTCCTGCACTCGGGCGATTTGGGCGTGAAGGACGAGAACGGATTCTATCGCATCACCGGCCGCATCAAGGACATGATTATCCGCGGTGGTGAGAACATCTATCCGCGCGAGATTGAGGAATTCCTCTATCACATGCCCGGCATCAAGGACGTGCAGGTGGCTGCCGTCCCCTCGAAGAAATATGGCGAGGCCGTAGGTGCCTTCATCATCCTGCACGAAGGCGTGAAGATGACTGCCGAGGAGGTTCAGGACTTCTGCCGGGGCAAGATAGCCCGCTACAAGATTCCCAAGTATGTGTTCTTCATCGACCAGTTCCCCCTGACTGGTTCGGGTAAGATACAGAAGTTCAAGCTCAAGGAGATGAGTCTGAAGCTCTGCGAGGAACAAGGTATCGAAGTGATATAAACAGCATACCAATAAGGTATTGATGTAATATATTGTTTTAAGGTAAGAGAAAGCAGGAATAACATGAATGTGCAAAGGGCTGGCCGTCGCGGTCAGTCCTTTCACTTACTAAACTAAACAAATACTTTATGATTTTGATTTAATGTGGTTTCAGTTGTTCTATTTTCCGACTGCAAAGGTACAGAGAAATACGGACAACGGCAATACCTAATAATGATGGTTTTTGTTACTTTTGTCGGTTATGTTGTCTTTTTTGCTGTGCCGCATAAAATATTGCACATTTTTTTTGGGATTGTGCAGAAAAGGTATTACCTTTGCACAAAATTTTGAAATTTGTGCAAAACTAGTAATGAGCGACATACCAAGTTTTAACGCCTGCATCGAGACAACCATCAAGGACAACTGGCTGCTCGACGCGCTGACAGACTACAAAGGCGCTACACTGCAGTATCACGACGTAGCCCGCAAGATTGAAAAACTCCACATCATGATGGAGGCCGCCGGTATCAGGAAAGGCGACCGCATTGCCGTGTGCGGACGCAACTCGGCTCACTGGGCGGTGGCATTCCTTGCCACGCTGACCTACGGTGCCGTAGTCGTGCCCATTCTCCACGAGTTCAATGGAGAGCAAATACATAACATTGTGAACCACTCCGAAAGTCGCCTGCTGTTTGTGGGAGACTACGTGGTGAACCAAATAGACGAGTCGGCAATGCCCCATCTGGAAGGCATCCTGAACCTGCCCGACTTCTCGCTCTACGTGTCGCACAACGAGCAGTTGACCGATGCCCGCGAACGGCTGAACGAACTTTTTGGGCGCAAATATCCCAACGCCTTCCGCCGCGAGGACGTACACTGGCACAAGGACACGGCCGAGGAGCTGTGCATGATCAACTACACCAGCGGCACCACGGGATTCTCGAAGGGCGTAATGCTGCCCTACCGCGCCATCTGGGGCAACGTAGACTTCTGCCAGAAGCGCTTAGGCGTACACATGCCGAAATTCTCGCGCACGCTGAGCATCCTGCCTATGGCCCACATGTATGGCATGTCTATGGAGTTCCTGTTCCCATTCTGTTCTGGCTATCATCTCTACTTCCTCACCCGCCTGCCGTCGCCGGCAGTCATCGCCGAGGCTTTCAAGGAGGTGTGCCCGGACGTGGTCATTGCCGTGCCGCTGATTATTGAGAAGATTATCCGTAAGCGCGTGTTCCCCAAGATACAAAGCAACGCCGTGAAGCTGCTGCTGCAGATGCCCGTCGTGTCGAAGAAGGTGAAGGAGCATATCTGTCAGGAAGTGTACAATGCCTTTGGCGGCCGCGCCTACGAGGTCATCGTGGGCGGAGCACCGCTGAATCAGGAAATAGAGCAGTTTCTGAAGAGCATCGAGTTCCCCATCACCGTGGGCTACGGCACTACCGAGTGTGCACCGCTCATCTCGTATAGCGACTATCACGACTTCGAGCCCGGTTCGTGCGGAACCGCAGTCGACCACATGGAGGTGAAGATACTGTCGGCCGACCCCATGAACACGGAGGGCGAGATAGTGACGCGCGGCATGCACGTGATGCTGGGCTACTACAAGAACGAGGAGGCCACGCGCCAGGCCATCGACCAGGACGGATGGTATCACACGGGCGACTTGGCTACGATGTCGGCCGACGGACATATCTTCATCCGCGGCCGACTGAAGAACATGCTCTTAGGAGCCAACGGGCAGAACGTCTACCCCGAGGAGATAGAGGACAGGCTTAACTCGATGACGATGGTGAGCGAAAGCCTCATCGTGCAGCGCGGCGACAAGTTGGTGGCACTGGTCTACCCCGACATGGACGAGGCCCGTAACATGGGATTCTCCCAGGAGGACCTCGAAGGCATCATGGAGCAGAACCGCCAGCAGCTGAACGACACCCTGCCCGTATACAGCCGCATACAGGACTTCGAGCTGCAGCAGCAGGAATTCATGAAGACACCTAAGAAGAGTATTAAACGTTATCTATATAAATAAGGTATTATGGAAAACTACCCCAGTTTTAACCAACTGATACAGCAGAGCATCATCGACCACTGGGACCTGGATGCACTGACCGACTACAAGGGTGCCACCTTGCAGTATCACGACGTGGCACGCAAGATTGAAAAACTGCACATCCTGTTCGAGAACTGCGGCGTGGAGCGCGGCGACAAGATAGCCCTCTGCGGGCGCAACTCCAGCCAATGGGCACTGGCCTTTCTCGCCACATACACCTCCGGTGCCGTGGCCGTGCCCATCCTACACGAGTTCATGGCCGACCAAATACACAACATCGTCAACCACTCCGACGCTAAGTTACTCTTCGTGGGCGACCATGTGGCCACACAAATTGACCCAATGCAAATGCCCCATCTGGAAGGCATCATCAACAACCCCGACTACTCGTTGATGGTGAGCCGCACGGACAAGCTGACCTACGCTCGCGAACATCTGAACGAGCTTTACGGAAAGAAATTCCCCAAATACTTCCGCAAGGAGCACGTACATTATTATATAGAGGAGAACGGAGACGAGCTGGCGCTCATCAACTACACCTCTGGCACCACGGGATTCTCGAAGGGCGTAATGATCCCCTACCGCGCCATCTGGTCGAACTACGACTTCGCAGAGCACGTATTGGGAAAAATCATCAAGCCCGCCGACCGCATCATCTCCATCCTGCCCATGGCACACATGTACGGCATGGCCTTCGAGTTCATCTTCGAGTTCCTGCACGGCTGCCACGTCTACTACCTCAACCGTGTGCCCTCTCCGGCCATCATCGCACAGGCCTTTGCCGACATCAAGCCCAAGATTATCATCGCCGTGCCGCTGGTCATTGAGAAGATTATCCGCAAGAAGGTGTTCCCCAAGATACAGAACAACCGCATGCGGCTGCTGCTGGCCATGCCCGTGATCTCGAAAAAGGTAAGGGAGATGATCTGCCAGGAGGTGGTGAAAGCCTTCGGAGGCGAACTGTACGAAGTCATCATCGGCGGAGCAGCCTTCAATCAGGAGGTGGAGGCATTCCTCAAGAAGATTGAGTTCCCCTACACCGTAGGCTATGGTGCCACCGAGTGCGCACCTATCATCTGCTACCGCGACTGGCAGACCTTCGTACAAGGTTCCTGCGGACAGGAAGCCTACCACATGAAGGTGAAGATCAACTCGACCAACCCCGCCGAGATTCCCGGCGAGATACTGGCCAAGGGTCCCAACGTGATGCTGGGCTACTATAAGAACGAGGAGGCCACGCGCGAGACCATCGACAAGGACGGTTGGTATCACACCGGCGACTTGGGCACCATGGACTGGGAGGGCAACGTCTTCATCAACGGCCGCTCGAAGAACATGCTCCTGGGTCCCAACGGGCAGAACATCTATCCCGAGGAAATCGAGGACAAGCTCAACTCGATGACGATGGTCGTAGAGAGCGTCGTGGTGCAGCGCGATACCAAGCTCGTAGGACTGGTCTATCCCGACTACGACGAAGCGAAGAACATGCGATTCAACGACGACGACATCCGCAACATCATGGAGCAGAACCGCCAGCAGCTGAACGAGACCCTACCCGCCTACGAGAAAATAGCAGAAATAGAGATACGCAAGGAGGAGTTCGAGAAGACACCCAAGCGAAGCATCAAACGATTTATGTACAAATAAGAAAAGAAACATGGCGAGGAAAAATTTCCTCGCTTTTCTTTTGTAGTTTAGCGAATTCTTATTACCTTTGCGGTGCCGTAGGAGGAAGCCCTCATCGTCAAAGGGTACCTGCGGAAAGATAAATTGCATAGGAATATGAAAGTAATGAAATTCGGCGGAACGTCCGTAGGTTCCGCAAAAAGCATTCTAAGCTTAAAGAAAATCGTGGAGACAGAGGCTCGGACCCAACCTGTCGTAGTAGTGGTGAGCGCGCTGGACGGCATCACCGACAAACTGATTGCCATCTCCGAGTTGGCCCTCAAGGGTGACAAGCGCTATCGCGATGAGTTCGATGGTATTGTAGAGCGTCATCATCAGATGATAGACACCATCATCACCGACCCCAAGAAACGTGAAGACTTATTCAAGCGGGTAGACTCACTGTTTGAGCAGCTGAAGAGCATCTTCTACGGTGTCTACCTTATTCACGACCTGAGCCGCAAAACCCAGGATGCCATTGAGTCGTATGGCGAACGCCTGTCGTCGAACATTGTTGCCTCACTGGTAAAGAACGGCGTGCGCATGAACAGCCGCGACTTCATCCGCACGGAAAAGAAGAACGGCCACCACACGCTGGATGCCGAACTTACGACCCAACTCGTCAAGGAAGCCTTCTCCACCATCTATGGCGACTCAGCCGCAACCAACAAAACCATTGCCGTAGTGCCCGGATTCATCGCCCGCGACCGCGACACCCACGAAACAACCAACCTGGGACGCGGCGGCAGCGACTATACCGCTGCCATCATCGCCGCAGCGCTCGATGCTGACGTATTGGAGATATGGACCGATGTCGACGGATTCATGACTGCCGACCCGAAGGTCATCAAGACGGCCTACACCATCAACGAACTGTCGTACACTGAGGCCATGGAGCTGTGCAACTTCGGTGCCAAGGTCATCTACCCGCCCACGATTTACCCCGTCTGTGTAAAGAACATCCCCATCAAGGTCAAGAATACCTTCAATCCGGAACATCCCGGAACCCTCATTAAGGACCATATAGAGAACGACCAGAAGCCCATCAAGGGCATCTCAAGCATCAAGGGCACCACACTGATTACCGTCACCGGACTGTCGATGGTGGGTGTCATCGGTGTCAACCGCCGCATCTTCACCACATTGGCCAACAAGGGCATCTCCGTATTCATGGTCAGCCAGGCCTCATCGGAGAACTCGACCTCCATCGGTGTGCGCGACGAGGATGCAGAGGCAGCACGTGAGGCCCTCAATCAGGAGTTTGCCAAGGAGATTGAGACTGGAGCCATGTTCCCCATGCTCGTGGAGAGCGGACTGGCCACCATCGCCATCGTAGGCGAGAACATGAAGCAGACACCAGGCATCGCCGGAAAACTGTTCGGCACACTGGGACGAAGCGGCATCTCGGTCATCGCATGCGCTCAGGGTGCATCCGAGACCAACATCTCGTTCGTGGTAGACGGACGCTTCCTGCGAAAGTCGCTCAACGTGCTACACGACTCCTTCTTCCTGTCTGAATACAAGGTGCTCAACCTCTTCATCTGCGGCATCGGCACCGTAGGAGGCATGTTGCTCGAACAAATCCGCACACAGCAGCAGTTCCTCATGCAGTCGCGCCGACTGAAACTCAACGTAGTAGGCATCTCGGATGTCGACAATTTTGTGCTTGACCGCGACGGCATCGACTTGAACAACTACGAGCAGACACTGCGCGCAGGCTATCCCGCCAATACCGACCACATGCGCGACGAGATAGTAAAGATGAACATCTTCAACAGCGTCTTCGTCGACTGTACCGCCAGCAAGCAGATAGCCATGCTCTACCAGACATTCCTTGAGCATAACATCAGCGTGGTTGCTGCCAACAAGATAGCCGCCTCCAGCGACTACGACAGCTATATCAAACTGAAGCAGACGGCACGCGACCGCGGCGTATGGTTCCGCTACGAGACCAACGTAGGTGCCGGATTGCCCATCATCGGAACTATCAACGACCTTTGCAACTCGGGCGATAAGATACTGAAAATCGAGGCTATCTTGAGCGGTACGCTCAACTTTATCTTCAACGAGATTGCGGCCGACGTGCCCTTCTCGGAGACCGTGCGCCGAGCCAAGGAGCAGCGCTACTCGGAACCCGACCCGCGCATCGACCTCAGCGGCACAGACGTCATCCGCAAACTGGTAATCCTCACCCGCGAGGCAGGATACAAAGTGGAACAGGCTGACGTGGAGAAGCATCTCTTCGTGCCCGACGACTACTTCGAGGGTTCGCTCGACGACTTCTGGAAACGACTTCCGGAGCTCGATGCCGACTTTGAGGCACGACGCAAAGTGCTCGAGGCCGAAGGCAAGCGCTGGCGCTTCGTCGCCACAATGGAAGCCAGCGGTGACGAGCAGGGATCATTCAAGACTAGCGTGGCACTGAAAGAGGTGCCGCAAGATCATCCCTTCTATCCCCTCGAAGGCTCCAACAACATCGTACTGCTCACCACCGAGCGCTATAAGGAGTATCCGATGCTCATCCAGGGCTACGGAGCAGGAGCAGCAGTGACGGCAGCCGGAGTATTTGCTAACATCATGTCTATTGCAAACATCTGATGAAGCACATTATTATATTAGGCGACGGCATGGCTGACCACAAGGTAGCAAGCCTGGGCAATAAGACTCTGTTGCAATATGCCCGACCGCAATATATGAATCAGTTGGCTCGTGAAGGACGTACGGGCCGACTGATTACCGTTCCCGAAGGATTCCCGCCGGGGTCAGAGGTGGCCAACACCGCCATTCTGGGCTACGACCTGAATAAGGTGTACGAAGGGCGCGGACCGTTGGAGGCTGCCAGCATCGGCTACGACATGGCCGACGACGACATGGCTATCCGCTGCAACATCATCACTCTGGAGGACGACAAGATTATCACCCACAACGGCGGCAATTTAAAGACAGAGGATGCGCGTGTGCTCATCCAATATCTTAACGACCAGCTGGCAGCACCCATCAACCGCGAGCAGGGCTGCGAGCGTGTGAAGTTCGTCACAGGCATCCAGTATCGCCATCTGTTGGTCATCAAGGGTGGCAACAAGCACATCGTCTGCGCCCCACCCCACGACCATCCCAACGAGCCTTGGCGCCCCCTCTTAGTAAAGCCTGCCCCCGCGGACGCTGCCGTCGATTCAGCCCCTGTGCCCGCTGATTCTCCTGCAGGTTTCCGTCTCTCTCCCAAGCAAACCGCCGACCTCCTCAACACCCTCATTCTCAAGTCCCAGGAGCTGCTGTCCGCGCATCCCTACAACCTCGAGAAAGCCCGCCTCGGCGAGCGCCAGGCTAACAGCATCTGGCCCTGGAGCGGCGGCTACCGCCCGGAAATGCAGACGCTGATGCAGCAATATCCACAAGTCAAGAGCGGAGCCGTCATCTCGGCGGTAGACCTGATCCAAGGCATCGGCCGATATGCCGGCCTGCGCATCATCAAGGTGCCGGGAGCCACCGGGCTGGCCAACACCAACTACGAAGGAAAGGCACAGGCAGCTATCGACGCCCTAAAGACGGACGATTTTGTCTTCGTCCACGTCGAGGCCACCGATGAAGCCGGCCACGACGGTGATATAGACCTGAAACTCAAGGCCATCGACTATTTAGATAAACGACTGATTAAACCCATCCTCGATGCCATCGTACAGATGGACGAGCCCGTGTGCATAGCCATTCTACCAGATCACCCCACTCCCGTAGAAATGCGTATTCACGTCAACGAGCCCGTTCCTTTCATCATCTGGCACAAGGGTATTGAGTCCGATGAGGTACAGCAGTACGACGAAGAGTCATGCGTCAGCGGAAGCTACGGACTGCTGCGCCTGAATGAATTTATGAACGAACTGATGAAAATAGATTAGGCTTATGAAATATTACAGCACCAATGGGCAGGCGCCCATAGTCGACCTCAAGAAGGCGGTAGTGAAAGGCTTGGCCGAAGACCGTGGCCTGTATATGCCTGAAGAGATATACAAGCTGCCCAGACAGTTCTTCGACGACATTGAAACGATGAAGTTCCAAGATATTGCCTACAACGTAGCCAGCAATTTCTTTGGCGACGATGTCGACGGCGATGCCCTGCAGGACATTGTGTACGACACGCTCTCGTTCGACTGTCCCGTCGTCAAGGTCACCGACAACATCTATGCCCTGGAGCTCTTCCACGGGCCTACGCTGGCATTCAAGGATGTGGGTGCCCGTTTCATGGCGCGGCTATTGCGCTATTTTACTAGTACAACTAGTGGAACTAGTATTACTAGCACTACTAGCAAGCCCATCAACGTGCTGGTAGCCACCAGCGGCGATACCGGCAGTGCCGTAGCCAACGGCTTCCTCGGTGTGGAGGGCATCCATGTCTATGTGCTCTATCCCAAAGGGAAGGTTAGTCCCATACAGGAATGCCAGTTCACGACCCTGGGCAAGAATATCACCGCCATCGAGGTGGATGGCGTGTTCGATGACTGCCAAGCATTGGTGAAGTCGGCATTCATGGATGCCGAACTGAACCAGCACATGAAGCTGACATCGGCCAACTCCATCAATGTGGCACGCTTCCTGCCCCAGGCATTCTACTATTTCAATGCCTATGCCCGCATGAAGGCCTTAGGCAAGGCCGACGAGCTGGTGATGTGCGTGCCCTCGGGTAACTTCGGCAACATCTGCTCCGCCCTGTTTGGCCACGAGATGGGACTGCCCATCAAGCGTTTCATCGCTGCCAACAACGCCAACGACATCTTCTATAAATACCTGCAGACAGGCAAATACGAGCCCAAGGCCAGCATACAGACCCTGGCCAACGCAATGGATGTGGGCGACCCGTCGAACTTTGCCCGTATCCTGAACCTCTACTCGAAGAACGGCCAGCGCAATGCCGAGGAGACCCACCAGGCCATCACCAGCCTAATTAGCGGCGCCACCTATAGCGACGACCAGATTCGCAAGACCATGCAGCAGTGCTACGAGGAGACGGGCTATGTGCTCGACCCACACGGAGCCTGCGGCTACCAGGCACTGAAGGACGGACTGAAGCCTGGCGAGATCGGTGTGTTCTGCGAGACGGCTCATCCGGCCAAGTTCAAGGAGAAGGTAGACGACATCCTGGGTACGGACATTGAGATTCCCGCGCGCCTGAAGGCATTTATGGAGGGCGAGAAGCAGAGTGTTGCCATGAGCAAGGATTTTGCCGACTTCAAGGCCTATCTGATGCACCAGTAAGTCGGAGAGACTACAGAAGAAGAAGGGTGCAGAATGAAGTGAAACGTTAAAAAACTGCAAGGAGCTTGCAAATTCTTCATTCTTCATTCTTCTTTCTACATTAAATATCGTATCTTTGCATGCACTAAAAAAACAAACTCTTATAAAACATAACAGTAATATGAAACCGTTAAACAAACATTTTGCTCCGAAGAGCGTTATGCCTGAAAAGGTGATTCAGTTTGGTGAGGGTAATTTCCTCCGTGCATTTGTTGATTGGATTATCTGGAACATGGACCAGAAGACAGACTTCAATGGTAGTGTGGTTGTCGTACAGCCTATCGAAAGAGGTATGGTTGACTGGCTCAATGCACAAGACTGTCTTTATCATGTAAACCTGCAAGGTCGTGAGAACGGTAAGCCCGTTAATACCTTGGAGCGTATCGATGTTATCAGCCGTGCCCTGAATCCTTATACTCAGAACGCTGCCTTCATGGCTCTTGCCGACCAGCCCGAGATCCGTTTTGTGATTTCGAATACCACAGAGGCAGGTATCGCTTTTGATCCCGCTTGTAAACTGGAGGACGCTCCTGCTTCTTCCTATCCTGGCAAACTTGTTCAGTTGCTCTATCGTCGTTACCAGACTTTCAACGGTGACATGACGAAGGGTCTGATTATCTTCCCTTGTGAGTTGATCTTCCTGAACGGTCACGTACTGAAGGAGTGCATCTATAAATATATTGAACTCTGGAACCTGGGTGAGGGCTTCAAGAAATGGTTTGAGGAGGCATGTGGTGTTTATGCCACCCTCGTAGACCGTATCGTTCCCGGATTCCCACGCAATGAGATTAAGGAGATTCAGGAGAAGATTTCCTATCGCGACAACCTCGTCGTACAGGCTGAGAATTTCCACCTCTGGGTCATTGAGGCTCCAAAGGAGGTTGCTCAGGAGTTCCCTGCCGACAAGGCTGGCCTGCATGTGCTGTTTGTTCCTTCTGAGGAGCCATACCACAAGCGTAAGGTGACCTTGCTGAATGGTCCGCATACCGTCCTCTCTCCCGTTGCCTTCCTCAGTGGCGTGAATATCGTCCGTGATGCATGTAACCACGAAGTAATCAGCAAGTATATCCATAAAGTACAGTTCGACGAGTTGATGCAGACCCTCGACCTGCCGATAGATGAGTTGGAGAAGTTCGCCGGTGATGTGCTGGAGCGTTTCGACAACCCATACGTAGACCATCAGGTAACGAGCATCATGCTCAACAGTTTCCCAAAGTTCCAGGCTCGCGACCTCCCCGGCGTAAAGACGTATCTGGAGCGCAAGGGCGAACTTCCCAAGGGCCTGGTATTCGGTCTTGCAGCCATTATCACCTACTATAAGGGTGGCAAGCGCGCTGACGGTGCCGAGATTGTTCCCAACGACGACCAGAAGATTATGGACCTCTTGAAGGAGTTGTGGGCAACAGGCGACACCCAGAAGGTGGCTGACGGAGTCCTCGGTGCCGAGTTCATCTGGGCAGAGGACCTGAACAAGATCAAGGGTCTGAACACCATGGTTAAGCAGTTCCTCGACCTGATTCAGGAGAAGGGTATGCTGGAGGCTGTCAAGACCATCCTGTAAAACACACCTTATTATATATAAAAAGTGGGTTACCGGAAAGGTAACTCACTTTTTTCTTGCTTTTCTCAATAATTTTACCGAACTTTGTAGCCTATTTCAAAAAAGATGAGCGACTGCATAGAGATCAAAGGAGCACGGGTCAACAACCTGAAGAACGTGGATGTGAAGATTCCACGTAACAAGTTAGTGGTTGTTGCCGGTGTCAGCGGTAGCGGTAAGTCATCGCTTGCCTTCGACACACTCTATGCAGAAGGACAACGCCGTTATGTGGAGAGCCTGTCCAGTTATGCACGCCAGTTCTTAGGACGTATGAACAAGCCGGAATGCGACTTCATCAAAGGCATCCCCCCTGCCATTGCCATCGAACAACGGGTCATCTCACGCAACCCACGCTCTACGGTGGGTACGACCACGGAGATCTATGAATACCTTCGACTGCTCTATGCCCGTATCGGACGTACTTACTCCCCCATCAGTGGTCAGGAGGTGAAAAAGCACTCCATAGAGGATATTATCGAATGTACCAGACAATACACGAAAGGTACTAAGTTTGTGGTGATGGCACCCATCATCATCCCCGAAGGTCGCACGTTAGAACAGCAACTGAAAATGTATGTGCTCAACGGCTATGCGAGGATCTTCGCAAAAGGCAATATTTTAAATATCTCGGAGTACTCTGAGAACTCCGAGTCCTCCGAGGCTCCTTACCTCGTCATCGACCGCCTGACAGTCGATGATGCAAAGGACGTCGTCTCCCGATTGGTCGACTCTGCCGAGACAGCCTACTACGAGGGAAATGGCGAATGCCGCCTGATGTTCATGCCCTCGATGATCTGCTACGATTTCTCCATGCACTTCGAGGCAGACGGTATGAAGTTCGAAGAGCCATCCGACAATCTCTTCTCGTTCAACTCTCCCGTGGGTGCCTGTCCTGAGTGTCAGGGCTTCGGTAAGATTATCGGTATTGACGAGCATCTGGTAATCCCGAATACTACATTATCAGTATATGACGGTTGTGTGGTATGCTGGCATGGCGAGAAGATGGGCATGTGGAAAGACGAGTTCTGCCGACGGGCATCAAAGGATAACTTTCCGATTTTCGAACCTTACTATAACCTGACACAGCAACAGAAAGACCAACTCTGGCATGGTCTTCCCTCAGAACGTCACAAGGACATCCACGACCAAGTAAGCATCGACGCTTTCTTCCAGATGGTCAGGGAGAACCAATATAAAATCCAGTACCGTGTAATGCTGTCTCGCTACAGGGGAAAGACGACCTGTCCGAAATGTCATGGTACACGACTGAAACCGGAGGCTGACTATGTGAAGATTGGCGGACGGAGTATCTCTGACTTGGTAGAGATGCCCGTTATCCGACTGAAACAATGGTTTGACCAACTGGAACTGACGGAACAGGAGCAACAGATTGGTAAACGCCTGCTGACGGAAATCAACTCCCGACTGCAGTTCCTGTTGGATGTCGGACTTGGTTACCTGACACTTAATCGCATGTCCAACACTCTCAGTGGCGGAGAGAGTCAGCGTATCAACCTTACCACGTCGCTGGGTTCTTCCCTTGTGGGTTCCTTATATATCCTGGACGAGCCGAGCATCGGCCTGCATAGTCGTGACACCGCCCGTCTCATCAAAGTCCTCAAGGAGTTACAGGCACTCGGCAACACCGTCGTTGTCGTGGAACATGACGAAGAGATGATGCGTGCTGCCGACTATCTTATCGATGTCGGTCCCGATGCAGGACGACTGGGAGGTGAGATCGTCTTCGAGGGTCATGCCGCAGACATCACGGAGAAGGCTTTGAAGAAATACCCTAAGAGCCACACGGTGAAATACCTGTTGCATCAGGAAGAGATTCCTGTTCCCAAGAGCCGTCGTCCGTGGAACCAGAAGATAGACATCAAAGGGGCACGGATGAATAACCTGCGAGGCATCAATGTCTCCATCCCCCTGAATGTGATGACAGTGGTGACAGGTGTCAGCGGAAGCGGCAAGTCAAGTCTCATCAAGGGAATCCTCTACCCTGCCCTCAAGCGGTTACATGGTGATGTGTGTGATGCTCCAGGTGAGTACATGGGACTGGGTGGCGAGCATGAGTCTGTGAAGCATATCGAGTTTGTCGACCAGAACCCTATCGGTAAGTCCACACGCTCCAATCCCGCCACCTATGTCAAGGCGTATGATGCCATCCGCGACCTCTTCGCAGAACAGCCTTTGTCGAAACAGATGGGCTTCACTTCCCAGTATTTCTCCTTCAATGCCGACGGAGGACGCTGTGATGAGTGTAAGGGTGCTGGTGTGATAACAGTTGAGATGCAGTTTATGGCAGACCTTGTCTTGGAGTGTGAGGCATGTCATGGCCATCGTTTCAAGCACGACATCCTCGACGTACGTTTTGAAGGAAAGAATATCGACGATGTGTTGAATATGACCATCTCTGAGGCCATCGAGTTCTTTGCCAATAGCCAACAGCAAAAGGCCAACAGCCTCTGCAAGACCATCGTCAACCGACTGAAGCCCCTGGAGGATGTGGGACTCGGCTACATCAAACTCGGTCAGAACTCCTCAACGCTGTCTGGCGGTGAGAACCAACGTGTGAAACTCGCCTACTTCATCGGACAAGAGCGACAGGACCCCACCTTATTTATATTTGACGAGCCAACCACCGGACTTCACTTCCACGATATCCAACGCTTGCTCCATGCTTTCGACGCACTCATTGAACGTGGACATACCATCCTCGTCATTGAGCATAACATGGAAATTATCAAGTGTGCCGACTATGTCATCGACCTAGGACCCGAGGGGGGCGATCGAGGCGGTGACCTTGTCGCCTGTGGTACACCTGAGGAAATTGCGGCATGCGAGAAGAGTATCACGGGAAAATTCCTAAAAGAAAAACTTTGTTAGGAAAAATTTTGCTGAACCGATTTTTTGTATTATCTTTGCATCCGCTTTCGGGCAATGCGATCTTAGACTTGCCGATATGGCTCAGTTGGTAGAGCAACGCATTCGTAATGCGTGGGTCGCCGGTTCGAGTCCGGCTATCGGCTCTTTCAGGTGCACAGAGTCAGAGCAATCTGACTCTTTTGCTTTGCGGTAGTGGCTCAGTTGGTAGAGCATTGGCTTCCCAAGCCGAGGGTCGCGGGTTCGAGTCCCGTCTACCGCTCCTCCTGTAAAAATGGCAATAGGCGATAAAAAAGTCTTTAAAAAATTTGCAGGAGTAAAATAAAAGCATTACCTTTGCACCCGCAATCAAGGAGATAACCCCACGGTTTCAAACTCCAGGGTCCTAAAGGAAGGATGGGTGAGTGGCTGAAACCAGCAGTTTGCTAAACTGCCGTACGGGTTCCC
>JAEEGL014939199.1_pt1 | contig 14430 bp, 15 predicted proteins | sample 9134231 | NCBI WGS metagenome assembly JAEEGL01 (sample SAMN16246548, study PRJNA631951) | gut metagenome | biome: gut microbiome; feature: rumen; material: fiber-attached | host: Bos | place: Iran: Karaj | collected 2018-10
CTTCTTTGGGAAAACCTCTATCAGGCTAACAAATCAAAAATGCCAAAGCCTGAAGATCCAAACCTTATTCATCCTGGTATGAAGATGAGCATTCCAAGTCTTACAGGTGAATATCGTACAGGAACATACGATCCTAAGAAGGAATACGATACTTACGGTAAATAAGTTAAATAAAACATCATAGCCGTAGACATTAAGGCATGGGGAAATTGTTCACTCCCCATGTCTTTTTTTATTTGTTCTACCGGAACTCTAATCACGTTTACAAATTCGTCGTTGTCTAAATCCTGTGTGTTGGTGCATTCAAGGTCCTGAGCAAGGAAAATATGTACATTGTTTGAAAAAAGTGCAGGATTGGGATTTACCTGACCAAGCTTTGTTAACTTTCCGACATGGCATCCTGTTTCTTCAAGTAGTTCACGGCGGGCAGCCTGTTCCGGCGTTTCACCTTTGTCTATTACACCACCAGGGAACTCTACACTTAGGCATTTTGAACCGTGGCGCCACTGCTTTACCATATAAAAATCCTTTTGACCGGTGGCTTTATCCTCAATTTCTGGAATTACAATAGCCCAATCAGGGGCATCAAGAATAATATAATCCCCCTGAACAGTTTTTCCTTCGCAATTATGAGTATTTGTACTGCTTGTAACATCAAAAACTACAGTTTTTAAAAGAGACCTTTTTTCTCCGCAATTCCATTTGAGTTTTTCATCATCATCGGTAAAATAATTTGACATATAGTTCCTCTGGTTTTATCATAATACACAGGAGGCATATATGGCAATCATTACTTTGGCACGTCAGGTTGCCGCTAAAGGTGACGAAGTAGCTCAGGAACTTGCTGCAAAACTCAACTATAAATTCATTACACGAAAGCAGATAGAAGAAAGAATAATCGAACTTGGATTTCCACAGTCCAAGCTTCCTAAATACGACGAGCGCAAACCAGGATTTTTTGCTTCTATGGCAAAAGACCGCGATGCTTACCAGAATCTCTCACAATATGCAATGCTCGAAGCTGCTGCAAAAGGAAATATCATCATAATTGGTCGTGGTGCATTTGCCTTCTTCAGCTCTGTACCAAACCATGTTTCTGTTCGCCTTATTGCAAGCGAGAAAGTTCGTATTGCCCGCCTTATGGAAGAATTTGACTGGAACGAAAAACAGGCCCGTCAGCATATTCAGGAAAGCGATGCGAACAGAAACGGCTTCCACAAGAACTTTTACAACATCGACATAGAAGATCCTGCAAATTTCCATATGCTTCTTAATACAGGAACTGTTGCAATTAATGACTGTGCAAACATCATTGCAGAATTTACTCGTGCACACATAACTCCTACAAAGGAAGCAGAAGGTTCAAAGCTTGTAGAAGAAATGCTTAAGGCTCAGACTGCAGTAAATAAGCTCATTTTTGAATACAAAATCAAAATTGACTTTTTACATGCCGCAATTGAAGACGGAGTTTTTGTACTGTACGGCGTAACAGATGCACCAGGACTTGTTGAACAGGCACTTGAAATTGTACGAAAGGAGCTTCCACAGTACGAGACACGCTCTGCAGTAAGCATTGTGCATGATTTTAAGCAGTTTCAGTAAGGAACCAGTCCCTTCGACAAGCTCAGGGACCACGGCTTAAGCCTTACAGTTGACTTTTCTCTATCTATTTGTGATAATTTAGGCATGAAAACTTCAAATAAGTTCACTATTACTAGAATTATTTTTGCACCAGTGTTTTTTCTTCTTTACTTTGTAACAATCTGGACAGGGCTTTTCCCTAAATTATCTATAATTGTTGCTATCCCGCTTTTATGTTTTGCAGAATTCACAGACTATTTAGATGGTCACTATGCCCGCAAACACAATGAAGTAAGCGATTTTGGAAAAATATTCGATCCTTTTGCAGATGTTATCCTTCACATGACAACATTTGTATGTCTTATGTTTTCTGCCGGAGACGTTGGAGGTTATACACCACGTTTTGTTTTTATTCTGATTATGTACCGCGAAATGGGACAGACTTTCCTTCGCATGGTTGCTGCTAAAAAAGGCATTGCAATTGCAGCTCGCAAGGGTGGAAAAATAAAGACAGTATGTTATGTAGTTTCAGGCTTCTATGCTTTGTTCCTTGAAGCACTTGTTCGCTTTGAATGCGTACCAGAATGCTTTGGCGTACTCAAGATTGTTTCTACATGCCTCTTTGTTCTTTCACTCATTTTGAGTTATGCTTCGTTTACAGATTATATTATTCACTTTGGAAAAACAATAAAAGAAAACTAATTTGCACTTCGACGCGGTTACTGAGCTTGTCGAAGTACAGGGAACGCATAATGCAAAAAGTTTTTGATAATCCATCAGCTCTCGAAGCGCTTGTAAAACAAAAGTACGGCTTTCCTGATTTTATTATGATGGAAAATGCCGCACTTTCTCTAAAGAATCTAATCCTTGAATTATCACCTTCTTTTAATAAACGATGCCTTATTCTTTGCGGAAAAGGCAACAACGGTGGCGACGGCTACGCACTTGCAAGATTAATCAACGGCGAGCTTGAACCATTTGTTTTTTGCCTTGAACCTCCCACAGCCACAGAAGCAAAAGCACAATATGAAATGTGTAAAAAAATGGGAATCAAGTTTGTTTCGCAAAAGCAATTGTTTGAGCAGTTTAAAAATCCTCCTGCATTTATAGTTGATTGCCTTTATGGAACAGGCTTTAAAGGAGAGCTTTCACCACAGGTTTCTAAAATCATACAGACCGCAAACAGTGCAAACTCAACACGAATTGCCTGTGACATTCCAACCGCACTTGCCTTTAATGCCGATTACACTGTAACAATGGGCGAACATAAGCTTGCACTTTTTTCCGATAAAGCAAAACAGACTTGTGGAAAAATCATAGTTGCTCCGCTTGGAATAGACTGCGAACTTTTTGAAAACGTTATTCCTTCTTCAAAAGTCCCTGCATACCTTATATCTGCCGATGACATCAAGCTTCCTATGCGAACAAACAAGGCCGCACACAAAGGAACTTACGGACACACTGCTGTCTTCGCCGGAGAAAAATCTGGAGCCGCAATAATTTGTGCCAGTGCTGCAATGAACCTTGGAAGCGGGCTCACAACACTTATTCGCCGCCCAGAATCAAATCTTTCGCAGTTTAAAATCTCACCAGAATTAATGATAAGCGAACCGGAAGCAGCGGCTTCACAAATCCCGGCAAAAACTTCATGCATAGTATTCGGCCCTGGAATAGAAAGCATTCAGCCTCAAGATTTTGATTGTATAAAAAAATGGTTTACTTCAAAGAACACAAAAAATCCGGCTGCTGTATTTGATGCAGGAATTTTTGGAAACGAAACCTTCCCTACCCTGCTTGGCGAATTAAATAAAATCCCGGGGGCACGAATTGTACTTACCCCTCACCTTCTTGAGCTTACACGCCTTTGTAAAAATCTGAAAATCTTTAAAGACATAACTGTAAATGACCTTGCAGATAATCCGGAAGTTAAAATCAGCATTGGAAAAAAACTGAACAAAATGTTTCCAAATACAACTGTTGTAATCAAAAGCGCAAATACCTTTATTGCAACAGGCGGGGAAACTTTCATAATTACAGACGGAACTCCTAGCCTTGCAAAGGGTGGCAGCGGAGACGTTCTTGCCGGAATGATTGCATCCCTTTTAGCCCAAAGATATTCTGCAAAGGATGCGGCAATCACTGCCTGCGAAACTCATGCACTTGCAGCAAAAAAACACGGTGAAGCTTCTTATGATCTTTCGCCGGAAAAAATAATCAAAATTATAAAAACAATTGGAGGAAAAAATGTTTAAATTTTGGGGTGACGGCTCACAGCAGGCTAAGGACTTAGTAAATGCAATTCAGGTTAGAAGTACAGAAAATTTCAACTGGACTTTTATATTTATTCTTGCAGTAGTCTTTTATGTTTATTGGACAGAAATCCACAAAAAGCAGACAGAAGTTATTTGTGCTGGACTTGCTCTTTATGGAGTTCATTGGTTATACGAAATTTGTAATGCAATCATAGGTCACGTTACAGGATATCCTTTGTGGTCTGTTTCAAATCAATCAACAACATTTATTCTTCTTATTGGTGTTTGCTGGGAGCTTTCAATGATGTTCTCGCTCGCAGGAATCATTTCGTTTAAGATGCTTCCACAAGACAGAACAAAGCGATTTTTTGCAAAAGATGGAAAGGGCGGAATCAGCTGTAAGTTAATGGGTGCAATTGAGATGGCACTTCTTTTTGCGCTGTTTGAATCTTTCCTTGCAGGAACAAGCAATCATTCATTTATCTGGGTATATAAATGGTGGGGAGTTCTTCCGGTATTCATTACAACATACATCCCATTCTTTATTGCCAGCAATTATGTGCCAGACATGGAACCAAAAAAACGAACAATTTTCCTTTGTTCACTCTGGGGACTTGTTGCACTTCTTCTTATAATCTTAATTCCTCTTGGAATTATTTAATTCTTACAGAAAAGAAAATACCTGTTGGGGCAAGCATAAGCGAAGTATTTTCGGGTAAATCTAATGAAGGTTCAAACCAGAAATGATTTACCCAAGGTACTAAAAATCCGAGCGCTGTTCCTACTGCTGCCCCGCAAAGAACATCTGTCATAAAATGATTTCCACTTGCAAGTCTTAGTGCAGCTGTAGTTGTACAAAGCGCATAAGAAGTTCCAATAGCAATCCATTTATAGGCAGAATCAGGAAGATATACCAAAGCCTGATATGTAGTAAATCCCGCAGCAGCAAAGCTCAAGGTTGCATGGCCAGAAAAAAAAGAATCCTTGTAATCACCATCATCAATTTTTTTCTGGGGAGCGCCTTCAAAATACATGTAAGGCCTGTAACGAGTTACACAATGCTTTGCAAGCTCTTTAGCGCCATACGCAAGAATCATAGTTTCACCATATTCAACACACAGCTTCCAGTATTCACTGCTTTGAGTTGGAATCAAAAATAAAGGTGTTGTAAGAGAAGCAATTTCTAAACAGGTAGCGGTATTGTCGAGCGCCTTTGAATATGGATTCATAAAAGGTCTGTCAAAGGAATTGATGTCATCTATATTAAAAGTCTTTCCACCGTAAGTTGTTGTCTGAGCAAAAACAGGGGCAATCACAAAAAATAAAAGAGAAAGTAAAATAAGTACACGGTTTTTTGTATGTTTCATCATGAAGTACCTCTATGTAGTATTATAACAGATGATATTGTAATAAAAAAGCACCGGGACCACGCTAAAACAAATGAAAAAACTTTTATTGGCCAAAACTACAATGCTATTATATAATTATAAGGATTTTATTTGTAGTAAAAGAAATATCCAAATAGGGAATTGCTATGGATTTTGAAAAAATACTTTCTGAATACAAAACTAGAACCTGTATAATGTCTGTAGAAAAATTCGAAAATGGTGGTTATGGAAACATCCGCATCGTAGAAGGAAACAAACCACATTATGATGACATGCTGCAGACTATGCGAAAACCTTTTGTACCAAACTCTCCTTATGCAGAATATTTTCCACAAAATAAAAACTTTGAAGATTTTTGTTACAGATGTGCTATTCTTGGACAGCCTTTGCACACTTACGTTCCGCTTCCTCAAATGAGCCTCTGGCTTAATATGTTTTTGCTGCCGTTAAATTCTGATGTTGAAAATGTTGGCTACTGTGTTTATTGTTACGACGTTTCTCCAGCGGTAGATTCTGAACAACGAGCAAGCCTTTCTGCAGATACCGCTACATCAGTTTTACAGACATGTATAAAGCTTCGCGGTTCAACAGATATTCTTAAAACCTTCCGCGAGGTTATTGAAGATATCAGACAAATGTGCGATTCAGATCATTGCTGTATTCTTCTTAAAGATGAAAAGGAACGCCGATGCATTAATTTCTGTGAATCCTTAAAACCTGACTGCGGACTTCTTTCAATTAACGCATATATCAATGAAAACTTTTTTGACACCCCATTCTTTGACATCATGCAAACCTGGGATAATACTATTGCCGACAGTACTTGTGTTATCATTAAAGATGAACAGGACATGGAATGGATCAAATCAACAAATCCTATCTGGTATAAATCACTTATGCAAAGTGGTGTAAAAAGCATGGTTTTGTTCCCTTTGTCAAATAATAAAACTACAATGGGATACATCTGGGCTATCAATTTTAATGTAAACAATACGGTTAAGATAAAGGAAACTCTTGAGCTTACAACCTTCTTTATAGCATCAGAAATTTCAAATTATCTTTTGCTGCAGAACCTCGAAACATTAAGCTCAATGGATTTGATGACAGGTGTAAAAAACCGAAACACAATGAACGTAGCGATGGATAAGCTTGTTTCTGGAAAAACAAAACTCAAGTATCCATATTCTGTTATTTTTGCCGACCTGAATGGCCTGAAGCAGGTAAACGACGAAAAGGGCCATGCCTCTGGTGACGAGCTCTTAAAATCTGCAGCAGCCATTTTACAAAAATCCTTTGGCGACTACGACATATACCGTGTGGGCGGCGATGAATTCATGATTATTGCAGAAGGCCTTGATAAACGAGCCCTCAATCGAAAGGTAAAAAACATAAAGACCATGGCCGCCGAAATAGAAGACCTGTGTTTTGCAATAGGTACTCATGTTGCCCAGGAAGGCGAAGATATCCGTAGCGTTATGCGCGCTGCCGATGAAAAGATGTACGAAGATAAAAAGAATTTCTATCTTGAGCATCCGGAACTAAAGTACAGATAATCACGGAATAATCTATGGGACAAATCAAAATTATCCAGGGCGACATCACAAAACTAAGCTGCGATGTTATCGTTAATGCCGCTAATTCTTCGCTTCTTGGCGGAGGCGGAGTTGACGGTGCAATTCATTTTGCCGCAGGCCCCGAGCTTCTAGCAGAATGCCGCACTCTTCATGGGTGTAGAACTGGGGAAGCTAAGATTACAAAAGGATACAGACTTCCCTCTCGCTTTGTAATTCACACTGTTGGACCTATTTATTATGAGCATGCACCCGAAGAAGCCGAAAAACTTTTGACCTCCTGCTATGAAAACTCGCTCAAGCTTGCAAAGGAGAAAGAGCTTAAGACTATTGCATTTCCGCTGATTTCTGCAGGGGTTTATGGGTATCCGCAGAGAGACGCGATTCGGGTTGCGGTGGAAGCTATGAAAAGGCACCTGGGGGATTTTGATGTGATTACGCTGGTGTTGTTTGGGGATAGGGAGTTTGGGTTTGCAAAGGAGATGTTTGGGGAGTTTCTTTCCTAAAATCCAGAATTAACATGTCTTCTTGTGGAGGGCAGGACTCGCCGTTACAAGCTCCGCCGTCCTGGCTCCGCTTTCCACGGCGTCTCCGTTCGTTACCGGCGACGTCCTGTCGCCGGTTTCTAAAAAACGCTCCGCACTGCTCGCCTTTTTTAGAACCACTCACTCCGCTTCGAGTCCTGCCCTCGCTAAACGAATGCCTGTTAAATAAAAAAAGCACTTCCGGTTTTTAGGAAGTGCTTCTTCTTTTAAAGCGTTTAGCGAGGGCAGGACTCGAACCTGCGGCCTCCGGGTTATGAGCCCGACGAGCTGCCAACTGCTCTACCTCGCGTCGTGTTGGAGTATAATAAAGAATTCGGGGGATGTTGTCAATAGGAGTGAAGGGAAATTTGAAGATTTTTTTTACCACTAAATAAATATTAGATCTGGGAGCGGCCGCGGAAACTTAGGGAGAGGGTTCGTTTGTCTATGTATTCCAGGTCGCCGCCTACTGGGATGCCCATGGCTAAGCGGGTTACTTTTACTGGAGTTGGTAAGGCCAATTCTGTAATGACCTTGTTTATATATAATGCGGTTGAGTCGCCTTCTACTGTTGGGTTGGTGGCTATGATAACTTCGGCGAAGGAACCTTTTTTTAGTCTTTCTAATAAGGCGTTGATTGTGAGCTGAGCTGGGCCTACTCCTTCCAGTGGTTTTATAAGGCCGCCAAGAACGTGATACAAGCCTTTGTACTCGCCGTACGATTCTATTGTTGTTACATCCTGGCTTTGTTCTACTACACAAATCTGTGTCATGTCGCGGGTTGGGCTTGAGCAGATTGGGCATGGGTCGGCTTCGGTCCACATTCCGCAAATTGAACATGGCTTTATGCGTTCCTTTAACACTCCTAAATTCTGGGCAAAGCGGTGAACGTAGGCTTCATCCTGGAGGAGCAGCCAGTTTACCATGCGCACTGCACTTTTTTTACCTATGCCCGGGAGTCGCGAAAAATCTGCTGTAAGTTCTTCGAATGCATTCATTTAAGTTTATAATCCAAACTGGCCTAAATCTAAACCGCCTAAGAGCGATGCTGATTTATCTTTTATCATTTCCTGTACGTTGTCTACGGCATTTTTGTGGGCCGAAACAATCAAATCTTCAAGCATTTTTACGTCGCGGTTATCTACGCAGATTGGGTCGAGTTTTATTTCTACCATCTGGAATTTTCCGTTGAGTGTTACCGTAACCATGCGGCCGCCGCTTGAGCCTTGTGCACGAATATCTTCAAGCTCCTGCTGGAGTTTTTCTGACTGCTCTTTAATTGCCTGAGTGTTTTTTAATAGATCAAAAGGATTCATTTTTTACCTCCCATACAGTCTTTACGAACCGGTTACAACTGTTCCCTTAAATGCATTAACAAGCACCTGAACCTGTACCGGAACTTCTTTCTGATCCTGACTTTCGGTTTGCTGTTCTTGTTTTTCTTTTACAACAAACTCCATTGGTTTTCCAAGAATCTTTGAAATGCGTTCGGCAACAGTTCTATAGTTTTTCTGAATCAGCTGCAAATCGAGTGTTGATTCAATTGTTGTTTCAACTTTATTTTCAGTAACTACCCAGAGTCCTGTACGCTCCAGAACAGATGCAATAAAACCTTCATTAACAGCAAGCTCTGCAACTACACTTCCACGAAGCTGAGCAATTGTAATATCACGTCCGTCGGCTGTAGTTACATGTTCATCAAGCTGTGCTACTACTTTGTTAGCAGCGGCCTGTTCGCTTGCAAGTGCATCCTCATAAGAAGCCTGTGCTTCTTCGGCCTGAATCTCCTCTTCATAACTATAATCATCATCAGGAGGAGTATCGGTATTTGTCCAGCCGTCGTCATAATCAGCAGGTGGCTCTATTGGCTCCACTGGTTGTTCAGGCGGCAGTGGTCCGCCATCATGAAAAGGGCCGTTATTTACCTCATCCTTTAATGCCGAAAATTGAGGAAGTCCATCTGGCAGAGGAGTTGTTCTTACAGGCTCACTAACAGGAGAAGAAGGCATTGGCTCTTCTGGAACATCGTTTACAGGTGGAACTTCAGCAGGAGCAACTGCACTTGCAGCAACATTTCCAGTACCTGCACTAGCAACAGTACCTGTACCTGCGCCCATCAAAAGTCTTTGAGCAGCATCAATTGCTTTTTTGACTTCGCTATTTGAAACATACTCACTAAGCCAGCAAAGACGCGAATATGTTAATTCAATTTCATAACGTGGTGAAAGTGAATAACGGATATCTCTATATAATTGAAGGAAGATTGAAAGTGCGCGTTCCAACTGAACAGAGTTCCATTTTTCAAGAACAATCTTGCTGTAGCGTTCAACGCTGTTTCCAAGCAAAGCCTCTTTTGTAACTCCGTTCTTAATAAGAAGAAGACTGCGAAGATAATCGGCACTGTTTGAAATAAGCTGTTCAATTGAAATACCGTTCTGAAGGAACTCATCAATAAAGCCAAGAACTTCAGTATTCTTTCCCTGAGCACAACATTCAAAAACCTGATTCAATCTGTCTATTCCAACAAGGCCAAGCTTGTCGCGGATTTTTTCATATGTAATGTGTCCGTCACTGAAGGCAACAACCTGATCAAAAAGTGTATAGGCATCGCGCATTGAACCGGTAGATTCTCTGGCAATCCAGAACAAGGCTTCATCATCAGCCTGAATACCAAGCTCGGCAGCAGCATCTGCAAGACATTCCTTAACCTTATCTATTGCAACAAGGCGGAAATTGTACTGCTGGCAGCGAGACTTTATAGTTGCAGGAACTTTTTGAAGTTCAGTTGTAGCAAAAATAAATACAACATACTCTGGCGGCTCTTCGATTGTTTTGAGCAATGCGTTGAAGGCCGAAGTTGAAAGCATATGAACTTCGTCTATGATATAGATTTTATATTTGCTTGAACTAGGAGGAAACTGAATTTCATCCTTAATCTGGCGAACATTTTCTACAGAGTTATTTGAAGCTCCATCAATTTCAATTACATCAAGCGAAGAACCCTTGATGATTTCCTGACAATTTGAACATGTTCCGCATGGAGTTTCTGTAGGGCCATTCTGACAATTCAAAGCCTTTGCCAGAATACGTGCAGTTGAAGTTTTTCCGCAACCACGAGGGCCCGAAAAAAGATATGCATGTGCGATTTTTCCTGATTTGATAGAATTTTTAAGCGTTGCAGCAACAAATTCCTGACCAACAAGGTCGTCGAACTGCTGAGGACGCCTACGGGTAGCTGTTACTTCATATGACATAATATCAGTATACAAAAAAAAGGCACCTTTTTACAAGGTGTCTTTTTTTGGCGCATGAGTTTTTTCCTGCTTATTTATTTTTCATCTTTATAGATTGTTTCGCAGGTTACAGGTTTGTCGGTCCAGAGTGTAGCATAAACAGGTCCTGTGATATCTTCTTTTACAGGGATATTTGTTACTATATAAGTAACTTTTTCTGCTGGAATCTCTTTTCCAAGAACACAATCTTCAGATGCTTCTCCAAGATTTACATTGATTGAATCAATTTCTGAATCTGAATATACAGACCACATAACTCTAACAGTTTCGCCTGCTGCAGGAAGTGTATCGTACTCGAAGAAAGAAGAAATATTAATTTCTGTTGGTTCTTCACTAAGTGCGATTGGACCTCCAAGAATTGAACCGATATCAACGCGGTAAATCTTTGGACCATTGTCTTTAGCTTTCTTAGAAGCACAGCCAGTAAATGCAAAACCCATTGCAAGTGCCAGTGTCAAAATAGTAAAAATCTTTTTCATAATCTTATCCTCCTGAGTAAGGCCGCTGGCGGCCGGTGATAAAATCCGTAGTATATTGGGGCGTCCCCCGCCGTACTGATTTCGTATATTAAACCAAACTTTTTCCGCGAGGTAACAAAAAAATGTATTTTTTTTTATATTAATTTTTGTTATAATTCCAGGTACGTCATTGCGAGTTGCGCAACGACGTGGCAATCCATTACAAAAGGACAAATATATGAAAATCGAGACTAAAGCTTTACATTCAGGATACAAGCCAGAAAATGGTGGACCTGGAACAATTCCTATTGTACAAAGTACAACTTACCGCTTTGACAGCTGTGATCACGTTGCAGCTCTTTTTGACAAACCAACAGAATACATGTATTCACGTTTTGCAAACCCAACCTGCGATGCAGTAGAAAAGAAAATTGCAGATATGGAAGGTGGCGTTGGTTGTATGCTTACTTCAAGCGGACAGGCAGCAAGCCTTCTTTCTATTTTGAACCTTTGTTCTGCAGGCGACAGCTTTATTGCTTCTTCTTCAATTTATGGTGGAACAATCAACCTCTTTGGTTTTACTCTTAAGAAGCTTGGCATTGAATGTATCTGGGTAGACGTAGACGCAAGTTACGAAGAAATCTGCAAGGCAATCAAGCCTAATACAAAATGTATTTTTGGTGAAACAATTGCTAACCCTGCCCTTACAGTTTTTGATTTTGAAGTTTGGGTAAAGGCCGCTCATGACAACAATCTTCCAATCATTGTAGATAATACTTTTGCAACTCCAATTCTCTGTCGTCCAATTGAATGGGGCGTAGATATTGTAGTTCATTCAACAACAAAATATATGGACGGTCACGCTGTTCAGGGTGGCGGTTGTATCGTTGACTCAGGTAACTTTGACTGGGAAAAGGCTTACAAGGCAACTGGAAAATTTGCCGACATGGTTGAACCGGACGAAAGCTATCACGGACTTCGCTATGTGGGTGACTTTGGAAAGGCTGCTTATATTGTAAAGGCACGCACTCAGCTCATGAGAGACTTTGGATGTTACCCAGCTGCACAGAGCGCCTTCTATTTGAACCTTGGTCTTGAAACCTTACCTGTTCGTATGCCACGCTACTGTGAAAACGCACGCAAGGTTGCAGAGTTCTTCAAATCAAGCGACAAGATTGCTAAGGTAATTTACCCAGGCCTCCCAGGCGACAAATATTATGAACGCGCACAGAAATATCTTCCTGATGGAACTTGTGGTGTAATTTCAATCAGCATTAAGGGTGGACGCCAGGCAGCAGTTCGCTTTATGGATGCCCTTAAGCTTGCTATTGATGAAGTTCACGTTGCAGATATCAGAACTTGTGTACTTCACCCGGCAAGTGCCACACACCGTCAGCTTACAGATGAACAGCTTGTTGCTGCAGGAATTGACGGCGGTATGGTACGCTTCAGCTGTGGTCTTGAAAACGTTGAAGATATTCTTGAAGACGTTAAACGCGGACTTGCAGCCATCTAGGCAATAAATGAATAAGATCATTTCTTTTATAAAGCGTGAGCCTGTGCTTTTTGCATCGATTGTTCTTGCAGTGCTCGCGCTTATTTTTATAAGACCTTCTCCATCTCTCTGTCTTGAAGCAATAGACTTCAGAACACTTGCAATTTTGTTCAGTCTGATGATTGTAATCAAGGCATTTCAGAGTCAGAACTTTTTGAACATTATTGCCGCAAAGCTTCTGCGTCTTTGTAAAAGCGAGCGGGGGCTTTATCTTTTACTTACATATCTTGTTTTCTTCAGCTCAATGTTTGTTACAAACGACGTTGCACTTTTGACATTTGTTCCAATCACTCTGCTCATTTTTACACGTGTTGGGATGCCTGCCCTTACAGTTGTTGTTCTTGAAACTCTGGCCGCAAATCTTGGCTCGTGCATAACGCCAATGGGAAATCCTCAGAACTTATATTTGTTTTCGTATTACGGATTTTCAGCCGGAAAGTTCTTTCTTCTAACTGCAAAAATCGCCGTGCCTTCATTTTTAATTCTTACCGTAATCATTCTTTTCATTACAAGAAAAAAGCACGCGAATCCTGGGGAAGCCCCGCAGCCACAATTTCAAAGTAACGTGCTTCAAACCCAAATATCATTTTTAACTGTAGACTTCAGAACCTTCTTTTACATTGCAGATTTTATTATCTGTCTGCTTACAGTTTTTCATGTTGTAAATTATCTGATCATGCTTGGCTTTACTGTAGTTGCAATGCTTATATGTAACTTCCGACTTTTCAAAAAGGTTGATTACAGTCTCTTGCTCACCTTCTGCGGATTTTTTATTTTTACAAAATCCCTTTCAACAGTTCAGGCATTTTCTGATTTTATAAACTCAATGCTTTCTTCGCCACTTAAAACTTACATCACAGGAATCATCACAAGTCAGGTTATAAGTAACGTTCCTGCAGCCCTTTTGCTCAGCGGCTTCACAACAAACGGCGATATGCTTTTACTTGGTGTAAATGTTGGCGGTCTTGGAACACTTATCGCATCAATGGCCAGCGTAATTTCATTCAAGCTTTACAGCAATTCAGAAGAAGTCCGTTCGCCTGTGGGTAAAAAGTATTTTGGAGTGTTTACAATTTATAATGTTATATTACTGATTATACTTGGTGTTATAACCTATCTAGTCTGAATTTCCCAGATATATAGGCAATATGATTTGAAGATCAACTATTTCATCAGGATCGTTATGAAGTGTTGTCATAACCATATCATCCAAAATGTTTCCATTCATATCTATCATAAAGTAGTCGTTGTTCTCGAAAATATATCTAAACAACCGTGTATCACCTTTTCTTTCAAGCTGTTTCATTGCAAAACAAGTAGCCCAGTAAACAGAAAATTTTTCCTTGCCCATTAATTCTTTTATTTCTGTTATTGGCATACCCCATAAACAAGTTCCATTATAATAATCCTTACCGTCTATATTATCTATTCTTAGATCAGTAGTTTCTTCATACATATACTGAACTACAATCTGATCTTCTGTAAATTGTTTAACATCTGATACTTTATACTCACCAAGTTCAACAACGGCATATAACTGTTCTGTTTCTGATGTATTTTTTTTGGATTTAGAGGTTGATGCACAAGAAGCAAAAAGAAATAATATGAATGTTGAAATAATAATTACAGATATTTTTTTCATAAAAACCTCACTTTTTTTTTAGATTATATGGATTTCATAATCTTGTCAATTTTATCTTTCTTGTAGTTACATTATTTAAAACGTTTTATTAGTCCTGACTAATAGAAAAACCAACATTTTTGCATAATTTTTTAAACTTTTTATTTGCGAATTCGCAAACCTGGTA
>JAEEGL015254200.1_pt1 | contig 14430 bp, 9 predicted proteins | sample 9134231 | NCBI WGS metagenome assembly JAEEGL01 (sample SAMN16246548, study PRJNA631951) | gut metagenome | biome: gut microbiome; feature: rumen; material: fiber-attached | host: Bos | place: Iran: Karaj | collected 2018-10
CGTAAGGTTTCCAATAAACAGTGCTTTATGAGCGGTATGAGCGCCATCGTTACAGATACCAAGAACATGGCGGAAAAAGAGACTCCTATATACGTAGGTATCGCAGTACTTCTTGCAGTGATAGTTCTTTCGCTGACAATGGATTCCTACCTTATACCGCTCTTCTTCCTTCTTAGTATAGGAATGGCGATTGTTTACAACATGGGCACAAACGTGTTCAAGGGCGAGATCTCATTCATTACACAGTCACTCAGCGCAGTACTTCAGCTTGGTGTGACACTTGACTACTCAATCTTCCTCTGGCACAGCTACCAGGAAGAGCTTGAGAAAAACGATGACAAATTCGATGCGATGGCAAACGCTATTTCAGACACCTTCACATCAGTACTTGGAAGCTCCATCACAACAGTCGCAGGTTTCGTAGCACTTTGCTTTATGAGCTTCACACTTGGCCTTGACCTCGGCGTCGTAATGGCTAAGGGTGTTGTATTCGGAGTTGTGGGTTGTGTAACCATCCTACCCAGCATGATCCTTGTTTTTGACAAGGCAATCGAGAAGACCAAGCACAAGCCGCTGATGCCTGAGTTCGACAGAATTCCTAAGTTTGTGGCTAAGCATTACCTCGCATTCTTCGTAATATTCCTTGCGCTACTTGCTCCTGCAATTTACGGAAACAATCACACAAGCGTTTACTACGATCTTACACAGACACTTCCTGACAGCCTTGAGAGCGTTCAGGGTGCCAAGAAGGTTGATGAGAAGTTTGATATGAACTCAGCTTACATGCTTCTAGTTGACAAGAACCTTGATACAGCCAGCATGAATCAGATGATAAAAGAGCTGAAGAACACCGATGGTATTATTTCAGTACTCGGCACAGATTCAATCCTAGGTCCTGCTTTCCCAAGAGAGTTCATTCCGGAAGATCTTTTATCTGATCTTGAGAGTGATGAGTGGAAGATGGTTCTTTTGACAACAGATTATAAAATCGCTTCAGACGAGATAAATTCTCAGATCACCAAGATCGACAAGATCGTTAAGAGCTACGATCCGACAGCAATGGTAGTTGGTGAGGCGCCTTGTACAAAGGACCTTATCAATATCACAAACCACGATTTCCAGGTTGTTAACACCGTTTCAATCGGCCTTGTTTTCCTGATCATCGCGTTTGTACTTAAATCAGTATCACTTCCGTTTATCCTGGTTGCGGTTATCGAGTTTGCAATTTTTGTAAATATGGGACTTCCGTACTACACTCATACGACAATTCCTTTCATCTCGTCAGTTGTAATCGGAACAATCCAGCTGGGAGCTACAGTTGACTACGCAATCCTCATGACAACAAGATACCTGTCAGAGAGAAATGCGGGCCATGATAAAAAAGAAGCGACTCTCATAGCTCTTTCAACCAGCATGAAGTCAGTAATCGTAAGTGCACTCAGCTTCTTTGCAGCAACCTTCGGTGTTGGCCTTATTTCCAGCATTGACATGATCGGTTCACTCTGTAATCTGATGGCAAGAGGCGCGATCATCAGTATGTTCACTGTTGTTCTTGTACTTCCTGCGATGTACATGATCTCTGACGGACTGATCGTAAGAACAACCTTTGGAATGCATGTTGATGATCATAACGGAAAGCCGGATCATCCACACCATCATGGAAACATCATTCACTGGCACGCTGCATAATTGGGAATTTATATCAATCTATTTATGGGAGAAAAATGAATTTACATATATCACACGGTGTTATTGCAAAGCGATAACGTGAGTGTGGGAAAAGAGGAGATTATGGTTAAGAAGAATCTTTTGAGATCATTATCAGTAGTTATGGCCTGTATGATGGCTGTTATGACAGTTGCATGCGGTAAGAATACAGTAGTTGAAGATGCTTACGCTGCAACAAGCGAAGTAGTTGAGACAAAAGAAGAGCAGAGCCTTGAGGAGGCGCTTCTTGCAAGCGGATACACAGGCTCAGGAGAAACTGCCGGAAAGGTAGAGACAGTTTATGTTACAGCGAACGCAAGTGGTGCAGTTAACGATGTCATCGTAAGCGAGTGGCTTAAAAATGTATCAGCTGATACAGAACTTTCAGACAAGACAGAGCTTAAGGATATCGTAAATGTTAAAGGAAATGAGAGTTTTACACAAAACTCAGATGGAACACTTACATGGAACGCTGACGGTTCAGACATTTACTACCAGGGAACAACAGACAAAGAGCTTCCTGTTGATATGAAGATCACTTACACTCTTGATGGAAAAGAGATTTCGCCTGAGGAACTTGCAGGAAAGAGCGGTAAGGTTACAATCCGTTTCGAGTATGATAACAAGGCAAAACAGACTGTAAATGTTGATGGAAAAGATATTGAGGTTTACACACCATTTGCAATGGTTTCAGGCATGATGCTTGATGCAGGCAAGTTTGCAAATGTCGAGGTTTCAAACGGTAAGGTTATTTCTGACGGTGGCAACTACATTGTAATGGGTGTTGCACTTCCAGGACTTAAAGAGAGTCTTGATATCTCAGATGAGAAATGGGAGGAGCTTGAGGGTGATGAGGACCTTGATTCTAAGCTTTCAAACTACTTCGAGATTTCTGCTTTCACATCAGACTTCGAACTTGGCATGACAATCACAATGGCAAGCTCAGACATCCTTTCAGACTTCGGTCTTACAGACATCACAGGCTCTGACAAGATTTCAGACCTCAAGGATGATATGAACAAGCTTAGTGATGGTTCTACAAAACTCGTAGACGGAAGCCAGGAGCTCAAGGACGGCACAACAAAGCTTCGCGATGGTTCACAGGAACTCTACGATGGAACCGGCAAGCTCTATGATGGAACAAAAGAGCTTTATGACGGAACAACAAAGCTCTATGACGGAACAAATCAGCTTTCTAGCGGAGCAAACGAACTCTACAACGGAACAAGTCAGCTTTCTAGCGGAGCAAACGAGCTCTACAGTGGAACAAGTCAGCTTTCTAGCGGAGCAAACGAACTCTACAATGGAACAAGCCAGCTTTCTAGCGGTGCTAATGAGCTTCATACCGGAACAAGCAAGCTTTCAAGTGGCACACAGACACTTGCAGCAGGAGCAGGAAAGCTTTCACAGGGAACAAAGTCATTATATGACGGAGTTGTTTCTTATACAGATGGCGCAGCAAAGGTTGATCAGGGAGCAGGACAGCTTGCTGAAGGAAGCAAGGCTCTTAAAGACGGATCAGCAAAGCTTTCAACAGGTCTTTCAGATGCTAAGACAGGTTCAGAAAAGCTTGCAGCAGGCGCAGGTCAGCTTTACACAGGTGTTCAGAAGCTCGGTGCTATGACAGGTGCTGTTGAAGAGCTTCTTAGTACAAAGTCAAATCTTGAATATGCTAAGGGTTATCTTACAACTCCCGGAACAAGCTGCCCTGAGGCACTTGTACCACTTCTTAATCAGATGTCAAATGGCAAGATTACGAGCGCAGAGCAGGCTGATGTAATAAAGAACGCTGGCCTTGAGGCACTTGCAAGCCAGAACAGCGTAGCAGTTTCTTCAGATGTAGCAAACGCTGAGCTTGAAACAGGCGCTGAGGGTGGTGAGCTTACAAATCCTTCACATGATGGTCAGGATGAAGAGAGCAAGACTGTTGGTGAGAATACTGGTGTGAATTCAAGTAATGCAGGCGTAGTTGATGAGAATGGCGGAAATGAAGGCAGTTCAGGCGTAGATGCAAATGGCGAGAATGCAGAAACTGGAGTAGTTGGAAATTCCGAAAATGCAGGCCTTGGCGAAGGCGAGAACGATGGCAATGGTGAGAATTTAGGAGCAAGCGACAACGGTGGAAATTCTTCCTATAATCTCCCTGAGGGCGCAGTAGTATTCGAGTCACAGGAAGCTTACGAGGCAGCAATTGCTCAGGCAGTTCAGGAAGCACTTGCAAACGAAGTAGCAGCAAGAGTAGCACAGGAACTTCCTGAAGCAGTTAAAAAGGCTCTTCAGAGTGAGGAAGCACAGAAGCTTCTCCTTGAGTCACCTGAGCTTTTAGAGAGCATCCTTGGTTCAGAGGAACTTATGGAAAAGGTTATGTCCAATCCTGAGCTTTTAAAAGACATCCTTGAGTCAGAAGACCTCATTTCAAAGATTCTTTCATCACCTGAGATCATGAGCAAGATCATGGAATCAGATGAGATGCTTTCTAAGATCGTTGATTCAGAAGAAGTTATTGAAAAACTCCTCGCAGTACCTGAGGTTCAGGATAAACTCTTCTCATCACCTGCTGTTCAGGCAGCTATCAAGGAAAAGATGGCTCCTATTGTTGCTGAAAAGGTATCACTTGTAAGCACATATACTGCAGTACTTGGTGCTGTTAGCGGAAGCCTTGGCGCAGTAGATAAGGTTCTTTCAGGCCTTGGAATTGCAGTAACAGCTGATGAAGCAGCCGCAGGCGTTACAATCCAGCAGAAGGCACAGGCTTTCTCAACACAGATCAATATGCTCGTTCAGGGCGTTGGAAGCCTTAAGAACGGCGCAGATGCACTTGATGCAGGACTCCTTCAGCTTTCACAGGGCGCTACAGCACTTGATTCAGGTGTGGCACAGCTCAGCACAGGCGCAAGCACTCTTGCAGCCGGAACAGGAGCACTTGTTGCCAATAACGATAAGCTTACTAATGGTGCAAAAGAATTAAATGATGGCGCAGGTCAGCTTTACAGCGGAGTAAATGAGCTCAAGAGCGGCGCTGAGCAGCTTGATGCCGGTGCAGCTAAGCTCGCAGGCGGAGCAGGCCAGGTTAACGAAGGCGCAGGCAAGCTCGCAAGCGGAGCAGGTCAGGTTAATGAGGGCGCAGGCAAACTCGCAAACGGAGCAGGTCAGGTTAACGAAGGCGCAGGCAAACTTAGCAGCGGAGCAGGCGAACTTAACAACGGCGCAAGAGACCTTAATAGCGGTGCAGATAAGCTTAATAACGGTGCAAAAGACCTTAAGGATGGCGCAGGAAAGCTTACAGATGGAATAGTACAGCTTGACGACGGAGTTGTAGAACTTCTCGATGGCGTAAGAAAGCTCGACAAAGAGGGTATCAAGAAGCTCTATGATGCATTCGACGGAGATCTCACAGATTTCGCCAACAAGCTCACTGCTATCCAGGAAGCCGGCGCAAGCTATACATCTTTTGCCGGAACAAATGATAACGAGAACTCCAACGTTAAGTTCATCATCAAGACAGCAGGCGTTAAGGCACAGGATATCTAATTACATAAATAAAACCTTGAACTCAGTGGTAATGTCTTACTGAAGCAAGGCTGTGAAAAGATGAAAAGGGACGGTTTTGTGATTCCAAGTAATGTGTACTTGGACCACAGAACCGTCTTTTTATATTCTGTTCAATCTCGTTCTGCTTGGATTTCATTGCGATGTTTGCATGATTAAATCGCATGTTGTAATATTGAAAGCGTGTTATCACGAGAGTAAATCATTACTAAAAAATATATACTGAAACACGCATTTGCTGCGGGTTTCGTGAGAAAGTGACATAAGACAAATATATATGAATAAGTCGCAGACAAAACAGCTTCAAAGTTCATTACTTCTTTTACTGGCTTCAATAGTATGGGGCGCGGCATTTGTTGCCCAGTCACTGGCAAGCAATAACGTCGGAACATTTACCTTTAACGGAATTCGCTTCATGATAGGCGGCGTGTGCCTTCTTCCGTTTCTAAGGGGGCATGAGTTAAGACCGTCAAATATTCCGTATAATAAGCTGATCGGTGGAATAATCTGCGGAATTTCTTTATTCCTTGCTTCGACATTCCAGCAGGCGGGAATTGCGCTTGGGGCAGGAGCCGGGGAAGCAGGATTTTTGACAGCATGCTATATTGTGCTTGTTCCTATTATCGGGATTTTTATCGGAAGGAAGTGTTCAGCACTTGTTTGGCCTGCTGTGTGCATAGCGCTTATTGGGCTTTATCTTTTGTGCATCCCTGCAAATAGCAGCGGACTTAAGCTTTCAGCTGCTGATGCTTCGCTTCTTATCTGTGCGCTTTTGTTTTCAATCCAGATACTTTGCATTGACCATTACGCGCCTATTATGAGCCCTGTCGCTCTTGCGTGCGTTCAGTTTTTTGTTAGCGGAGCAGTGTCGCTTGCGGCAGCTTTCATTTTTGAGCTTTTGCCTGATCCATCAGCATGGATCAGCTCTTTGCTGCTTCCGAATTCGTGGATAGCAATTCTTTATACAGGAATTTTTTCCTGTGCAGTCGGCTATACCTTGCAGGCGGTGGGCCAGCGCTCACTTAACCCTGCGCTTGCATCGCTTATCATGAGCCTCGAATCAGTTTTTTCCACAATCTTTGGATGGCTGATCCTGCACCAGGTCATGACCGGAAGAGAACTCTTCGGATGCGTTCTCATTTTCACTGCGGTTATACTTGCGCAGCTGCCACCTATTCATTTTTTCAAATTTGCTGGTAAAAATGAGTGAAGCTTTGAGATGCAATAAAGAGACTATGCTTTAGTTTAAATAGGGATACATAAATATGAGTAACAGTTCATTAGATTTTTTAAATATGATAAAAAACTCTGCAACTCCCCCGAATGTGACTCGTGACGATTCAAATGAGCCGCTGATTGCAGTTATCGACACAGAGACAAACTGGCATGACGAAGTTATGTCAATCGGAGTGGCAGTTGCAAAAGCTACTGATTTCAAATGCGTAGCGAGTGCCTACTACATTTTTTCTCCGGAGTGCAATATTGGCGGCTTTTACAGCAATGCCCTGCATCTTCGTAATGTAAAAGAAAACATCTGCTCAAGGCAGAAAGCGATGACGGATATAAGAGCATACCTTGAGTCTAAAGGTGTTACAAAACTTTTTGCCTATAATGCCAAGTTTGATTGTTCGCATTTAAAAGAGCTTTCGGACTTCGAGTGGTTTGATATCATGCGTCTTGCTGCGTATAAGCAGTATAATCGTGCGATTCCTGATGATCTTCCCTGTTGCAAAACAGGCAGGCTTAAAACAAATTATGGTGTTGAGCCAATAATGCGCATGCTTACAGGCAACTGCAGATATACAGAAACTCACAATGCCCTTCTTGATGCCATGGATGAGCTCAAAATTGTCGAGCTTCTTGGGCGAAAAATCAAAGATTACGAGTGCGGACGTCTTTAAGGAAAATCTTCTCATATTCACTTGGGATAAAAGAACTGTTCACTTACAGGGTAATGAAACATACTTTCCAATTCACAGTATTTTCACATTTTTTTGTGCATATTTTAATTGAATCGTCTTTCCAAATCGGTTAAGATACTCTCGCTGACGTTGTTATGTGAATCATAAGTTGTTATTTATTGCAGGAAACCTTTGATCGTGCATTACAAGGAGGTACTAAATGGGAGAGTATAGGAAGGTCTTTGAGAGACTGATGGACCAATTATATAATCACCCTGAGGAGATGAGAGAGAGGCTTCTTTCTAAATATAATCTGCCTCAGATGAATAAACAGAGAACTACACAGACTGCGATTGAAATGCTTCAAAGTATGCAGTGAATTTTATAATTGAATAGTTTCAGTAACTTAAAAAGTCCTCAATCCGGGTAATCCGGAATGAGGACTTTTCTATTTTATGGTTATTCTTTAGCTTCTTTTTTTAGAAGTTCTACAATCTCAGCTTCTGTAGCAAGGCCCATGACTTTATCGGCAAGATCGTCAGCTTCTGCCTTGCTCCACTTGGAGATGATGCATCTCGCGGTGAGGACAAGAACAGGATTTACGCTGAACTCAGTAAGACCGAATGAGATAAGAAGCGGGATCATCAAAGGATCAGCAGCTGCTTCTCCGCACATTCCAACCGGAATTCCGGCTTTTCTTCCACACTCAATAATGTTTTTGATAGAGCGGAGAACCGAAGGCTGGAAAGTTGAGTAGAGGTAAGCTACATCCGCATTTCCTCTGTCAACGCTCATGGTGTACTGAGTCAGGTCGTTGGTGCCGATAGAGAAGAAATCAGCTTCTTTTGCCAAAAGATCAGCGATGAGAGAGGCAGCAGGTGTCTCAATCATGCAGCCAACTTCGATGTCTTTGTCGTACTGAGTGCCGTTTGCGTCAAAGTCTTTTTTGATCTCAGCAACCATCTCTTTTACCGCGCGAATCTCGTCAACGCAGGTAACGAGCGGAACCATGATCTTTACTTTGCCAAATGCGCTGGCGCGAACGATAGCACGGAGCTGAACCATGTAGCTGTCCCTGTTGCCGAGACAGTAGCGGACTGCTCTGTAGCCGAGGAAAGGATTCTCCTCTTTTTTCATATTAAGGTAAGGAATATCCTTGTCGCCACCGATGTCCAAAGTTCTGATGATAACGGCCTTGCCGCCCATTGTGACAGCAGCTTCTTTGTAAGCCGCAAACTGCTCATCCTCAGTAGGAAGGTGGTTGTTGTCCATAAACAGGAACTCTGAACGGAAAAGACCTACACCCTCGCCGTCACATTCCACAGCCTTCTTAGCGTCCTTTGGCGTTCCGATGTTGCAGAAAAGCTCAAGGTTTATGCCATCAGCAGTTACTGTGGGCTTACCTAAAAAGCTCTTTAGCTCTGACTGCTTGCGAATGAAATCTTCACGCTTGATGATGTATTTTGAAAGAACATCACCTTCAGGATTGATGTAAACAATTCCCTCAGTTCCGTCAACTATAGCTGTGTCTTTGTCTTTTACCAAGGTTGTAACATCAGGAACGGAGAGGACAGCAGGAATCTCAAGGGCTCTGGCCAAAATAGCAGAGTGAGAAGTCTTGCCGCCAACTTCAGTGATGATTCCAACAACATTGTCCTTGTTGATCTGCGAAGTCATGGATGGCGTTAAGTCTTTTGCCACAAGCACTGTACCGGGCTCGACTTTGCTGATATCGATGTCCTTGATTCCAAGGAGGAGCTTTAAAAGGCTCACTTTGATATCGCTGATATCAGAGGCACGCTGCTTCATCATTTCGTCATCCATTTTGGAAAACATGCCAATGAACATATCGCAGACTGCTTCAACAGCTGATTCAGCGCACTGACCTGCATCGATCATCTTGCCCATTTCTCCGGCCATGGTGGGATCGGAGATCATTACGAGGTGCCCTTCCAAAATCTCAGCTTCCTTCGGACCGATTCTTTTCCTGATATCTTCCGCCATCGCAGAAGTCTCTGCTTTGAACGTATCAACGGCTTCCAAAAAGCGCTTCTTTTCAGCTTCAGTATCGGCGACCTTTACGGCCTCATACTTCAGCTCGTGTTCCACAATAACGCATATACTTCCGATTCCAATTCCGCGAGAAGCGGCAATTCCTTTGTACATAACGTCTCCTTTATTTGTTGAGTGCCTGTTGCTGATAATTGCTAAATATCTTTTGATGAAATCTAATGATTGTAAATTGAAGCTATTTGAAAAATGTCAATTTGTAAGTGGTGATTGGTTATGAAGCTACTTGATAAGCGTCAATTGGTAATTGCTGATTGGTTATGAAGCTATTTGATAAGCTCCAATTGGTGATTGCTGATTGGTTATGAAGCTATTTGATAAGCTCCAATTGGTGATTGCTGATTGGTTATTATAGCTACTTGAGATGTGGCCTGTTGATGGATATAATTCGTGCTTCAACATTGCTTGTATATTTGTGGGCGAATGGTATATAAAATCAAATTTGTATTGCGATTTATATACTTTGGCAGAGCCCTTTTTTGAGACCGGTATATAAAATAAAAAGTTTGTCAGTGGATTATATACCAAATTTGGTCCATAAATATAAACCCAGTATATAAATCACAAGCATATGCAACTTTTTATATACCTTTTTGGTCCAGCTAAACATAGATTTAACGAAAAGTGCTTCAAAAAAGTATATAAGATGATCTATTAATAGTTATTTATATATGCCCATTCAAATACCTGTGGTAAACAGGTATATAAATCAAGCAAAAATGATCATCTTAGCTGACATTTCAAAACGCCTGGATGCAACAGGTATATAAATTAAAACAGAATAATCCTTTTAGCTAACATCGCAAAATGCCTAATTTCAAAAGGTATATAAGCCCGCTTAAAAAACTTATCTTATATACCCGGGTGATATGAGCAGTACTGAAATGCGCTATTTCTAGCTGTAATAGCACCTAGTCTAATTACCAGGACCGTTTCAGCAAGGTCAATCATATCTGAATTTAATCGCCAAGTCCGCTTTCAACCAGTTCAATAGCCTTCTTGAGAGCATCTTCCTCATCGGGACCGTCGCATACGATCTCAATCTCAGCGCCACACTTGATGCAGGCACTCATGAGCATCATAACGCTCTTTGCGTCATAAGTTGTGTCGTTAAAAATGATCTTAACGTCGCTTGCAAAAGGAGTAACTGTCTGGCTAAAGAGACTTGCAGGACGCATGTGCATTCCCTGTTCATTTGTAACTGTTATTTTCTGAGATACCATAATAAAAATCCTTTCTTCTACAATTTATTATTTATTAGTCTTCTGCGTTTTTCTTAAGGATGCCGAGCATGAGGCAGCCTGCAGCGGAGCCTGCGAGGAGGGCTACAAGGTACATGAGCACATTGCCAACAACAGGGAATACGAAGATTCCGCCGTGAGGAGCCATAAGTGTGCACTTGAAGGCCATTGAAAGGGCTCCTGCAAGTCCTGATCCAACCATGAGTGAAGGAATTACTCGGAGAGGATCAGCAGCTGCAAATGGGATAGCACCCTCTGTGATGAAGCAGAGTCCCATGATGAAGTTTACAGGGCCTGACTTTCTCTCAGCAGGTGTGAATTTGTTCTTAAAGAAAATTGTTGCAAAAGCAATTGCGATAGGAGGAACCATACCACCAACCATGATTGCAGCCATGATCATGTAGCCGGCTTCGTTCTGGTTAGCGAGGTTTGCAAGACCAAATGCGTATGCAGCCTTGTTAAGAGGGCCACCCATATCTGTTGCCATCATTGCTCCAAGAAGGATGCCAAGGACTACCATTGAGCCTGTTCCCATTCCGTTGAGGATTCCTGTGATCCAAGCGTTGAGGGCACCAACGATAGGGTTGATAGCGCACATAACAAGACCGATGATAAGGATTCCGCAAAGAGGATAAATAAGTACCGGCTTGATTCCTTCGAGAGCTGCAGGAAGCTTTTCACAGAGTTTCTCAAGACCAAGAACGAGGTAACCTGCTGCAAAACCTGCAACTAAAGCGCCGAGGAAAGCAGAAGGAACATCGCCGCCGGGAGCTGCAAATGTAGCACCGGTGCTGGCAAGAGCGCCGCCTACAAAACCAACTGCAAGACCTGGACGGTCAGCAATACTCTGAGCGATAAAGCCTGCAAGGATAGGAAGCATGAAGCCAAAAGCAGTTCCGCCGATTGATTTAAACCATGCAGCTACAGGTGTGTTGCTACCAAAGTTACTTGGATCGATTGAGTAATCATCCAAAAGGAATGCGATAGCGATGAGGATACCGCCGCCGATAACGAATGGAAGCATGTGTGAAACACCGTTCATCAGGTGCTTGTAAAGCTTTCTTCCAACTGACTCGTTCTCTGCATCTGAAGCTTTTGTAACCTGACCTGTGTGATGATAAACAGTGGTCTCGCCCTTAACAGCCTTGTTGATAAGAGCTTCAGGATTGTGGATAGCTTCTTTTGTTGATGTGATAATAACGTTCTTACCATCAAATTTGCCCATATCGATGTTCTTGTCGCAGGCAATGATGATAGCGTCTGCTTCAGCGATCTCTGCTGCTGTGAGCGGATCTTTTGCGCCGGCAGAGCCATCTTTTTCAACCTTGATTGAAAGACCCATCTCTTTTGCCTTGAGTTCAAGGGCTTCAGCTGCCATGAAGGTATGAGCGATACCTGTTGGGCAGGCTGTTACGCCAAGGAGCTTCTTAGAAGCAGCCTTTGCGGCCTCAGAAGCTTTTTCTGCCTTAGCTGCTTCAGCAGCGGCTTTCTTTTCAGCCTCTTCCTTGTCCTTCGCAGCTTCTTTTTCATCGATTATTGAAAGAAACTCATCGGCTGTCTTAGCCTCGATAAGCTTTTTGGAAAAAGCCTGATCCATCAAAAGTGTCATGAGTTTTGAGAGCACTTCAAGATGTGTGTCTGCAGCTGTGTCAGGTGCAGCAATCATGAAGAAAAGCTTACTTGGATTGCCATCGAGTGACTTGTAGTCAACACCTTCAGGAATTGTCATTGCTGTGAGTCCTGCTCTTGCTACAGCAGCTGACTTTGCGTGTGGAACAGCGATTCCCATGCCGATAGCAGTTGAGCCTTTTTCTTCTCTGGCAAGAATTGCCTTTTTGAATTCGGAAACGCTATTTAAGTTTCCAGACTTTTCGTGAAGCCCAACCAGTTCGTCGATTGCGGCGTTCTGATCTTCAGCTGTCACACCTAGATTTATTCCGTCTTTTTTGAGTAAATCTGTAATTTTCATTTTTTCCTCTCCTTTTTTACCCCTTTTACAGTTTGTTAAAAATACTTTGGATTTCCTCACCTGTTGCGAGATCATCGGAAAATGCTGTGGCGCTTCCGGCTGCAGTTCCCATTTTGAGGGCTTCTTCGTAGCTTCCGCTTTTCTTAAAGCCTGCAATGAAGCCTGCTACCATTGAATCCCCTGCGCCAACAGAGTTTCTAACAGTTCCCTTCGGAACCCCGATTCTGAACCTCTGGCCATCCTCGGAGAGGAGCATCGCACCGTCCCCGGCCATTGAAATGAGGACGTTTCTTGCGCCCATTTCCTGAAGCTTTCTGGCGTACTGTTCAATCTCGTCATCAGTTTTTAAAACTACCCCAAACATCTCACCAAGTTCATGATTGTTGGGTTTTATTAAAAATGGATGATATTTCAGGACATTTTTTAAAAGATCCTTCGTCGCATCCACAACGACATCGATTTTTCTATCGTTCACTTTCTCAATGATTCTCTCGTAGACATCGCTTGGGAGAGAACTTGGGATACTTCCTGCAAGGATCAGCATGTCGCCGTCCTTAAGGTTATCCATTTGGGAAAAGAGCTTTTGCTGGGCATCTTCAGGGATTTTCGGGCCCTGGGCGTTTAGCTCGGTTTCTTCTTTTCCCTTTATCTTGACGTTAATACGGGAAATGCCTTCGGGGAGCTTTACGAAATCAGCTTTGATTCCGCGCTCGTTCACGCTTTTCTCAATCGCCTCGCCTGTAAAACCTGCGATAAAGCCGAGTGCTGTGCTTTCAAGTCCAAGGTTTTTGAGAATAGTGGAGACGTTTATCCCTTTTCCGCCGAAGTAACACTCCTCCGAGTCGGAGCGGTTAGTCATTCCGGGAAGAAGATCGCCACTCATCCGCACAACATAGTCTATTGCGGGATTGAACGTTACTGTGTAGATCATTTTTTACCTCCTTTATGGGATAGTTACTCTACAACTTTGATTATTGTTTTATTGCTGTAGCTCTTGCCGGCTTCGCGGTCTGTAATGATGCAGCAGCTTGCGATATCCGCGAAAGTCACTGAACTGACCTGACCGAATTTACTGTGATCGGCAAGAACGTAGGAGATATATGCGTGCTTGACAGCTTCAGCTTTTACTAGAGCTTCATCGACGTCCGGGGTAGTAAAACCGGCATTTAGCGAGATTCCGTTGGTGCCCATGAAGGCCTTAGTGAAATGATATTTGCTGATGCCTTCGATACATGCGGGACCGATGATTGCTTCTGTGGACTGTTTGCAGCGCCCGCCGATTATCATGGTAGAAAGACCTTTCTCCAGGAGGCGTTTTGCGTGCACAATTCCGTTGGTGATGTATTTTGCCTTCGTGTTGTCGATGTATTTGATCATCTCAAGGGTAGTAGTACCCGAATCAATGTAAACAAAGTCGCCGTCGTTTATGAGTGAAGCAGCGTACTTACTGATGGCGTCCTTTTCATCTACGTGGAGCGAAGACTTTGCGCTGACACTTGGCTCGAATGTGTTCACATCCGAAGCGCTTATTGAAGTCGCACCTCCAAAGACTTTCACTATCTTTTTTTCATCATTAAGTACATTTAAGTCCCTTCTGATAGTCGCAGCTGATGCCCCGAATTCTTCCATCAGCTCCGGCACTGTAACAGCATTTTTTTCATTTATATAGGAAACAATAAGATTACGTCTTTCCTCTGTAAGCATTTGAATCCTCCGAATTGGTAAAAGAATGTGGGTGATTGCGCATTATGTCGATACTTGAGTCATGGAATCGATCATGGAATTCTATATGTTCTTGGGCATTGTCCAAGAACATATATATTATGAATCACCACAATTAGATAGTAGCACTGAATACAATCATAAACAATCAAAAATAATCACAAATAATCAGTGATAAAATTGTGATTAATCACAAAATGACATCAAACAATCACTTGCAGTCAATGGGGCGGTTTATGAAAGTAAAAATATTATGAAAAAAGGATAAAGC
>JAEEGL016570734.1_pt1 | contig 14430 bp, 10 predicted proteins | sample 9134231 | NCBI WGS metagenome assembly JAEEGL01 (sample SAMN16246548, study PRJNA631951) | gut metagenome | biome: gut microbiome; feature: rumen; material: fiber-attached | host: Bos | place: Iran: Karaj | collected 2018-10
ATCACAGCGGGCATGAGCCATTTCTTCTTTTTTGGCGGCTCCGCGGGCTGACGGACAGCCTCCGCCGGTGCGGGCTTCGGGGTCGGCTCAGAATCTGCCGCGTTCTCCGGTGCGGGCGGCTCAGCCTGCTTCGGCTCGGTCTCGGAATCCGGCAGCTTTGGGGTCTGCTCCGGGATGGTCACCGAATTCTCCGGCAGCGGCATCGGGGTCTGCTCCGGGACAGTGACGGAATCCTCCGACGGCTGCCTGGAAGTCAGATCGGACGGATGATCGGCGAGGGAATCGCCGTGTGCACTGCAGTATTCCAGACAAGCCTCGAGCGCGGCGCGCATCTCTGAAGCGTTTTCAAAGCGGTCGGCGCGCTCAAAGGCGATCGCCTTGAGGACGGCTTCCCGGAGCATGTCACTTCCGGCGAGCGGCGGCGGGACCGCTTCTCCGCTCATGCGGCGGCGGAGCGCCTCCTCCCGGTCGGCATATCTGATCGTGCCCTGCGGCAGAAACGGCGTCCGCTGCCCGTTGAGAAAGCGGTAGAGCACGGTGCCGAGCGAATAGAGGTCGGCGCCTTTGCCGTAGGGCTTGCCGAGGTAGACCTCCGGCGCCATGTAGGTATAGGTCCCCTTCTGCGAGAGCGCGGAGAGGGTCCTCTCGGTCTGCTTGGCGATGCCGAAATCGCCGAGCTTGTAGTCGCCGAGCCGGTTGAGAAAGATGTTCTCCGGCTTGATATCGCGGTGCAGGATATTCTGCATATGACAGACCTCGAGCGCACGGCACATGTCGATGCCGAGCCGGATGACGTCTGTCTCCGTCAGCGGGTGGACCTTGATCCAGTCGAGCAGCGGGGTCAGCAGCTCCATGCGGATGAGAATTTCCCAGCCGAACTGCCCCTCCAGCTCCTGCACCATGTGATCCTCATAGGAGACGATATTCGTGTGCCCCTTGAGCTCTGCCATCATCGCGAATTCCGCGGTGATATCCTCCACATAGCTGCGGAAATACGCCGTGATGCTCTCCTTGTCCATGCCCTCGCTGTATGCCTGCTGCAGGCTGGAATCGTCGGGCGGGACGGTGATGACCTTGAGCGCCGCGCTGAATTCCCTGCCGAATTCCGTGCGGCGAATCTCATACACCTTGCCGAAGCTGCCTGCGCCGAGAAGCCGCACGCATTCCCAGCCCGGCCATGTATTTCTTGCCATATATGCACTCCTGTCTGTGACGGCTGCACTGTCGGTCAAAAGCGCTTCTGCAGCACCATGAAGAAGGTCTTGGCGCCGTCACTGCCGGTTTCCGTCCGCTCGGAGCCGAGCTCGAATTCGACCGTTCCGCCGTCTGCGCCGAGGAACGAGACATCGGCGATCTGTGCAGACATATCATCGACCGTCACCCAGATTTCCGGGCTCTGCGCGCCGCCGCCGAAGAGCGGCTCCTTCCGGATATAATCGACATAATAGTGATTCGGGATGCCGGCGTCGGAGACCCGGATTTCCTCCTGCCCGTCGGCGTCGTAGCCGGTGTCTCTGAGCTTGCCGTCCTCCGGGATCAGCTCCCATTTCAAGCCGTCCCTGACGTCGCCGCCGCCGAGGGTGCCGACTGCACCGGATGCCTTGTCACCGCTGACGAAGACGAGCAGGCGGATGCCGCAGAGGTCGTCGGTCCTGAGCCCGTCCGCTTTGCTCTGCTGCGCGGAGCTTTCGCTCTTTGCCTCAGACGAGGAGGACGCCTTTGACGAGGATGCCTCGGCGCGGCTGCTGCTCACGTCTGACGAAGCGTCGTTCTGTTGGCTCTCCGCCTCAGAGACCGGTGCGCTGTCCGTGCCGGTGCTGCTGACGGTAACGGGCTTGGAGCGGCTGTGCAGCGCGATCCCGGCGATGACGAGACCGACGAGCAGCACCGCGCCGCCGATCGCAGCGGGCAGAAGCAGTTTTTTTCTGGGGCTCTGAGGTTCAGCGGGCTCCGAGACGGGTTCGGGCGTCTCATCCGCAGGCTGCGCTTCCGGCGGAATTTCCGGCTCCTGCGCAGGCTGTTCCGCGGACTGCGCCGATTTCTCATACGGCGGCAGGTCGACAGGCCGCGACGAACTCAGCAGATTCTCAACGATCTCCGCAGGCTTCGGCGCACTGTCCTCCTGCTCCGGAATGCATGTGGTATCAGGGTCCTCCTCCGCATTCTCCTGCGGCGCATCAAAGGGCAGAACGGAGCGGTCCTTCTGCATCACGGTCGCGTCGGCGTCCTCCGTCAGCGCGGACTGTGCCTGCTCCGGCGCCTTGCTTTCCGCCATCGAATCGCCGTGCTCCCGGCAGTACCGCAGGCATGCCTCGAGTGCCTCGCGCATCTCCTCTGCGGTCTGATACCGGTCTGCGGCGTTGAAGGCGATCGCCTTCAGGACGGTCTCGCGGAGCATTGCGCTGCCGTGTGCGGGCTCCGGGATCGGCTCGCCCTTCATGCGGCGGCGGAGCGCCTCCTCGCGGTCGGTATACCGGATCGTGCCCTGCGGCAGAAACGGCGTCCGCTGCCCGTTGAGATAGCGGTAGAGCACGGTGCCGAGCGAATAGAGATCGGCAGTCTTGCCGTAGGGCTTTCCGAAGTAGACCTCCGGCGCCATGTAGGTATAGGTCCCCTTCTGCGAGAGCGAGGAGAGGGTATGCGCCGTCTGCTTCGCGATGCCGAAGTCGCCGAGCTTATAGTCGCCGGTGCGGTTCACAAAAATATTCTCCGGCTTGATATCCCGGTGCAGGATATTCATATCGTGGCAGACCCCGAGTGCACGGCACATGTCGATGCCGAGCCGGATGACGTCCTTCTCGGTCATCGGGCGGATCTGCACCCAGTCGACCAGCGGCGTCAGCAGCTCCATGCGGATGAGAATATCCCATCCGAACTGATTCTCCCGCTCCTTCACCATGTGATCCTCATAGGAGACGATGTTCGTGTGCCCCTTGAGCTCTGCCATCATCGCAAATTCTGCGGCGATATCCTCCACATAGCAGCGGAAATATTCGGTGGCGTCCTGCTCGCCCATGCCCTCGTTGTAGACCTGCTGCAGACTGACGTCATCGGGCGGGATCGTGATGACCTTGAGTGCCGCCTTGAATTCCCTGCCGTATTCCGTGCGGCGAATCTCGTAGACCTTGCCGAAGCTGCCGGTGCCGATCAGCCTGACGCACTCCCAGCCCGGCCATGTTGTTCTTTCCATATTCAAAGCTCTCCTGTCCGTGTACCGAGCGGGGAACAGCTGCCGGAAAACAGAAATGCACACACCTGCAGGAGCAGGCGCGCTGCCCTTCTGGATGTGTGCATGCATTCGGTTTCAGTTGTCAGCGATCGCCGTGACGGCACGCCGCTGTCAGCCCGTTCGGAATATCCGAGAATATTATACCATAGATTTTATATCATTGTCAAGAGTATCCGGAAAATCGGCGCCGCATATCAGTTCTCTCCGCAGAGCGCGCGGATGACCTCTCCCGCGAGCACCAGCCCCATCGCAGAGGGCACAAAGGCGCAGGAGCCCGGCACCGGACGCTTTGCCGTACCCTTGCCGGGCACGGTCGTTTTGGGCGTGCGCGGCAGCTCCTCCGAATAGACGACCCGGAGCGATCTCACGCCGCGTTTGCGCAGCTCTGCGCGCATCACGCGGGCGAGCGGGCAGACCCTTGTCTCATAGATATCGGCGGCGCGGAAGGCGGTCGGGTCGAGCTTGTTGCCCGCGCCCATCGCCGAGATCACCGGCACGCCGGCTTCCTTTGCCTGCAGCACGATGCCGATCTTGCCCTTCACTGTGTCGATCGCGTCGATCACATAGTCATACTGCGAAAAATCGAACTGCGCGGCGGTCTCGGGGAGGTAGAAGCAGCGATAGGTCCGCACCTGCGCCTCGGGGTTGATATCGCGCACGCGCTGTGCGGCGACATCGACCTTGTATTGCCCGACCGTGCTGTGCAGCGCGATGATCTGCCGGTTGATATTGGAGAGGCTCACACGGTCGCTGTCGATCAGATCGAGCGCACCGACGCCGCTGCGTGCCAGCGCCTCCACGGCATAGCCGCCGACCCCGCCGATTCCGAATACCGCGACCCGGCAGCGGCGTAGGCGTTCGACCGCGGCTTCACCGAGCAGATAGGCGGTTCTGGAAAGCTGTGTCTCCATCGCTCAGAATTTATTCCAGTTGCCCGGGTCGTAGGGATCGCGCGGGGCAGTCGGTGTCTGACCGGGCGTACCGGTGCCGGTCGGAGGGAACTGACCGCTGAAGCCGGTCGTCCCCTGCTGCGGGAAGCCGGTCATGCTCCGCTGCGGGAATCCGGTGCCGACGAATGCAGGCGGGGTCATCGGGGGGATGACCGGACCGATCGGCTGATCCTCGTTGGAGAGCCGTTTGACCGTGCGGAACGCAAAGATCGTGATGCAGATCTCATAGATCACGAAGATGCCGAGCCAGAAGTTCGTGCCCATCGACAGCACAAAGTCGTAGAAGCCGTGGGTCAGCATCGGGACGATCAGTGCCATGCGTAGATTCTTGTCGGAGTTGGCGGTGTCGCCGGCGACGGCATAGCGCTTGCCGAGACCGTAGTACATGCCCATGAAGACCGCGTTGATCGCGTGCCCCGGCACGGAGAGGATGCCGCGCATGATCGCAAGATGCACCGAGCCGTCCGCGAGATAGAGGATGTTCTCCAGCGTGGCGAAGCCCAGCGAGACCGTGACGGCATAGACGACCGCATCAAAGGTGTAGTTGAAGGCGTTGTGATTCCATGTTCCCTTTTTCAGCACGAAATATTTTCCGCCCTCCTCGATCAGTGCGACCGCGAGGAAATTCTCGAGCAGCGTGTAGAGCACGCTCTCCTCGGGCAGGAACATGCCGAGCAAGTTGGTCAGGACGATGCCGATGATCGCGGCGGAGACCGTCGAGAGCGCACCGAGCAGGAAGAGCTTGACGAGCAGTCCGAAGGGCTCCTTTTCGATCTTGTCCTTGCGCCAGATGAAGATCAGCAGCAGGGCAGCGGGGAGAATTGCGAGAAAATACAGCATAGGGATACCTCCTTGCATTCATTATAATGGTATTATACCACATTCCGACAAAAAACGCAAGCGCCCGGGCGGGGAGCCCCCGCTGGCAGCCCGGAGCCCGGGCAGGCGTTTTGGCTCCGCAAGCCGTTTTGTATCCTCACCCAATTTCCGTGACCGCACGGCGCTAAAGCGCCTTCTTGTGGGTCAATTCTCCCAGTTTTTTGCAATCAGCAGAGGAAGTGACGGTGACGGAACCACTCCTCACTACTCACTACTCACTTCTAACTCGACCTCCTTCCTCAAAAAAACCGCGGCAGCCCTTTTGCTCAGAGCTGCCGCGATTTTTCTATCCGGATTCTGAATCAGAGTGACGTGCGCATGCCTGCGAGGAACTCCAGAATGAACGTCAGATCGTCGCTCGAGACGTCGCTGTCGCCGTTGACATTCGCATTTGCCTTGCCCTGTGCACTGACGCTGACCTCGGTGTCCTCCGCGAGGAAGCGTGCCAGCATGACCGCATCCGCGACATTGACCTCGCCCGAGCAGTCCACATCGCCCGCAAGCTGTGTGCCCGGCGTCACTGCTGAGGTATCATCCGTCTGCGGCAGCTCGGAGCTTGTCGTCGTCTCGGTCGTGGTTGTGGTCGTGGTTGTTTCGGTCGTAGTTGTGGTCGTCGTTGTCTCCGTTGAAGTTGTGGTCGTGGTGGTCGTCGTGGTCTCTGCGGGCTGCTCGCCGGTGTAGACCGTTGCGGTCTTTGCCGTGCTCTTCCAGCCGTACTGCCCGTTGACGACCGGCTCGCCCCAGTCTGCGGAGAGTCTGCCGCCGATGTTCGCGGAGCTCATGTCGAGATACTCGACCCCGCCGCCGTTGCCGTACCAGCTCCATGCGAGCCAGCCGGTCCCGGTCTCCTGCGCATACTGCATGATGAAGCCCTCGTCGACGTCGCCGTCGGAGTGCTTGTAGCCGAATTCGCCGACGCAGAGGCAGAGCTGACGGGTGATCATGCTGTCAAAGGTGTTCTTGATCGTGGCGGAGCTGCCGCCTGCCGTGCCGTACATGTGGATGGAGAACATGCAGTTGTGCTCGGGGTCTGCCTCGAGGACTGCCTTACCGCCGTTGATGATCGTAGATGCGCCCTGCCCGTAGCCGCCGGCATCGCACATGATGCAGTGCTTGAGCCCGGCGTCGCGGATGATCTTCACCGCGTTGATATAGGCGGTCTGCCATGCGGAATCGTTGTTCTCGGACATCCACTCATTCGCGATGTTGATGATCGTCGTATTCTCGTGCCCCTTGAGCTTTGCGGCGAGATCGTCTGCGAAGTAGCGCGCCGCGTTGTAGAGGGCGTTGGCGTCGTTTTTGCCGGTCGCGTCATGCGGCTCGAGGATGCAGACGAGCTTGTTCTTCTCGCAGATGCTGATGAGGTTCTGGACCTCGCCCGCGCTGACCTTCGTCCACTGGTCGCCGTCCGCGAGGACGATGCGCACGGCATTCGCGCCGTAGCCTGCGATCTCGGCGAGCGCCTTTTCCGCGTCGTCCTGCTTGTACCAGACGTAGGCGTAATTGGTGCCGCGCATGATGAACGGATTCTTGTTCGCGTCGCGCAGCACAGTGCCGTCGACATAGAAGCCGTCCTTGGGCTCGACCGTGACGGAGCTGCCGCCGCCGAGCTTCAGGTCGGAAACGGTGACAGAGCCCGTGACCGGCGACTGATTGTAGACCGCCATCGCCATCATGTTGATGCGGTGCACCTGATAGAGGTCTGCGACTGCACAGACCGTGCCGTCGAAGGTCCACTCCTCGCCCGTGAGGTAGTAGGTCAGCGTGCTGGATTTGCCCGCCTCGACGGTCGCGCCGGAATTTGCCTGATGCCAGTTCCAGTCCGCGCCCGTGCCCAGTGCCAGCCCGAAGCTGATATCCGCACTGCAGTTGTTCGTGACGGTGAAGCTCAGCTCGGTGTAGTCCGACCAGTCCCAGCCGTCGCCGTCCTGCGTGCAGAAGCCGGCGATCTCGCCCTCCTGCCCGTCGGTGGCGTTCTCAAAGGACGCGGTGGTCGCGCCGTTTGCATCGGTGACGCCGGTCGTCGCCTTCTGGTAGCCGTCGGTGGCAGTCCATGCGTAGCCGCCTGCACCGTCGGCAGCGAGCGCGCTCATGCTGCTGACCGCTGCGAGCGAAGTGACTGCCATTGCAGCAGCCGTCAGAATTGCCGAGAATCTTTTTGTTTTCATGTGAATCCCCTCCCGAAATATTGAAGCCGCTTGGATGCCGCCCCATCTGACGGCATACCCTGCACTTTGATTATAGCAGAGAGCGCCGCGCAATGTCAAGAAATATTCGTGATATTTGACAAAAAACCGAACGAAACAAGCATCGTTTAAGTAATTCTCGGCAGTTATACCAAAGTGAAGGCAATACAACTTTTTTGGGCGCTCCGGGCAGTGCCCGGCTCCGTTTTGACACCCATTTTACGCACCGGTCGCTTCTTTGTGAAATCGCCCATTGCATTTTCCAGGATAATGTGCTATAACCGGGCAGTGCCCGGCTCCGTTTTGACACCCATTTTACGCACCGGTCGCTTCTTTGTGAAATCGCCCATTGCATTTTTCAGGAGAATATGCTATAATATAGGCAATCTGAGGAAGGGAGTTTTTTTCGATGCTTCTCTACAATTCGCTGACCCGCAAAAAGGACGAATTCAGGACCGCCGAGCCCGGGCGCGTCAAGATGTATACCTGCGGTCCGACCGTCTATCACTACGCGCACATCGGCAACCTGCGCACCTACATCATGGAGGATGTGCTCGACCGTTATCTGCGCTTCTCCGGCTATGACGTTCTGCGCATCATGAACATCACCGATGTCGGGCATCTGACCTCCGACGGCGACACCGGTGACGACAAAATGCTGAAGGGCGCAAAGCGCGAGCACAAGACCGTCATGGAGATCGCGCAGTTCTACACGGATGCGTTCTTCTCCGACTGCGAAAAGCTGCACATCCGCCGCCCCGAGGTCGTTCAGCCCGCGACCGGCTGCATCGACGACTTTATCCGCGTGATCTCTGCGCTGATCGAAAAGGGCTATGCCTATCTCGCAGGCGGCAATGTCTACTTTGACACCTCCAAGCTCGAAAAATACTATGTATTTCAGGATTTCCGCGAGGAGGACCTCGAGGTCGGCGTGCGCGAGGGCGTCGAGGCGGACGAAAACAAGCGCAACAAGGCGGATTTCGTGCTCTGGTTCACCAAGTCGAAGTTCGAGGATCAGGAGCTGAAATGGGAAAGCCCGTGGGGGCTCGGCTATCCGGGCTGGCATATCGAGTGCTCGTGCATCTCGATGAAATATGCCGGCGAGACGCTCGATCTGCACTGCGGCGGCATTGACAACGCCTTCCCGCACCACACCAACGAGATCGCGCAGAGTGAGGCATATCTCGGGCATCCGTGGTGCCCGCACTGGTTCCATGTGCTCCACCTGAACGACGAAAGCGGCAAGATGAGCAAATCCAAGGGCGAATTTCTGACGGTCTCGCTGCTCGAGCAGAAGGGCTATTCGCCGATGGTCTACCGCTTCTTCTGCCTCCAGTCGCATTATCGCAAGCTGCTGGTCTTCAACTGGGAAAACCTCGACAATGCCGCACAGGCATATCAGAAGCTGGTGCAGCGCATCGCGGCACTGCTCGGCACAGATGCCGCACCCGACGGGGAAAAGAAGGAGGCGCTGCTCGGCGCATTCCGGGCGGCAATGGACAATGACCTCAACACCGCACAGGCGATCACCGTGCTCTACGACGTGCTCAAGGCGGACGCCGATGCCGCGACCAAGCTGGCAGTCATCGCGGAGACGGACAAGGTGCTCGCGCTCGGACTGATCGAGGCGGCGCAGGCTGCCGCAGAGGCGCCCGCAGAGGAGATTCCCGCGGAGGTGCTCGCACTGGTCGAGCAGAGAAAGGAAGCGCGCAAGGCAAAGGATTTTGCAAAGGCAGACGCGCTCCGCGAGGAGATCGCCGCGCTCGGCTGGGAGATTCGCGAGACCCGTCAGGGCACAGAGATCACGAAGAAGTGAGGAGTTCGGAGTGAGGAGTGAGGAGTTGTTCCGTCACCGATGAACTGCCCCCTGCCGCTGTCTGATTCAACGCATGAAAAAACCGCACGCTTTGCAATAGGCGTGCGGTTTTTGTATTTCAATCGGGAAGCGAACGGCATTCCGTACTTCTCATTTTCACCCGATGACATAGATGCCGTCGGCGTTTCTGAGCATGAGCGTCTCGACGCCGCGCGCGACGCACACGGGCTCCTCATCGCCCGCATAGAGCGCATAGAGCGAAAACTGCACATGCCTGATCTCCTGTGCGTCCGCCTTGGCAGCCGTGACAAACGCATCGTCGATGAAGCCCCACTTCCGGTAGGTCTCGAAAAAGTTGTCGATATTGGAATTGGCACAGTCGCCGACCGTGAGCGTCGTCAGCCGCCAGCTCTCGTAGCCGTCCTCGTCGAAGCGGTGACAGAGCGAATCAAAAGCGGATTCCGCGGTCTCGTTCTCGGTCGCGAGATACTTCGCATAGCATTCGAGATATGCCGGGTAGACCGTCTTTTTGTAGGCTTCGTAGTCCGCACTGCCGATCGCCGCGAAATAGTCGCGCAGGCAGTCCGCATAGGCCTGGTCAAAGCCCTCCTCCGCCTCGACCGTCAGGGTCTCCGGAATCTCCGTCACGCTTTCGGGTGCCGCAGATTCCGATGCCGCACAGCCCGTCAGCAGCAGCGCCGCGCAGCAGAGCGTCAAAAACCGTTTCATGCCGCACCTCCTCAGTTATAGATGATATACCACTGCCCCTTGTGGCAGAAGACAAAGAGCCTTTCGTCGAGCAGCGCCGTGTCAGTTTCGCCGGGCTGGTTGGTGCCCTTTTTCGCGAGATAGCGCGTGACCGTCAGCTCGTAGAACGCGGAAATGTCCGCGGAGATCACGCCGCCGCCCTGATCGGAGGAGAGGTCGTCGAGCATCTGCACGATATTCTGCGACGCCTGATAGCCGTCGTTGCGCACGCTGTCGGTAATGTCGATCAGCGCATATTCAAACTCGCCGCCGACATACTCATTCATTGCCTTGTGGGTGTTGTGCAGAATATCCTCGTCGGTATACTGCCCGCCGAGCACCTGCGAGAGAAAATAGTTTTTCCAGAGCGGGAACTGCATCCCGCTGAACAGCGCGGCGTCGTCGTTCTGGATGGCGGTGTAATAGCTGAGCACGGCGTCGACGGCTTCCTCAGAAATATAGCTGTAATCATAGCGCACGGGGAGCTTTTTTCCGGTGAATACCTCCGTGACCGTTGTGCCGTAGGGCAACGGCGCTGCGGAGGTCCCGGCGGGCTCCGCGCTGCTTGCCGTACCGCATCCGGTCAGCATTGCCGCGCAGAGCATCAGCGCAAGCGCCGTGCGATGCGTTTTCTTGTGCATGGTTCGGGTTCTCCTTTCACACTGCATGCTTCTGTAACAGTATACCATATCTCCCGCAAAAATGCAATGAAAGACAGGTGAAAAATACACACAGCTATTCTGCCATCTTCATCTGATTTGTCCTTCCGAGGATATAGTCCGTGGATACACCGTAATAATCGGCGAGCGTCAGCAGATGCTCGACCGGGATGGTCTGAAAGCCTCGCTCATAGCGTGAATACACGGTCTGACTGGTATGCAGCAGCTCCGCGACCTGCGTCTGGTTCATATCGCGGTCCTCCCTCAAATCCCGTAAGCGTTGAAAATACACAAAAACACACCTCCGCCATTGTCAATTTTGCCGATTTTTCGGCAGTACCATTCGGTACTATTGACTTTACCATGTTTTTGTGCTATACTGTTCATATTAGTACTGATAAGTACTAAAAATGTGTGCAGCATATAGGATGAAAGGAAGTGTTATCATGATCATTTGTCCGAAATGCGGAACCACCAATGAGGACGATGCGGAATTCTGCAAGGCGTGCGAAGCGCCGCTTGCTGTCGCTGAACAGCCCGCGAAAAAACCGGGCATCCCGCGCTGGATACTGGTTGTGTGCGGCGTGATCGTCGTGCTCGGGGTGATAGCAAAGATATTTGACTCGGGCGACGCGGGCGGGAGCGCGCGCAGCAATACCACTGCGACCAGTGCATCGAGCAGGGCGGAGACGAGCAGGGCAGCGGAGACAACAAGCAAGGCAGCAACTGGTGCAAATACACGTTGGAGTCGGGAGTCGTTTGTCACGGCGTACAATGCTAAAGTACCTGCAATTTGGGATAGTGATGAAATGATGCTGACGGAGGTGAGAGGACACGACACCACAGCCGGATACGAAACATTGTATAAATGCTGGGAGGGACAGATTACAGTGAGTCTTATTGAGGATTCGCTTTCAGAACTTTCAAAAGTCACATTCATTTTTACACTTGGAAAAGAACTAAAACCAAGCGAAGTCCTAGCATATGCAGCGGATAAGGCTTTGACACCGGCATTGGTAATAGAGAATCTGAATTCGCTTGATGATCTGGACAGATTTCGCACGACATTAGAGTACAACGATTCAACCACCAGTTTTGAAACCAACACACCACATGCGGATTATTCAGTGGATATATATGTTGATCTGGGGTGTGTAAGTGCTTCGCTCAAATTGAAGTGAGAAGAATGACGGAAGGAAAATCGTGTTCTTCTCCTGCACACAGGTATAATAACCAGCCGGACTGCCCCGCAAAGGAGCAGCCCGGCTGTTTTTGTCATGTTGCGGAAAGCGAAGCAATTTCTCACTTCTCATTCCACATTTCTCATTTTCTCACCGCCTGGACGCAGAGGTCACTTTGACCGTGTCGTAGCCGCCGGGGGTGCAGTGCACATGCAGCGACGTGACCGCGACCGTGACCGCGACCGTGTATTCCGAGGAGACCGGCGGGTCGTCCAGCCCGAGCATCTCGTAGACCTCCGCCGCATTCTCGATGATGAATTTGCCGCGCTCGCGGGTATCCTTCGGGAAATACGGGAAATCCGCCTGATTGTCCGCGCGCAGATACAGCCCGTTCGGGTAGTCCGCATGCGACGACGCCAGCACCGTCAGGATGCCGTTGGTCGTGAGTTCGCCGTCATAGCTGAAATCCGCCTCGACGTCCGCCGCCGTGCCCGAAAAGCTGTTCAGCGTCCAGTCGAGATATTCCGCGCCCGTTCTGAGCTCCTCGCCGTAGCCGTCCTCGCTGTCGGCAGCGACCGCCTCGAGTCCGCGCTCACTCCACAGGATCTTGACCGTGCCGTTCCCGCGCGGTGCAGCCGACGATTCTTCGTCCGTGCGGCTGCTCTCCGCCTGCGAGGATTCCTCAGGCGCAGTTGTCTGCGCGTCTTCGGTCGTTTCGGTGTCCGCCGACGATTCGGAGACGGTCGTTTCGGGCGCCGCGGAGGATTCCGTCGTCTCTGCCCGGGACTGCGCCGTTTCCGCCGCGGATTCGGTCACGCTGCGCTCCGGGTCGCTCCCCTTGGTGCAGCCCGATGCGAGCATTGCCGCCGCGAGCAAAGCTGCCGCGAAGGCGTACCGTCTGTGCTTCATGGTCATTCCCCCTTGAATTGCCGGCTGCCCGGCGCTGTTGGATTCAGTATAGCATATTCTGTCCGAAAATGCAATGGGGCAATCACAAAGAACTGTTTTTTGTGGCGCAAACCACATTAAAATCCCTTCGCGAAGCGATTCCGCCATGATTCTATATTCTTTCGTCCTCCTACCTCCTGCTTCCTCCCCATCGAAAAAAGCAGAGTGCGAACCCTGCCGCACTCTGCTTGTTATACCGGGATCAGAGCAGCCCTGCGAGAAGCTGCAGAATCCAAGAGTTGTCCTCGACCGTGACATCGCCGTCGCCGTTGCAGTCTGCGTTGATGCGCCCCTGCGGCGACACGGTGATTTCCTTGTCCTCAGCGCAGTAGCGTGCGAGCAGCACCGCATCCGCGACATTGACCTCGCCGTTCGCATCGACATCGCCGGCTTTCTTGGGCTTGAGCGGCTCCGTTGTGGTCTCGGCGGTCTCTGTCGGGTCGGTCAGTGTGGTGTCCGCCTGTTCGCGGAATGTCAGGCGGAGCGGCTCCAGCATGCCCTCATACTGATCGTTGACCTTGTAGTCGGTGGTCAGGTCGATATAGAATTCTGTCTGCGTGTCGTCGGTGTAGCCGTAGCCGACGACCTGCAGCATGCCCGAAACATTGTGGGAATAGATGTTGAAGCGGCGCTCCTCGATCAGATTGACCCTGATGCTGCTGAGATCGACCGGCAGCTCGACCGGGAATGCGATCTCGGGCATCGTGACAAGCTCCAGATGCACGCTCCACAGCGCATTGGTGCCGCGGTAGTGCCCATCCTCGTCCCAGACAGGCTGCGTGTCGTTGCTGAGGCAGGTGGAGCTGACATCGGTATTGCGCTCCGGCAGAATGACCGCGGTATCGGAGGTCACATTCGCTGCGGTGTCTTCGCTCGTCTCGGAGACGGTCTCCGTGGTCTCCGGCGGCGCGGGGGTGGTCGTTGTTGTTACGGTCGTCTCGGTCGGCGTCGTGGTCGTGGTCGTTTCGGTCGTCGTGGTCGTTGTCTCAGTTGTCGTCGTGGTGGTCGCGGTCGTTGTTGTAGTCGTGGTGTCGGTCGGCTCGGAGGTCGTCACCTCTGCGGGCGCTTCCAGCTGCACCGTGCCGAAGGAGACGTCCATCGTCAGCGTTTCGTCCTGATAGCTCGGATATCTCTGGATCTGATAGGTCAGCAGACCGGTTTCGTCGATCTGGATGCCGTAGATGCTGCCCTTCGCCTTCTCCTCCGCGGTCAGCGTACAGAGCGTTTTCTTGTCGCCGCCGTTCAGATCGACCGACCATATCTTATCCGGGGTCTGATAGTAGATGCGGTCATTCCAGACCTCCGAATTGACATAGCAGAGCGTATAGACAGAGCCGCGGTCGGTGAGCCAGTGCCCGTCCGTGACCGTGAGCAGCGATCTCTCGGAATCGAAGTCCGCTCTGGTCAGCACCGCCTTGACGTCGGAGGCGTATTTCACGCTGTCGGGGTCATTGCCGCGTGCAAAGACCCATGTGCCGTCGGGCATGGGCTGCAGCGAATCCATCGCGTCGTGCCAGAAGGCGTTCCTGTAGGCGTCGGAATCGCAGGTGATCGCGAGCCCGTCCGAGAAGGTGCGCCAGTCGGTCGCCTGATGGTGCTCGTCCGCCATCATGAAGGCGTCGGAGCAGAGGAAATACTCGTGTGCGGCATGCCCGATCATGTCGGGCGCGTAGTCGTCAAAGGTCACGTCGAGCTGATACCAGTCATCGCCGAGCTTCACGACATTCCACATGTGCTTCAGGTTGTCGCTGACGATCGGATAGCACTCGATGCCGATCCGGCGCGCGAGCAGACACATCGCGAGCGCATAGCCCTGACAGACCGCACTGCCCGAG
>JAEEGL017397750.1_pt1 | contig 14430 bp, 12 predicted proteins | sample 9134231 | NCBI WGS metagenome assembly JAEEGL01 (sample SAMN16246548, study PRJNA631951) | gut metagenome | biome: gut microbiome; feature: rumen; material: fiber-attached | host: Bos | place: Iran: Karaj | collected 2018-10
CTCGGGAGCACAGCTTGATATCTCGATACTTCCGAGTATCGGTATCATCGGAGTGATCTACATCGTGGCGAGAGTGATCGGTAAGATCGGTGGCGCGATGTTTGGAGCAGCGGTATCACATTCATCGAAAAATGTCAGAAATCATCTGGGCTTTATGCTCGTCCCGCAGGCCGGAGTTGCGATAGGTCTTGCTGCCACCGCCATGACGGCGGTTCCCGAGTACGGTCCGACGATCAGGACGGTGATCCTTTGCGGAACGGTTATATATGAGCTTACCGGTCCGCTGATCACTAAGATAGCGCTTAAGAAATCCGGCGAGATAACCGCTTAAAGGGGAAACGCTGTGAAGGATTCCCGGCCGGTAAACAGCTGTTAAAGAGGAGATTTTATGGACACGATCAGAAAATCCTTAATCGGAAAACACACGCTGCTTTTATTCACGCTGTTATCGGCTTTTTGCGTTTTTTTATTGTCCGGCTGTACGGGAACAGCCGAAGAAATGCCTGTTATTGCCGAAACAGGCGCACCGGAAAGCAAAACACAGTCTTATGACTCAAAAGACGGCGCGGACGGAGCGGAGATCGCTGTTTCTCCCGAAAATAAGAAGGCGGTCGAATTAAATAAAGAGGACATAAACCGCGCTGACGTTGCCGAATCGGACAATCCTGCGAGTAATTCGTCCTCTGATACGCGAGATGCCACACTACCCGAAAATGACGTGAACCGCGCGGATCCGGAAGAAAAAGCCGGAAGCACGGAAAGACCGGATGATCGGGTCGATCCGGAGCAGACATCGGAAACGGAATCGTGGACCGCTGAGGAAAGAGCGGTTCCCACCGCTCAAGAGGATGAAACAAAAAAATCGGACACAAACGGAACCGGTATCGTTCTTTCAGCCAATGACGATTCGACATGGAACAACAGCTTTCTGTTGTTCCTGCCCCAATTTAACGGTGGGATCGAGGAGGGCAGAGTCTGCGAGGAAACTTTTGATCACATCATTATCGGAGGCATAGAATCAAAGCGCATGGTCGAAGACTACGTTGAAGACGTCAAATCCGCGGGATTTGATGTTGAAGCGGATTATGTGGATCATAACGGCGAGATTGATTTTCATGCATATAACAGCGACGGATGGTACGTGACTGTCGATTATGATATAAAAACCGGAAAAGCCGATATAGGATGCGGCTTCTTTAAAGAGGAGAAGGAGAAAGATGCGGGAAGCTATTTCCCGGAAGAAATTCTTGCAATCCTTCCCATGCCTGAAATCGGAACCCTTTCGGGGGGCAGGGCGGACGGCGACAGTCCTTATGCGCTGTTCGAAGGATGCACTCTCGGTGATGCGCATGAATATGCCGATGCCCTAAGGCAGGCGGGCTTTGACAAGGAAGCGGTTGAAGGCGAAGCAAACGATCTTTGCTGGTACTGCGCAAAGGATGCCGAAGGCTTGATCTGTGATATGCAATACGCGGACGGTATCATAATGATAGGCTGCGAGAAAAAAGAAGAATAAAAGAGAAATATTGCTCCGGAAGTTATAAAATTAATTCTACAAGAGGTTTAGGTATGCAGAAATACGACGGCAGCGAAATAGTCGTTTTGAAGGGTCTCGAGGCGGTAAGAAAACGCCCCGGTATGTACATAGGAAGCACAGGAAGCCGCGGGCTTCATCATCTTATTTGGGAAATTCTCGATAACGGAATTGATGAACATCTCGCGGGATTCTGTAATGAAATAGAGGTGACCGTCGAAAAAGACGGCGCTGTTTCGGTGACCGATCATGGACGAGGCGTTCCTGTGGACATTCATCCCACGGAGCACATTCCCACGGTCAGGGTTGTTTATACCGTCCTTCACGCAGGCGGTAAATTCGGTAATTCTGTCTATAAAGTCTCGGGCGGACTCCATGGTGTCGGAGCTTCCGTTGTCAATGCGCTCTCGCGCAAAATGATCGTCGAAGTAAAGAGGGACGGTCAGATCTTCAGAGATGAATATGAAAACGGCGGTCATCCGGTCGTCGAACTCGAAAAAGGTCTTCTGCCGGTAGCCGGTCGTACAACGAAGAACGATACGGGCACCAAGGTTACTTTTTATCCCGATCCCACGATTTTCGACACGGTCGAATTCAAGGACGATATTATTGCAAAAAAGCTTAAAGAAACAGCTTTCCTCAATAAAGGGCTTAAGCTTAAATTCACGGATAAAAGATCGGGCTACAGCGAAACTTTTATGGAAAATGAAGGTATCCGCAGCTTCGTTCGTTACATATGCCGCGACCAGAACACGATAATGAAGGATCCCGTTTATATCGAGGGCAAAAGCGGGGAGATCGAGGTAGAAGTATCCTTCATGTACACCGACGGATTTTCTGAACAGATCAATTCGTACTGTAACTGCATCAACGTTGTTGACGGAGGAACGCTTGTGACGGGATTTAAGTCCGGTCTGACGAGAGTGCTCAATCAGTACGCGAGAGAACTCGGGGTTCTGAAGGAAAAGGATGATAATTTCGACGGTCGCGATATCCGAAACGGAATCGTCGCAATCGTATCGATCAAACATCCCGATCCCCAGTTCGAGGGGCAGACCAAGACAAAGCTCGGCAACAACGATGCGAAGGCAGCGGTTGAGGATGTGTTTGTCAGCGAAGTAACAAGGTACTTTGATAAGAATGTTGAGATACTGAAAGCCATTCTCGATAATTCGATGCGCTCCTACAATGTCCGCAGAGCAGGTGACAAGGCGAGAAATGCGGTCCTCAAGCAGCTCGGTGATGTTGACACAAGAAGCAAACTCGCCGCATGTACTTCAAAGAAGGCTGAGGAATGCGAAGTTTATATCGTTGAGGGAGATTCCGCGGGAGGTACCGTTAAAACGGCGCGAGACAGAAGAACTCAGGCTGTTCTTCCGCTGAGAGGAAAGATAATTAACGTTGAGAAGGCAACCCTTGAAAAAATCCTCCTCAACAATGAGATAAAGTCGATGATCGCTTCGTTCGGTTGCGGGATCGGTGATGATTTTGATATTTCAAAGCTTCGGTATGACAAGATCATAATCCTCACGGATGCCGATGTGGACGGCGCACATATCTCGACGCTGCTCCTTACGTTTTTCTACCGGTTTATGCCCCAACTCATTTATGAGGGGAAGATTTACAGGGGATTACCGCCTCTTTACAGGGTAGAATATGAAACCGTCAAGTCCGGAAAAACGAAAAAACAGTCGGAATATCTTTTTAATGACGCAGCCTTGGAGCGCTTCAGAGAGTCAGGCAAGAAAATCATATCGCTGCAGCGATATAAAGGTCTCGGAGAAATGGATGCGCAGCAGCTTTGGGAAACCACACTCGATCCGGCCCAGAGAGTTCTTGCGCAGGTAAGCATAAACGACGGTGTTGAGGCCGATGAGGTTACTTCGCTGCTGATGGGCAGCAACGTACCTCCGCGCCGAGAATTCATCATGACCGAGGCCGGGGATGCAAACCTTGATATAACCTGATGTTGAATATGAGCAGTAAGCAGGAGTTTTGATATGAGTAATAAACAGGAGCAATTTGTACAGCTTGATTTTGCTGAAGAGATGAGGACATCTTTCAGGGATTATGCCCTTAGTGTCATCATCTCCAGAGCCATCCCCGACGTGAGAGACGGCTTGAAGCCTGTACAAAGAAGGATTCTCTATGCTATGAACGAGCTGGGGCTTTCGCCTGATAAGCCTCACAGAAAAAGCGCGAGGATCGTCGGTGATACAATGGGTAAATATCACCCGCACGGCGACAGCTCGATCTATGAAGCGCTTGTTCATATGGCGCAGGATTATTCGCTCAATGTGCCTCTTGTGGACGGACACGGCAATTTCGGCTCGATAGACGGTGACGGAGCCGCAGCTATGCGTTATACGGAGGCAAGACTCTCTCCGGGAGCGATGAGGATGCTTGAAAGCCTTGAGCGCGGTATCGTTCCGTTTATGCCGAATTTTGATGAGAATGAAAAGGAACCTACGGTTCTTCCGGCTCAGATCCCGAATCTTCTTATTAACGGTACGACAGGTATCGCCGTCGGTATGGCGACAAATATCCCTCCTCATAATCCGGGGGAGGTGATCGATGCCTGCATCGCGCTTCTTGATAAGCCTGAGATCACTAACAGAGAACTTCTTAAACATGTAAAAGGTCCGGATTTCCCGACGGGAGGCCTGATCGTAAATGCCGGTGACATACCGGCGATATATGAGACCGGCGAAGGAAAGATCCGTGTTCGCGCTCTTACTCACATGGAGAAGGGAGAATACGGGCGGACAAATATCGTTGTTACGGAGATTCCGTACACCGTTTCGGGAAACAAGGTAAAGCTTGTAGAGGCACTTTCGGCGCTCATGAGAGATAAGGTCTTTGACGAGATCTACGATGTTCGTGACGAGTCTTCAAAGGAAGGCATCCGATTGGTCATCGAAGTCAAAAAGGACAGGGATGCCGAAAATCTCCTGAACGGTCTTTTCAAGAAAACGCCGCTCGAGGATACGTACAGTGTTAATCTCCTTGCGGTTAAGGAAAAACAGCCCATTGTATTTGACCTCAAGGGCATGATAGCGGAATTCGTCGCATTCAGGAAGGAACTGACGATCCTTGAACATAAGGATCTGCTTGAAAAGGCAAAAGACAGGGAAGAGATAGTTTCCGGTCTTCTCCGCGCGACAGACATCATTGATCTCATAATCGAGATTCTGAGAGGCAGCAAGAGCGTTAAACAGGCAAAGGACTGCCTGACGCACGGTGATGTCACCGATATAGTATTCAAATCCGAAAAATCGCGCATGATGGCATTTAAACTTGATTTCACGATGAAACAGGCAAATGCGATCCTCGCTATGCCTCTTTCGAGGTTGATCGGGCTTGAAATGCAGAAGCTTGTTGACGAGCATGATGAGCTTCTCGGCAAGATTGCCGCTTATGAAGAAGTGCTTGGGAGCGAGAGCGCTCTGAGAAATGTTATAAGAGAGCGGCTTAAGACCATTAAAAAGGAAATCGGATATCCCAGAAGGACAAAGATCGACGAGATAGCTCTCGGCGATTATGTCGAGGAAGTCAAGATCGAGGAGCTTGCTGTTCTGATCGACAGATTCGGATACACCAAGTGTATTGATGAGCAGACCTTCCAGAAGGCAACACCCGAACAGCTCGCGGAATTCGTCCATATCGTGCACATGAAGAGCGACGGCGTGCTCTGCATTTTTACCGACGCCGGTAACCTAAACCGCGTGAAAGCGGAAAAGATCCCACGCGCGAGGCTTAAGGAAAAAGGAACGCTCATTCATAATCTGTGCAAGATCGACGAAGAAGAAGCTGTGCTTTACGGTTCGTTTGAAGAAGTGTTTGACAGTCTTTTACTGTTTACGACGGCAAGCGGCGCCATAAAGCTCACCTCCGGAATCGAATTTGAAACGGCGAGACTGCAGATGGCATCGACAAAGCTGTCCGACGGGGACAGGGTTGTTTCTGTCAGCATTATTGGAGCGAGCGAAGCGGTAGATCCCGCCTCACGTGTGATTGTTGTAACGAAAAAGGGCATGGGTGCGGTATTCCCGCTTTCCGAAGTGCCTGAGTTAAAGAAGACAGGACGGGGAGTCAGGAGTATAACGCTCGGTACGGGAGATGCCGTCGAAGGTGCGGCAGTCATCCGCCAGGGTACGGAACGCGTGAAGATTGCGGGCAGGACGATCGATTGCACCAAGATGCGCTGCAGGCAGAGGGGCGGCAAAGGTACCAAGGTTACATTTATTAAAGATTAAAAAGAACGGTTTCACTAAAACGGCATATTATCATCGGAAAGGAATCGGAAATGAAAAAAGTAATAACTTACGGAACATATGACCTTTTACATGTCGGTCACATAAATCTTCTTCGCCGCGCGCGGGAACTCGGCGACTACCTTGTTGTTGTGGTTTCGTCGGACGAATTCAATGCGATCAAGGGAAAGAAGGCATATTACAGCTTTGAGGACAGAAAGAAGATCCTTGAGGCCATCAGATATGTTGACGAAGTACTTCCCGAATACACGTGGGAGCAGAAGATCGATGATGTGGTGAAAAACAACATCGATGTGTTCGTCATGGGCGATGATTGGAAGGGAAAGTTTGATTTTCTTAAAGATTATTGCGAGGTGGTTTATCTTCCGAGAACGGAGGGGATCTCCACTTCAAAAATTAAGGAAGACCTCGGGTTGTCGCAGCCGCAGCTCTAGTTTCTTTCGAATTTGCAAAGTTTTTTTGAAAATGATATAAAGTTTTTTTTCGGTACGCCCGATATATAAGACATAGAGTGAAGGAAACGTGCGGATTTACTGTGTGAAATCCATTAAGTGAACGGATTCGCTTAATGAAACGTTTTCCGGTATTAAAGGAAAGGTGTGAAGTATATGAGAATCGACGCTATGAATCAGGTTAGCCAGCTCTACGGTTCCAAAACCGCGAAGAGAGCAGACAAAGCGGGATCGCTTTCGTTTTCCGACAGCCTTGAGATTTCAAGCAAGGGTCGTGATCTGCAGGTAGCGAAAACAGCCGTTGCATCGGCGCCCGATGTTCGTGAAGACCGCGTGGCAGCCATTAAGGCAGCACTTGCTAACGGAACATATTCCGTCAGCGACGAGGATCTTGCAAACAAGCTTCTTGAAAGCTTTGATATCTGAGGAGAATCAAACAGTGGCAGGACTTATTAGCGAGCTCGTGAGCATCATGTCGTCCGAGAACGACCTTTATAAAGAGCTGATACCGATAGCTTCCCGGAAAACGAGAGTTATCATTGACAATGACCTCAATGCCCTTCAGGAGATTACGGATAAAGAGCAATTGGCTATCGAAAAGATCAATTCGCTCGAGCGCAAAAGGGATGAGGTCATTAAAAATATCGGGACAGTTCTTTCACGCGACCCCGCAACCCTTAACATGAAGACTCTCATCGAGATCATGAAGAAGCAGCCTGCCGAAAAGGATGCATTGTGCAGGATACACGATGAACTTGAAAGAACTCTTAAGACACTGGTTACCATTAACGACCGAAACAAATTACTGATTGAACAATCCCTGGAAATGATCGATTTTAACATTAATCTCATTCAAAGCACAAGGATGTCGCCCGGGGTAAGCAACTATACGCGAGGAGCGCATGAGGATCAAGCCTCTTCAAGTGGAACAGGGATGTTCGACGCGAAGCAATAAGGATTTTGGTCCCGACGGGAGAAGCTTATGTCTTTATTCGGAGATTTATCGGTAGGCACTTCGGGGCTTAAAGCAGGACAATACGGACTCAATGTAGTCGCGCACAATTTGGCCAATGTGGACACGGAAGGCTATGTAAGACAGCAGATGGTCTATGACTCATCGCCGTACCTTCTGATAGGTCAGACATCGGTTTCACCCATGCAGGTTGGACTCGGTGTTGACCCCGCACAGGTTCGTCAGGTGCGCGATGTTTTTTTGGATAAGGCATACAGACAGGAAGCAGGCAGACAGGGATACTACGAGGCGCAGCGCGACGCTGTTTCCGAGATCGAGAATCTCTTCGGTGAGCTTCAGGGAGTTGCGTTTCAGGACACATTAAAAGATTTCTGGGTTTCGCTTCAGGAGCTTTCAAAGGAACCTGACAGCCGCGTGGCACAGGCAACCTTTATTGAAACGGGCATCAACTTTATCGAAAGATCCGATAAAATCTATAAACAGCTCAAGGAATTCCAGCTCAACCTCAACACAAACATTCGTGAGAAGATCACAAGGATCAATGAGATCGGCGACAGGATCTTCGACCTCAACAGAAAAATTGTTTTCTATGAGAGCAGTGAAGTAGAGAATGCCAATGACTACCGTGACGAAAGAAATCATCTTCTCGATGAGCTCGCCACGATGGTGAAGATAGATTATAAAGAGCAGGTGGACGGACGTGTGACAATCGCGATCGAAGGATCGACATTCCTGACGGACGATTTCTGTTACCACATGGATTACCTCACCATCGCTCAGTACCGTGAAAAGCAGGGGATCGAGCTTCCGCTTGATGAAGCGGCGGACATCCTCATACCTGTATGGCCCCACCTCGCTGGCGCCGAAGTGTTTGACTGGTCACAGGTGCCTTCGACACCGGCCAATTCGGATATAGGAACACTCAAGGGTTGCCTTCAGGCAAGAGGCACAAGGATCGGAAAATACACGGATATCCCCCTTGAACCCAAGGTTGAGGATTATACCGACGATGACGGCGATCTTGACGAGGAAGCCTACAAGCTTGCGCTTGATATATATGAAGAAGCAACCAAGGATTATAACCTTAATATTGAGTCATCGATCATGATGCGCACCCAGGCGCAGTTCGATCAGCTTGTTCACGGAGTGGTTACGATAATCAATGATACGCTCTGCCCCGACAAAGTGGTCACGATAGCGGCGGGAACAACGATCACTCTTGACGACGGTTCCACCTACACCTACGAGGACGACACAAAGATCAGGATATTCGATGAAGAGAACGCACCTGTCGGCGTTGATGAATTTTCCACACCCGGAGAGGAACTGTTCTCGAGAAAAACCGTCAGAAGGTACATGGATCCGCAGGACATCACCCTCTCGGACGGAACGGTGCTCGAAAATGTCAGGATCTATAATTCGGAAAATGCGGATGACAACTACTCGCTTTACACTCTCGGAGAGATCGAGGTAAATGCGGAGATAGTCGAAAACAAGTCGAAGCTTCCCGTTATCAGCGCGAACGGTACGGGCGACTACGATATGGACATGATCAAGAAGCTTCTCTCGAGATGGCAGGAACCTTTTGCAACGCTTTCGCCAAATGCGCTCACGTACAACAACGTTACAAATTACTACACTCAATTCATTGGTGAGATAGCAACAAAGGGAGACGAATTCAATATCCTTGCAGAGAATCAGGAATGCATGACAAATGCGGTAAATGACAGGAGACTTGCAAAAACAGCGGTTTCTTCGGATGAAGAGCTCACATATCTTATCAGATACCAGCATGCATATAACGCTTCCGCAAGATACATCGGAGTTGTCGATGAAATGCTCGAGCATCTGATCGCAAAGCTCGCGTGATCGCTTCGGCATAGAATATTTCATATACAGCAGCTGTGGATTTATCGCAAAGCTCGCGCGATCCCTCGGAAAGGAGCAACACATGCCTAATACATTTTTTGGACTTACGATCGGAACCACCGGACTTTACGGCGCGTCGACAGGAATCAACACAACGGCCCATAATATTGCCAATACGGAAACCGAAGGGTATTCCAGGCAAGTGGTAAAGCAGACGGCGGGCGTTCCTCTCCGTGCCAACGGACCTTACGGCATGATCGGTACGGGAGTCGAGATTCAGGATATCGAGCAGCAACGCGATGCCTACTACGACACAAAATACCGCAGCAACAACACTCTTTCGGGATATTATGCGGCGCAGGAGTACTACATGCAGTCCATCGAGGACTATTTTAACGAAGTTCAGCTTGAAGGCTTCAACAGCAACTTTAACAAATTCAATAACGCGCTCGAGGAGCTTTCGAAGGATCCCGCAAACCTTACCGCAAGGACGCAGGCCAACAGCTTCGCACAGAATTTCTGCGAATACATCAATTCACTCCAGACAAGCCTGACACAGCTTCAGGAAAACGTTAATTTTGAGATAAAGACGATGGTCGATTCCGTCAATTCATATGCGATTCAGATCGCAGGTCTCACAAAGCAGATCAACACGCTTGAGGTTAACGGCGGAACGGCAAATGATGTCAGGGACCAGAGAAACCTCCTTGTTGACAGGCTTTCCAATATCGTTAATGTCTCCGTACTCGAGAAGAGAGTCGGCACAGAGGAAGCGGGCGTTACAAGCTACACCCTTAAGATCGGTGAGACAACGCTGGTCGATACCTTTGAACCCCATTCGCTCACGATAGTACCCAGAGAGGATAAGCATTATCAGTCGGACCTTGACGGACTTTATGATATTGTTTGGGACAGCGGTCAGACCTTCGATGCGCTCCACAACGGTGGTCGCATTCAGGCGCTCTATGAGATGAGAGACGGCAACAATCAGCAGTATTTCAACGGAAAATGTACGGCGAGCTACGGCGATGAATTTATTACAGTGACAGATACAAGCGTCAACAAGGTGGAAAACCTTCACATCGCGCCCACCGGAATCATCGAAGTCGGCAATCGCGAATATAAATACAACGGGTTTACCGTCACTCTTGATGAGGACGACCATTATGTTTATGAATTCGCGCTTGATGAGCCGCTCGTAAAGGACGTTGACGAGATAGAGGTTCAGGTCGGAAAATCGATCAATTACAAGGGCCTTGCATATTATATGCAGCAACTCAACGAATTCACGAGGGTTTTCACAAAGAGGTACAATGATCTTCATAAGGAAGGCAAAGACCTCGATAACGAGCAGGGACTTGATTATTTCAATACACGCAACATCGTTTCGGGTGAAAATTATGTTTTTGAGCCGTCCGAGGCAGATGAGGAGTCCGGCATTATCATAAGCAGTCAGACAGGCGCCTACGCGGTAGATGATCAGGACAGGAACTACGGAAGCTACTACTTCATGACGGCAGCAGGAATTTGTGTTACCGACGAGGTCTATAAGGATCCCCGCAAGATTGCAGCCGCAAGAGATATCATAAACGGTGAAAGCAACAACGATCTTGCTCTCGATATGATCGCTCTCAAGAATGATACAAAGATGTTCAAGCAGGGCACTCCTTCCGGATTTTTGCAGTCGCTCATCGCGGAACTCGGCGTTGATTCGAAGAAGGCGCTTTCGTTCAATGAAAACCAGGCGGATGTGCTCACGGCCATCTCAAATCAGAGGCTTTCGGTGTCCGGTGTCGACATGGACGAGGAATCGATGTCGCTCGTAAGGTATCAGAGCGCATATAACCTTTCGGCAAAGGTCATAAGCACGATGAACGAGATTTATGACAGGCTTATAAATATGTAACGAAACATATCAAACGGAAAGGAACACGAGGACTGAAAGAAGGTCAGGGAAGAAAACTCCCGAGGATGAAAAGAAAGTCCGGAAACGTAAAAGGAAGCGCAAGGCGGAAAGAAAACCAAAGATTGGAAAAGAAGCTCAAGAATTAACGTGATTGTGCCGATATAATAAACATTAGGGCAATGAAATAAAAAGGAGGTCACCGTATATGCGTATCACCAACAGGATGATGACCAACAATATGCTGTACAACATCAACGGGAATAAAAACAAGATGAACAAGCTTGAAGAGAAGTACGCAACGGGACTTGCCATCCAGCGTCCTTCCGACGATCCCATTGTTGCGGTCAGAGCTCTTAAGCTTCGTACAAACCTTTCGGAGCTTAACCAGTATTTTGAGAAGAACATCCCGGATGCAAAATCGTGGATGCAGACGACAGAGAGCGCTCTCAAGGTTACGAGCGAGATCATCACAAAGATCCACACCTACTGTGTTCAGGGCGCGAACGACACGCTCACGGAAGAGGACCGCAGAAGCATTGCGATCAATCTTAAGGAGCTTCGCTCACAAGTGTATCAGGAAGGAAATGCGAATTACGCAGGACGCTACCTTTTTACCGGCTACAAGACCAATACTCCGCTTGTTTTCGGAAACGAGTGCCATACGGAGCATTATACCATAACCGAGACTTTGACTTCGGATAAGGTGGAGATCAGCAAGAGGATCGTTGATACATGCCCTTATAACACTTTTGATCTTGAAGACTACGACAGCTTCGATACGGAAACACGACCCAACGAAGTAACGGTTTACAGACTCAGGCTGTCATACAATAATCTTAATGCCGTAGAGGAAGGAGCGTCGATTGCGCTCAGAATCCCGAGCAAGCTCGAGGATGGGAGCTACGAGCTCGACGATGAAAAAAAACGTGTTTATACCGACGAATTCACCGAAGGTGACATGGATGTGCTTCAGTCGACCGATCCCGAAGCGTATAAACCCGAACCCGATGAAATACACTTCCTTGAGGATACCGGTGAGATTATCATGGGCAGTGAGGTTTATGACAGGTTCAGAACCTCTGATTTTGAAGTGACGTATGAAAAACAGGATTTTGAGAAAAACGAACTCAGACCGGAGCACTATTTCGACTGCGTAAGGCGTGATCTGGATATTGTCGATGAAGTCGAAAGAGAAGAAAAGGCGATTTACTTTAAGGCAGAAGACCAGAAGATTGCTTTTGAGATTAACTTTAACCAGCAGATGGCGATCAACATTCAGGGCAGGGAGGCGTTCCGCCACTCGCTCGGAAGGATCGTAGACGATATAGTTCAGGCTATCAGCGATGTTGATCGTGTTAAGGATGAGATCGCCGAAGTGCAGCTTGCGATGAAAGACGATACGCTGACGGACGAGCAGAAAGCAAAGCTGACAGAAATACTCGATGTCCTCAATACCGAGCTTGATCTGAAGGACGGCGTCATGAGACAGGCGTATGCGAAGGCGCTCACGGGCATGTCGGAAGAAGAGGACGCCGTCAATGTCGCAACGGCCGATATCGGAACCAGGTACAACAGACTTGAACTCACCGAGTCAAGACTTTCGACACAGCAGACCGAATTCACCGACCTGCTTTCTCAGAATGAGGATGCCGATATTGTTGATACCGTGGTCAATTATAACGCAATGCAGACCGTTTACAATGCATCGCTTTCTTCGGCTGCAAAGGTTGTTAAGAATACATTGCTTGATTTCCTGTAAAATTATTTTTTTGGCAAGCTTGTTTCACAAAAGGTGGCGCAAATACCGGCAGTCGTGTTATAATAATCAAAGCATGTGGGTTTTGCTTCGAAAAGTACAATTATTCCGACATAACCCGAAAAAGTGAAAGAATCATAAACACGCGAAAATTCTGCGGCAAAAGACGATATTTCCTTATAAGGAGGGTAAGACATGAGAATAAACACCAGATATTTCGGTACCGTTGATCTTGATGATGACAAGGTGATCGTTTTTGACGATGGTCTCTTTGGCTTTGAGGAATACAAGAAATTTGCACTGATATTCAATAATGAAGCAAAAGAACGCCCTTCGATCTCGTGGCTTCAGAGCGTTGATGAACAGGCGCTTGCTCTTCCCGTTATGATACCTACCATTGTTAAGCCGGATTATAACCCTGTTGTTGAGGATGATGCTCTTGAAACTCTCGGAGACTGGAATGAAGAAAACATTTCCGTGCTTGTCACTGTCACGGTTCCGGAAAACCTCAGTGATATGACCACTAACCTTAAAGCCCCCATCATCATCAACACCGATTCGATGAAGGGTGTACAGACTGTAGTGGAGAACCCGGATTATGAGATCCGCTTTAAGATCTACGATCTGCTTAATGCGGCAGGAAAGGAGGAAACCTGATGCTCGCTCTGTCCAGAAGAATCAATGAATCCATCATGCTCGGGAAGGATGTGGAGATCACTATCCTCGAGATAAAGGGTGATCAGGTTAAGATCGGAGTTGTTGCTCCGAGATCGGTTCCTGTTTACCGCAAGGAAATCTTCCTCCAGATCGAAGAAGAAAACCGTAAAGCCGTTGCTGCCGAGCAGAGTAAGGAGACGATCGAGAAGCTCCTTTCATTATGATCGCACGGAAAGCTACTCCGTTTTTTACAAGACAACCGAACAGATTTTTTTTGGCAGCATCCCGAGGGATGCTGCTTCTTTGTGCGATAAACAACGGAACAAAAATAAAAAAATAATTGATTTTACAGGTAATGTTTTGTTGTTTTCTGCCGATATATGTTTTAGAAACTTGTTCAAAAGGATTTTGAACGTACGCATTGTTTTACAAGGAGGTATTTGGGATGGATGGAATTTATCAAACATCAAGCGTTCAGGCACCTAAGCCTATAAGTACAGACAGTTATCAATATTCAGATGCGGCTGCATCGGCATCTGTTTCCGCACCCTCGACACCGAGCACTCAGCCTGCCGTTTCCTCTTCGGAAGGGAAGCAGACTCCTTCCGACGATCAGGTTAAAGCAGCAATCGAGAAGGCAAACAGAAAGGCACATTTCGGTCATACAAATGCTCAGTTCTCCTATCACGAAGCAACAAAGAGCATTTCGGTCAAGATCATTGATCAGCAGACCAACGAGATCATCAGAGAATTCCCTCCTGAGGAGACACTCGACATGATCAGCAAGATGTGGGAGCTTGCGGGAATCATCGTGGATGAAAAAAGATGATTTTTTCGGAAAAAGATTGATGTGATCATTTTCCGGAGAACAAAAGGACAGTCCCTTTAAAGACAAGGAGGTCGCTATGCCCATCAGATTAAGCGGAATGGCATCCGGACTCGATACCGATGCCATTATAAAAGAGCTTATGTCTGCCCAGTCTCTTAAGAAGACCAACATTGAGGGCAA
>JAEEGL010337573.1_pt1 | contig 14429 bp, 11 predicted proteins | sample 9134231 | NCBI WGS metagenome assembly JAEEGL01 (sample SAMN16246548, study PRJNA631951) | gut metagenome | biome: gut microbiome; feature: rumen; material: fiber-attached | host: Bos | place: Iran: Karaj | collected 2018-10
AAGGATGGTCCCCACTCCCTGATTTGAACAGGGGGCCTGCTGATTTCAGCGGCTGTATCGGAGTTTCCGAAAACACTTCTACAGTCAGCCGCTCTGGCCAGTCTGAGCTAAGTGGGGACAAATGTGCAATATAGATTGCGTATTTAAATCTATTGTACAACCAAAGTGTCATCCAAAATAGGATACGCCATCTGGGTTGGGGTCGGCATCGCTTTTCCCATCGGTATTTTTTGCATCTCCATCGCTGCTTCTCAGTTCGGAGACGTCGATCGGCGTGCCGATGATTTTGGATAGCGATTCCACGACGGATGCCGCGCTTCTGTAGTCTGAAGGCGCCCCTAAAGTCTCTCCCATCAGGCAGATCGAATCGATCCCATAGGCGATACCGAAATTGGCAAACAGCGCTGCGGCTCCCGCGATTCTCTCTTCCCGATCCAAGCTGAACGTTATACCGAAGCTTCCATACTTCTCTGCGAGTTCCGCTCTGGATGCCGCCCCGATGACGCGGGGTTCGCGGGAGAGCTCATCGACGCCATATCCGCAAAGCGTTATAATGAGGGACGGGCCGTATTCCAACGCGATTCTGAACTCGCATTCGGACAGATCGAACATTCCTTGAGGCGTGGTCCCCTGAGAATCGCCTAGGAGCAACAGAACGTCTTCCGCGGCAGTATGAGCATGCCATAGCTCATGGCAGACGGGCTCTATGATGCTGCCGACAATCTTGGCTTCGGCCGGAAGATCGGGAGAGAATATGCGGGCAAAACGTTTCGCTTCCAGTTTCTCGGCTATAAAATCGGCGGCTATCCTGCCGACTTCGCCTATTCCGGGGAGCCCTGCGATCAGAATCGGATCTTTGATGTTTGGTTTTGAATCATACGCCACGAAGTTTGCCATTCATACCGTACTCTTCGATTATGGCTTTCCTGCGGTATTCTCCCATGCGATCCTCAGGAGAATACCTCGGAGGCACGGGGCATGATGCAGGGGAGCCGCAGATGGGGCAGGATTCGCGGAGGGTGTACCTGCCGCAACCGGAGCATCTGCGGATTTCCGACCGCATCTCACTTGCTCTCGCGCTTCAGAACGGCCGTTCCGCCGTTGGAAGTGAGGCACTTTATGGCGCTTTCGGAGACTTTCCTCATGGCCTCCTCAGCTTCCTTGTATTCGTTTGCGGTGACGACGATCCTGTACTTGGGGCATCCGACGCAGGTGATCTCGGCATCAGCGTCATCTGCTGCCTCAAGCCCGGCCAGGAGGGCGTTCTTGACGAGCTCCATCCCATTGGGGGCGGGGGAGGACATCTCCAAAATGCCGTCGATCTGGACCTTCGGGGGCGCGACATTCTCGGTTGCGACCTCCATGAATGTGTCTGTCCAATCCCCGGTGAATTCCTCCAGGAATTCCTCGGGATAAGCGACGGCGGACTCGAAGGCGCCGTAAAGCGTCTCGTACTCCTCCAGAAGAACGTTTCCGAAGATGTCGTAAGCTTCGTCGACGGAGATCGACATCCTTTCGGCGACGATCTCGACGAGCTTCTCCGCTTTCTTCTCGTTCTTCCATTGCTGGATTTTCTCCCTTTTCTGGTGTTCGTTCACGGATTTTAAGGAAAGGTCGATGTGACCTTTGGTTGAATCGACGCCCAGAACCTTGCAGACGGTTTTCTGACCTTCTCTGATGAAGTCTTTGATGTATTTGACCCAGCCCGGGGCCACATCCCTGACATGGATGAATCCCTCTTTGTCGTCGTACTCGTCGAGGGTAACGAAAGCGCCGAAATTCTTCACGCTTTTCACGGTGCAGACGACGAGCTCGCCGTTCTCGGGAAAGCCCCTGACTCTGGACATCAGCCGACTACCTCAAGCACTTCGCCCTTGATCTCGCCGACGCCGCCTTTGGGGACGACAAGAACGGAGCCGCAGACCTTGCAGGTGACCTTGGTCGAGGCCTTTCTGAAGGTGATCTGCTCATTTGCGCAGTCGGGGCATTTGATTCTGATGAAATCTCCAGTCATGCGAATCACTCCGTAAGCTCGAATTTCTTTGCGCGGATGCAGGGGGAGATGTTGGCCTTCTTGCAGGTGGTGCATCTGTACCTGAGGTTGATCCTCTTGGTGGGCTTCTCCCTTCCTTCCGGCTTGGGCCTGGGGAAACCTCCGTAACCTGCGGTCACTCTTCTGAATCTCCTCTGACCCCATTTGAGTTCGCTGGCCTTCTTCTTCTTGACCCTCTCGACCTCCTGGGTCGTGTGGGCCTTGCAGTAAGGGCAGTATCTTTTGATATTTCTGGGCATCTTCATTGATATTCACCTCTGCGAAATGAATCGGAAGGTGCTAATACTGAGGTGATATAAAAAAGGCGCTGTCAGCCCTTTTTATATATTTTTATTAATTAGAAGGGAAAAAAGGTGGTGGCCCATCAGAGCAGCCTTATTTCGTTTCCGCGCCTTCTTATCGCCTCTTCGGACAGAGCCGTTATATTGAATGAGCCGTCGCATACCAGGACCTCATAGGCCGTGTTCAGGAAAAGGCCGTTCTCGACCACCCCCGGTATGTTGTTGATCTTCGATTCCGTGCGGAAGGCCATGTCTATGCCGGGGAATTTGCAGTCGTAGATGTAATTCCCGCTGTCTGTGGCGAACGGTATGCCTTCTTCGGCCATCCTCAGAACGGGGACGCAGCCCAGCTGTTTTAGGGCTTTGGCGGTATGCATGTGGCCGAAAGGCACCACTTCCACCGGAAGAGGCACCAACGTCCCGAGTTTGTCCACTACTTTGCTCTCGCCCGCGACTATTATCTCTTTGGCGGTGGCGGCTGCGACTATCTTCTCTCTCAGAAGCGCTCCGCCCAATCCCTTTATGAGCTGCATGTCGTGGTCGATCTCGTCGGCGCCATCTATGGTTATGTCCAAAGATCCAACTTCGTCGAGCTCGCAGACATTTATCCCGCAGGATTTAGCCAGCCTTTCGCTTTGGACCGATGTCGCAACGCAGGTCAGGTCCATGCCTTCGTCCACAAGCTCTGCGATCTTCAGTATCGCGAAGTTGGCGGTGGTCCCGGTTCCCAGCCCTACAGCCATCCCGTCCCTAACGAATCTTTCTACGGCCGCTTCCGCGACGACTTTTTTCACGTCCGCGGAGTTCCGTTTGTTTTCCAGTGGCTGGTCCATGGTTTATCTAGGAAACATTAGCGCTAACTTTTTTTTATAGTTGGCGAATGGATGCACCAAAACTATTAGTGGAACGGCAATGATTTTCTATCATGAGATTGGCATCTCTGTATTCCGGAGGCAAAGATTCCACTTTTTCGATGTACCTGGCAGAGCAGATGGGGCACGAGGTCCCGTGTCTCGTCAGCGTGATGCCGAAGGGGGACGATTCCTGGATTTTCCATGTTCCAAATCTGAAGCTCATCCCTCTTATGGCCGAGGCTATGGGAAAGATGATGGTCACGGCCTCGAGCGACGGCACGGAAGAAGGGGATATGGAAGGCCTCCGCAGAGCCTTGGATGGCTTGGATGTGGATGGGGTCGTAACCGGTGCGGTTTGGTCGGATTATCAGTGGGACAGGATCAATCTGATATGCGGGGAACTGGGCCTGAAAGTTTTCTCGCCGCTTTGGAGGAAAAATCAGGATCTTGTTATGGACGAGTTCCTGGCTTCCGGGATACGCGCCATCATCGTCGGATGTTATGCGGAGGGCCTGGGAGAGGAGTGGCTAGGCCGCGAGATAGATGCGGAAGCAGTCTCCGAGCTCAAAAAAATCCGCGAGAGGACCGGGATAAGCATATTGGGCGAGGGAGGGGAATATGAATCGATGGCTGTCGACTCCCCCATGCATTCCCTGGCGCTCTCGATAGATTCGGCGGAAAAGGTTTGGTCCAGCAAAGGCGGCACTTTAAAGGTAAGAGAAGCCTCGCTGGCGCCCAGATAAGGCTTTCGGCTTGAACCGCCGCAATCTGAGCGTGTTGGTGACCACGGATATCGAAGACAAAGACATCGCCGCGGCCGACAGCATCGGCATCTGGTCGGTCAGCCCGTCGTATCCGAACAGAACCGGAAGGCCCGCCGCTATGGGTATGCATACGGCGTTGTATCCGAACGCGAATATCAGATTCTCTTTCACCGTCTTCATGACGGCTTTTCCCGTCTCCAAAGCCGCCGGGACGCTGCGGAGGTCGCTGTTCATCAGCACGATGTCGCCCGATTCCATGGCTACGTCGGTTCCCGCGCCGACGGCTATCCCCACGTCCGCTTGGGACAGGGCAGGGGCGTCGTTTATCCCGTCTCCGACCATCGCAACGCGTTTCTGAGCTATCTGGAGGTCTTTCACCAGCTTCAGCTTGTCACCAGGCTTCATGCCATGGCGCACCTCATCGATTCCCAGCTCCGAGGATATGGCCTCTGCCGCGGATACGCCGTCTCCCGTTGCCATTATGACGTTCACGCCGTCTTCTTTCAGGGAGCGTATGGCGTCAGGGCTCTCCGGCCTTATGGGATCCGATATCAGCGCGGATCCGAGGAACTTTCCGTCAGCGGCCGCCATCACGCAGGTCATCCCGGCGCGTTCTTGGTGGCCTCCGGGGATTTCGATGCCTCTTTCCTCCATAAGGGAGCGGTTGCCTATGAGGACGTTCTTGCCGTCGCAAATGCATTCGATTCCCGACCCGGAGAGGCTTTTGAAGCCCTCGTGAGACGGCAATTCGACTCCTTTGTCTTTCGCGAAGGCGCATATGGCTTTTCCCAGCGGGTGCTCCGAATCTGATTCCGCGGCCGCGATCAGGCTCAAGAACTTGTTTTCGTCGCCTTCAGCTCTGATCTCGCTTATGGCGGGGGTCCCCAAGGTGCAGGTCCCCGTTTTATCCAGAACAATAGTGTCTACCTTCGAAGAGGACTCGACAGCCGTAGCCGTTTTGAACAGGATCCCATGTTCCGACCCTTTCCACGTCCCGACGACCATTGCCAGCGGCGTGGCGAGTCCGAGCGCACACGGGCAGGATATCACCAGCACGGAAATGGCCACGGTGAGCGAGAATTGGGCGCCTTTTCCGGCGAGCATCCATGCCGCGAAAGCCGCTATGGCTATGCAGATCACAGTGGGGACGAAAACCGCGGCCACCCTGTCGGCCAAGTTGGCCACCGGAGCCTTGGTGCTTCTGGCCATCTCGATCATGCGGGCGATCTGGAATATCGCGGTGTCCTCGCCGGTTTTTTCTGCTTTTACTTGGAGGCTTCCGCCGCCGTTGACGGTCGCGCCGTAGACGAAATCGCCCGGGCCTTTGTCAACGGGCATGCTCTCTCCGGTGAGCATGGATTCGTTCGCCGATGATGTCCCGGATATGACAGTCCCGTCAGTTGGTATGCGCTCTCCCGGACGAACCAGCATTATGTCCCCGGGGACGAGCTCGGACGTTTTTATGTTGAATTCTTTCCCATCTCTGATTACGCAGGCGGTATCCGGCGCCGTGGAAAGCAGGCTTCTGACGGAATCCTCGGTCTGGTATCTGGAGCGGGCTTCGACGTATTTTCCGATGCTGACCAGCGCTATGATCATCGACGCGGAGTCGAAGCAGACGCTGTGCATAGCGTGCATGTTGCCTGTGCTGACCAGATATGTGTTGTAGGAAGCTAGAATCACCGACGCCGCGCATCCTAGGGCTATCAGCGAATCCATCGTTGGATGGGCCGACAGCAGCGCCGGGAAACCTTTCCTGAAGAATCTCCTGCCCGCGATGAGCGTCGGGACGCACAGGGCGCCCTGCAGGATGCAATAGGGGAGCGGATCCAAGAAGGGTTCGAACAGCCCCAGCATAGGCCCCATGGCTATTATGCTCAGAGGGATAGCGAAAACAATCGCTATGACGAGGTCGCGGAACTGTTTCCTGAGGGCTTCCTTCCCTTCTTTGGCGGCTTCGTCGCGGTCGTCGCTAACCACGGCGTACCCAGCCGCTTCCACGGCCTTCGCTATGGCGGCTTCCGTCTGCGGAGAGCCGTCATATTCGACGTTGGCGGTGCAGCTGCCTATGTTGGCTTCCGCGGATTGGACTCCCGGAACCGATTTGATGGCGCTTTCCACTCTCCCCACGCACGCGGCGCAGGTCATGCCGCCAATGCGGAATACGCGTTTGCTCATGAGAATAGGCCCTTTTTGACGGAAGCCCTGAATCCCGCGTCCACGACGGCGCCTATCAGCTTCTCGTCAGGGACGCCGCTGTGCATCACGGTTGCGGTGCCTTTTTTCAGGTCCACAGCGGCAGATTCGACGCCTTCCGTGGATTCCAAGGCTTTCGTCACGTTGGAGACGCAGCCTTCGCACATCATTCCTTCGATCTTAAGCGTAGTTTTTGCCATGGTCTTTGCTATTGAGGCAGGGGATTTATTAAGATTTCATAGGTTCTTTCGAAAATCCTGACGCATCGATTATGGCGTCGGCTATGCCGTCCGGATCCCTCCAGATCAACGGCGTCCATACGCGCATCACGTTCCATCCTCTGGAATTCAGGTATCTGCGCCTCAGGCAATCCCTGGATCTGGGGTCCGGATCCGATGCATAAAGCGTGCGATCGAGCTCGACTCCGAGGATGCGGTTTCCGTCTTCTCTGATTGCCAGCCCGATCCTGTGGCTGCCTATCCCCACGTTCCTCTCGACGTCCAAGCCGGCCGCTTTGAGCCTGCTTTCCAATATGTCGAGGGCAGGCTCGATCGCTTCGGATTTCGATTCGTCGGCGCACGCGAACGAATCCAGGATGCGCTCGGCTTCTTCTCTGTTTCCGGAGCTAACGGCATCCGCGTATCTTACGTATCTTTTGAAGATCTCCGGACCTCCCAAAGTCCCGTCGGAACGGATGTCGCCGGGGTCGAAGGATCTTATGAGGATAAGCTTCTCTTTGGCGCGGGTTATGGCGACATTGAGGCGGTTCTCCCCGCCTTTGGCGCTGAGCCATCCGAATCTCTGAAGGAATCTCCCCTCGCGGTTCCTGCCGTAGCCGCACGAGAATATGATGACGTCCCTTTCGTCTCCCTGAACGCTCTCGACGTTCTTCACGAACAGTCCCACGTCCTCTCCGCACTCGGTCCTGCGCATCTCCTTCGCAACGGCTCTGCCGAACTCTAGGTCGGAAGCGCAAGCGTCGTCCAGGATGTCTGCCACGAGGTCCCTTTGGAACGAGTTGAAAGTGATTATGCCGACGGTCTCCCCGTTTCTGCGCTCGGCAAGGAATTCTCTGAGGGCTTCTACGGCGACGCGCGCTTCTTTTTCGTTGCGTCTGTCCTCCCAGATTCCGTCGGTGACCCGCACCTCTATGGCCGGGGATTCGGGTTCGCGGACGTTGGGGGCTACCATAAGCTTCCCGCCATAGAATGCGCGGTTGGAGAACTCGATGAGCTCAGCGTATTTCGAGCGGTAATGGAATCCCAGAAGGAACGACGGGAATCTGGGCCGCGCGGCATCCAGAAGGCTGCCTTCTCCATCCTCTTCCGCCTTGTATCTCCCGGTTCCCACGCTCGATGGGCGGAGCTGCTTCGGGTCTCCGGCTACTGCCGCTTTCTTGGCGCGGTACAGCGAAGGTATCCCGCGTTCCATGCGCATCTGCGAGGCCTCGTCGAATATGGCCAGATCGAAAAGGCCAATCCTCAGAGGGAGCATCTCGGACACTGCTTCGGGGGTGAGCAGCCATATGTGGATGCCGCCGATCATCTCGTAGCCGAAGCGGGACATGAACCTGCCCGGGCTCCACCTTCTCTTTGAGTTGGATATCCTGGAGATGTCGGGGAAGCGTCTTGAGTCTTTTATTTCTGAGAGGTATCCATGGAGCTATACGCGGGCGCATGCGCGTACGGCTTCCCTCTTCTCCGCCATAAGGACGTCGGTCTCATCCAGAAGACTCTCGAACCTTTCCAGGGAAGACGCATCGAATTCGGGATCGAATCTGCGCGTCTGAGCCGATTCCACGGCCTCGAACATCTTGGCTTCGCTTTCCGCCAGGCTCATGCCGGTGGATGCCAGCTCGAGCATCCCGTTTCCGTAGGCTTTCCACGGCCAAGGCAGATCTCCGAACGTGGCCTCGCCGGCGGAATATGCCCAGTAGCGGTCCAGAGCTTCCAGAGACGTCTGCGGATCCTTAAGGATGGCGTCGGCGATGCTGCGGCTGTAGCCCGAGAAGTATCTGCCGATCAGGGATGCGGCCGCATTCTCTCCTCTGGCCTTCCCGTTGGATCTGGCCAGAGCGCCGTCAAGCCCGTCAGGGTCCATGGAAGCCAAGGATTCTATCCCATGGCGGAGCTCAGCTATGTCCTGCCCAGTGAGGCCGTCTTTCATGGCCAGAAGAATCGGATACCTTTTGGCGGAATCTTTGTAATCCCTGTAAAGCGCGGCTTTGGCCGGGTCGGAGAACAGTTCGTGCATCTCCAAGACCTCGGAATAACCCATCTCGCCGGCTTTCTTCGGAACATTCTCCAGGACATCGGCAGGTATGCCTTTCCCGGGAAGCCTGCGCTCCAAGTCCTCGGAATACAGTCTCATGGGTTCCAGCCCGGATTCCCTTCTGCCAAGGAGGTTCTTTTCGATGTCCCCTAACCTGCTCAGCGCCGACTCTATGGAATCGTTTATGGCGTCGATATCAGGGGCTTTCGGAGGTTCTTCCAGCGAAAGCATCCTATTCAGTTGCCCGTAGAAAGAGCTCTTGTCCCCTGCGTCATCCGCCATTATGCAGTAATCTGACAGTTCTCCCAGCCTCGAGCGTACCACGTCCAGAGCGGTTTTCTTCTCCGATACCACGAGAACGCTCATGCCTTTCGCCGCCGCGGACATCACGGCCTCCGTTATGACCTGGGATTTCCCGGTTCCCGGCGGCCCATGTATCACTATGCACTCGGTCTCTCCCATAGCGGCGATTATGCGTTCCTGGGAAGGATCCAGCGGTTCGGCGCAGAGCAGATCCATTTCGGAGACCAATTTCTCTGGGAACGGCTCCGGTTTAGGTTTGGTTACGAATCTGTCCAGAATCCCGCTTACCGCGCTTCCGGAGATGATGGAGCCGAAATCCTTCTGCACCGATCCGGAGTACAGTGAGTACCTGCCCAGGACGGCGAATGGGACTGTTCTGATCTCTCCGCAGGCGTACTGCATCAGCCTATCCGGCTCTCCGCCCACGAACGGCACGGGTTTTTCCAATTTCCAGGATATGGGTATTCCTTGCTCTGTATAGAACGCCGACAGGCAGGCCGCGAAGCCCTCAGCTGAGGCGTCATCCGCATCGCATTCCGGCAGCGGACAGTCGGTCCCGGATGCCCTCATGGCTGCCAATATCAGAGTCCCGTTGAATATGACGTCGCGAGACGGATCCACGCGAATGGTTACGGTCCCTTTCTCTCTGGATGCGCATACGGGGAACAAGGCGAGAGGAGCCCTGACCGCGAACCCGTCCTCCAATCTCCCTTCGGCGAACGGGTATGCGGCATACAGGTCGAAGCTCCCTCTGTCGCGGAGCTCTCTGTTCGCTTCGCGCACTATCTCTATGGCATGTCTGCGCGTCGTTTGGTCCGAATTTAAGGTGCTGGCGATTCCGTCCGAGAATAGAAAGCTGATCACATCCGCTCCGGCAATTATGGTAAGGTCCAAACCGCTGCTCGCATACAGCCTTGATTGGAACAGCATGCGGTTGCCTCTGCCGAGATCGGTGAGATTTTTTTCGAGTTTTCTCAGCGTAGCGGCGGTCTCGCAGCGCATCCCAATGCCGCCGGATGCTGCCGCCGAGTATCTTCTTGTTATCTCCAGGAAGGCTTCGCCGTATTGTTCTATGAAGCGTTGGCCGACCCCCGGTATTGCAGCCAAATCCTCGGCCCTGACCGGAAGGCGGCGGGCCATCTCTTCCAGGACTTCGTCCGAGCATATGGAACGGGTCCTGTTTCCCTCCTCTTTATCGTCGCGGAGGATTTCTCTTATGCCTGCGAGTTCAGCCAGAAGGTCTGCCGCTTCCGCTGCACATCCCGTTCCGTGGCATTCCAAGCCGTTTTCACGGATAGCATACGAATCTTCCATGGCAGTCACCTTCCGGAAAGCGTCAGCGTTTTTCCATCGGTTCCATGCTTGATCCGTATTTGAATCTAAGAAGGGGGTGCCCGAAAGTGGATTTTCGAGTATTATGTCCCTATATTCAGCGAATAGGTCTAAGATTTAGACGTCGAATTTATTTGGTTTTATTTTATCAGGCCATCTTTTCAATAAGTATTCCGATTAGACTATAGTTAACTTTTTTAGATAGGTGACGCACAAAATGGGTCGGAAGATGTTTTATTATCATTTCTTGTGTTGTTTGTTGTTCGATGGCTGTTGTTGATTGAAAAATAATTTTTTCTCAAATAAAAGATTATGAATAGTAGTTCATACAACTTATAAATAACATTCTAACGATTTGCATATAGGTGGAAGCTTTTTTCGACCTAGAGCTGATTAAATGAGAAAAAAGAATGATATTGGTTCCGTCCAACCCATGCAAATAATCGTGGGATGGGGAGAAGGGGCCGTAACTTTCTGGAATGAGAATATCATTCCGAATACTTTTTCTGACAAAATAGTAGGGAGGTCTTCTTTATGAAGGGGGCCGCTATAGCCGCTATCGTTATTGCTGCTGTCGTAATAGTCGCGGGTATCGCAGCTTTCATGATGATGGGATCTGGAAGCAATGACAACGGGAATGATGATGTCAAGACATATACTGTATCGTTTGTGACCGATGGCGGCTCATATGTTTCGAGCCAGAGCGTAAAGCAGGGTGATCGTGCCGTCGAGCCTACGACTTCCAGGGCCGGTTATTCGTTCCAGGGATGGTTCACATCTCAGAATGGTGGGAGTCAGTTCTCGTTCTCGCAATCGATAAACAAGGACACGACGTTGTATGCTCACTGGATTCCTGATCAGACACCTACAACCTCCTATACGATCACTTTCAATGCCAACGGAGGTTCCCCCAGCACCAGCCAAACCGTCACTGCGGGCTCCTATGCAAACGAGCCATCTGTCTCCAGGAGCGGATACACTTTCGACGGCTGGTACACCGCCGCGTCCGGAGGGTCGAAGTTCAACTTCTCCAACCCAATCGCCAGCAACATGACGCTTTATGCGCATTGGACTCAGAACTCGACTCCCGTGACAACTTATACGGTCACTTTCAATGCCAACGGAGGTTCTTATGTCTCCAGCCAAACTGTTAATTCTGGGGATAAAATCACGGAGCCGACTACGACAAGGTCTGGTTATAATTTCCTTGGGTGGTTTACCGCTTCGTCTGGCGGAGAGCAGTTTAATTTCAGCAAGCCTATCACGTATGATTTGACACTTTATGCCCATTGGGATAGTACCTACCACACTGTCATTTTCAGGACCAATGGTAATGGTACCGTATCTCCGACTTCGATAACCGTTCAGGACGGTGCCACAATTAGCGCCAACGGTTCGACGCTCACAGTTGGTGGTCAGAGGATTGTCGCAAATCCGTCTGCTTCTACCTCTCAGAACACATATACCTTCACGGGATGGTCCGTTTCTTCTGGAACAGTCAGAAGTGACATGACAATCACGGCAAGTTTTACAGTAATCACCAAAAGCTATACTGTGACATTCAATTCTAACGGAGGCTCTTCAGTGCCTTCCCAGACAGTTGTTGCCGGAGGATATGCTTCTGTTCCGTCTGATCCAATTTTGAGCGGATATAAGTTTGAGGGGTGGTATACGTCAACAGGCGGAAGTACTAAGTTCAACTTCGGTAGTCCTATAACTGCCAATACCACTGTTTATGCCCAATGGACAAAGGAAGTCCAGTCCATTAAGTTCTATTTGGCTGATCGTCCCTCGACCATACAGATTGGATCGGGATATGATGTTGCCGACATATACGGCACTAGTGGCACCGTTTCCACCAGCATAACGGTGACCCCGCGCAGCAACACTGTTACAATCAATCTCCACAATGCCAGTATGAAATCATCTGGTTCGTACCCTCTCATATCTGCAGACGGGGTATCCCTGAAAATAGTCGTCGATGGATCTTGTAGTCTCTATGGCTATGATGGGACCAGTGCCACGACTTCTGGTGGTAATGGTACCATTGGCTACTCGGCCGTGTCTTGCAAGAGTCTCGCTCTTTCTGGTAATGGGAGCATCTACATAAAGGGCGGAAACGGCGGAAACGGGTATCGCGGATCAGATGGTGGTACCGGTGGCAACGGTGGCAACGGTGGCAACGGTGGCAACGGTGGTGCCGCTATCCAAGCGAATAGCGTGACATCGTCTCTTCCCAGCTCTTCAGTGACGATTCAGGGTGGTAACGGCGGAAACGGCGCCGATGGTGGATCTGGTGGTACTGGGACCACAGGTAGGGCCGGAGCTAATGGAAATGTATTGACCGGAGGACGTGTTGACGCTGGTACCGGAGGAACCGGAGGAAGCGGTGGAAAGGGAGGTAACGGCGGAAACGGCGGCCTTGCCATATCGTCAGGATCAAGTATCCAAGGTAACGTTAAATCTGGATCCGGAGGTAACGGCGGAACTGGCGGTAAGGGCGGAAACGGCGGAACTCCGGGTTACAGCGAGTGGACCCGTGGGGCTAACCTTGATCCAGGAAACGGCGGCAACGGCGGCAACGGCGGAAACGGCGGCAACGGCGGCAACGGCGGCAACGGCAACAGCCCTGGAACTGGAGGGGCCGGAGGTCTTGGTGGAAAAGGAGGCAACGGCGGAGCCGGAGGCCATATCCACGCCACATTCCTCTTCGGGTATTCTGAAGATGCGTACGGCAATTCTGGGAACTCTGGTGCGGACAGGTCCGGTCAAAGAGCTTCCTCTGGTGCGTCGGGCGCTTTCATGTCCTGAGCCTGACATCGGGGTGTACCTCGCAAACATTTTACGGTGAGCGGGAAGAGGCCGAGGTCGTTCTTAGCCTTCGCCCGCTCACGGGCAAATATTAGGTTTCTTTTTTTTGGCGGCTGCTTTTCTTCGTCCTCAATTGTATTTGTGTTTCTGGATGTTCGAGTGGCAGATTAAGCGATACAGCTGGATATATTTATTTTGGTTCAGAAAATTATGATATATGATTTAAAAAACCTAATATTATTGTTGGACAATACACATTATTAAATTTATAGTATTCCTATAATGAACAACCTGGAGTTTAACCAACAAACAGGCGGTATTCAAATGGAAAAGAATAAAATTATAGCTATTGTTGCTATCCTGATTGTTGCTTTAGCGGCGATCGCGGCAGCGGTGGTTTTAACTTCTAACAATGGGAAAGATGTCAGCGTCACCGGGGTGTCGCTTGACAAGACCTCTATTGCTTTGGACACGGGTTCAGAAACGAGGCTTACGCCGACCATTTCTCCGTCTGACGCCACCAATAAAAATGTCACATGGAAATCCAGCAACACATCTGTAGCTACGGTATCCAACGGTGTTGTCAAAGCTGTTTCAGCGGGCAGTGCGACCATAACCGTGACTACGGACGACGGCAGCAAGACAGCGACATGCAAGGTCACTGTCAGCACTCCGGCTACAACGGTCAGTGTTACTGGCGTAGAACTTGATAAATCTACTATGGCTATCACGAAAGGTTCTTCTTCTTCGCTGACGGCCACTGTGTTGCCATCCAATGCCACCAATAAAAATGTCACATGGAAATCCAGCAACACATCTGTAGCTACGGTATCCAATGGAACTGTGACCGGTGTTTCTGAAGGAACTGCCGTCATAACTGTCACGACTGTCGACGGGGCAAAAACTGCAACATGCAATGTCACAGTCAATAAAGATTACAACGGCATCGTTCTCGGCGATATAGGGACTTATGTGCCCATATACGGGAACGCGAACAACGATCTGTACATCGATGGTACCGATGTCGAGATGATCAACTCTATAATTGCCGGCACCACCAAATACAACAGTACTAACATGCCCTTCGCAGACGCCAACCTAGACGGCGCCATCGACTCGAAAGATGTCGAGATAGTGCGCAACATCATAAGCAGGACGCCCTGCGAGGTCTTCTACCAGGACTACTACGGCGACGCCACCCCGGTCAACTTCCCGCTGACCAACAGGAATATAGCCGTGACCTACTACCAGCAGGCAGAAGCCTGCGCCATTCTCGGGGTTCTTGACGATGTCAAGGTCGCGTCAAAGGCCGCCACCGTTTACGGCACAATGTGGCCCACCCTTTCCGACGGCGATACCATCGAATGGGGGACAACCGGCTCCAGCGCCATCACTGATGATGCGGTTGAGAAATTCATCGCAAACGACGTATCCCTCGTGGTCTGCACGCCCAGAACCGAGAACCACGATCTCGCGGTCCGCCTCCACAGCGAACGCAATATCGACTTCATACAGCTGTGGTACAACGGGAACTACTGCCTTTCGACCATCCAGACCATGGGCA
>JAEEGL010967671.1_pt1 | contig 14429 bp, 15 predicted proteins | sample 9134231 | NCBI WGS metagenome assembly JAEEGL01 (sample SAMN16246548, study PRJNA631951) | gut metagenome | biome: gut microbiome; feature: rumen; material: fiber-attached | host: Bos | place: Iran: Karaj | collected 2018-10
CAGCCGTGCTGCGGCCGCCCCTTTCTCCGGAGCGCTCGTTTATACTACCACATCTCCCCCTCCTTTGTCAATCCCCTTTTCCTCCTTTTTCTTCCCTTTTTTCTCCCTCCCTCTCCTCCCTCCCGTGCGTGTCTTTTCTGCGAACGCGATACGTCTTTCCCTCTCCTCCGGTCCCGGCGGGAAAGCGGAAGAGAAATCGTTTTTTCCTTTACAAACCGCCTGCTTCTATGATACAATTTCCCTGACAGGAAAGCCGAACGGCCGCGTCGGGGCCCGCCCCGATGAGGAAAGTCCGGGCACCATAGAGCAGGATAACGGATAACGTCCGCCGAGGGCAACCTCAGGACAAGTGCAACAGAAATATACCGCCCGTCCTTCGGGACGGGTAAGGGTGGAAAGGCGGGGTAAGAGCCCACCGGCTTCCCGGGCGACCGGGAAGTCCTGTAAACTCTATCCGGTGCAACACCCGAATTGCCGCGTCCCTTCGGGGACAGTGTCTGCTCGGCACGGCAGAGGTCGGTGGCTTGAGCCTTTCGGCAACGGAAGGCCTCAGATAGATGGCCGTTCCAGACAGAACCCGGCTTACAGGCTTTCCTGTCATTTGACGCATACGGCGCGGGATTTCTCCACGCCTTCCTTTCATATATCGATATACGTCACACATCCATCCTCTCCGCGGCTTCCGGCGGCGGACGGCGAAAGAGGTCGTATCCATGTCACTCACCCTTCCGGTCACCAATATCCAGCGTTTTTCGGTCCACGACGGTCCCGGGATCCGCACCACCGTTTTTCTGAAGGGATGTCCCCTCCGGTGCGTATGGTGCCACAACCCCGAAACCAAGCGGCGCGAAAACGAGCTTTTCTTTACCGACCGGCTCTGCATCGGCTGCGGTCTGTGCGCCGGCGTCTGCCCCGCGGGCGTTCATTCCTTCCGGGACGGGAAGCATCTTCTCGACCGCACGAAGTGTCTGCTCTGCGGCGCCTGCGCCGACGCCTGTCCCACCACGGCTCTGGAGCTCTGCGCGAAGGAGATGACGCCGGAGGAGATCCTGAAAGAGGTCCTGCGCGACGCGCCCTTTTACCGGGACGGCGGGGGCGTGACCCTTTCGGGCGGAGAACCCACGCTGCACGGCGAAAAAACGCTCGCGCTTCTCCGCGCAGCCAAAGAGGCCGGGCTCCATACGGCTCTTGAAACCTGCGGTTATTTCCCCGAAGCGATGATCCCCGGACTGCTCGCGTCGGTCGATCTCTTTCTCTACGACGTGAAGGACACCGATCCCGACCGCCACGCGCGAAACACCGGCGTTTCCAACGAGAGGATCCTTTCCAATCTGAAGGCCGTCGACGCCGGCGGCGGCGAAAGCGTGATGCGGTGCGTCATGGTGAAGAGCGTCAACATGACCCCGGAGCATCTTTCCGCTCTGGCCGGTCTCTGGAAATCGCTTTCGCACTGCCGGGGGATCGAGCTTCTTCCCTACCACGCCATGGGCGGAAGCAAGAGCGAGCGGCTGGGCCGCGAAAACGACGGCCGCGCCGACTGGGTCCCCTCCAAGGAGGAGATCCGGGACGCAAAGGATACCCTCCGCGCTCTTGGCGCGAAGGTCGTCGAGTGAGCGGGAAGAGCGGGAGGTTTCCCGTTCCTTCCAATAAATACCATAACAGTCAACGCCGTACCGCAGCGGTATCGAAGCGGCGCAAAGAGCGATTCGCCGGAAAGGAGCCGTCATGTCCCCATTCCCCATCGTCACACTCAAAACTGATTTCTGCGTCGTCGGCGGAGGTCTTTCCGGCCTTTCCGCGGCTGTGGCCGCCGCGCGCCGCGGGACCGGGGTGGTCCTGGTCCAGGACCGTCCGATGCTGGGCGGCAACGCTTCCTCCGAGGTGCGCATGTGGATCTGCGGCGCCCACGGCGAAAACATGCGGGAAACCGGCATCGTGGAGGAGCTGGAGCTGGAAAACCAGCACAGGAACCCCTATAAAAACTACTCGATCTGGGACAGCGTCATGCTGGAGATCGTGAAGAAAGAGCCGAATATCACCCTTCTTCTCAACACCACCTGCACAGACGGACGGATGGAGGGAAACAAGCTCCGCGAGATCTCCTGCTGGCAGATGACGACCCAGAAGATCTTTCGGATCGAAGCGAAGCTCTTCGCCGACTGTTCCGGCGATTCGGTCCTGGCTCCCGTCACCGGCGCTCCTTTCCGCATGGGCCGGGAGGGAAGAAGCGAATACGGCGAAAGCATCGCCCCGGAACAGGCCGACGCCCGCACCATGGGCATGAGCACCATGATCGTCGCGCGGGAGTATCCCGGGGAGCGGAAATTCGTCGCTCCGTCCTGGGCCAGGAAGGTGACCAAAGAGGATCTCAAGCTCCGGACGCCGGATATGCGCAATCCCGGCGAGAATTTCTGGTACCTTGAGCTCGGCGGCATGCGCGACGCCATCGGCGACACCGAAGAGGTGCGGGACGAGCTTCTGAAGCTTGCATACGGCATCTGGGACTATCTGAAAAACGATCCCGAAGAGCGGGATAAGAACAGGAACTTCGACATCGACTGGATCGGGATCCTGCCGGGCAAGCGGGAATCCCGCCGGTATATCGGGGATTACGTGATGACCCAGCACGACGTCTCCTCCGGCGGCCGGTTCGACGATATCGTCGCCTACGGCGGATGGACCATGGACGATCACCATCCCGGCGGCTTCGACGCGAAGGACGAACCGCCCACCATCTTCCATCCGGCGCCTTCTCCCTACGGCATCCCCTACCGCTCGCTCTATTCCAAAACCGTGGAGAATCTGTTCTTCGCCGGGCGCAACATCTCGGTGACGCACACCGCCATGAGCTCCACCCGCGTGATGGCCACCTGCGCCCTTCTGGGGCAGGCTGTGGGCAACGCCGCGGCCATCGCCTCGCGGGAAGGGCTCTCTCCCCGTGAGGTGGGAAAAAAGCGGATCCGCCTTCTGCAGGAAAACCTGATGGACGACGACTGCTATCTGCCGGGGCTTCGCCGCCGCGTGAGCCCGCTTGCCATGGAGTCGCGCCTGGAATCCGACATGGAAAACGCCGAGGCGGTCCGGAACGGCGTAGACCGCCCCGTGGGCGGCGCGGGAAACGCCGCCGAGGGCAAGGCCGGTTCCTTCCTCCGGTATCTCCTGCCCGCGGGGCGGGAGGCCGGGAGCGTCCGGCTGGTCTTTGACAGCGACCTTGACCGGAAGACCCTTCCCGGGGAGGAGGCAAAGCTCCGCCGCCCGATGTTCCACAACCTGCTTCTGCACCGGGAGGCTTCCTACACGCCGAAGACCCTGGTGCGGGATTTCGATCTGATCTATAAAACCGCGGAGGGCGAAAAAACGATTGCGGTGCGCGGGAATTACCAGAGGCTCGTGCGCGTCTCTCTTCCCGGGAAAGCAAGCGAGGTCACCCTCCGGATCCTTGCCACCCACGGCGAAGAGACCGCGCGCGTCTTCGCCTTCGACGTGATCGAAGCCGAATAACTCCCGATCCGAAAGGAGAGATATCATGCGCGACATCGAACCGATCCTGGAAAAGATCCGAAAGACCGTGGCGTCCCACCGGCTTTCCTGCGAGGGGGAATACGCCCGCACGCTTCTGGACCTCGCCCCCGGCGAAAAGCCGCGGATCAACGAATACGGCGTGGCCGACGCCGCCAATATCCTTTATTCCCTGGGCGGCTTTTCGCCCTCGCCGGTCTTCCGGGAGGGCTTCGTTTCCTCCCTGAAATCCCTGCAGCACCGGGACACCGGCCTCTTCTCGGAGCCGACCCACTCTCCCGTTCACACCACCGCCCACTGCACCGCGGCCCTGGAGCTTTTCGACGAACGGCCGCTGCCGCCGAAGGATCTTCTTCCCTATCTTTCCCGGGACAGGCTTTACGCCCTTCTGGATTCTCTGGAATGGGTCAGGTCGCCCTGGAACAATTCCCACATCGGCGCGGGGATCTACGTGGCGCTGGTGCTTTCGGGCGCCGCGGGGAGAGAATGGGAAAACGATTACTTCGCCTGGCTGTGGGAGGAAGCCGATCCCGCGACCGGTCTCTGGCGGAAGGGATGCCTGAACGCCCCCGGCAGCCGTCCGCTCTACGAGCACATGGCGGGTTCCTTCCACTATCTTTTCAATCACGAATACGCCGCGCGTCCTCTGCGTTATCCCGAAAAGCTTGTGGATACCCAGATCGCCATGTGGCGCGACGGCAGGGTGCGGCGGGGCTTCGGAGAAAGCTGCGGCTTTCTGGAGATCGACTGGATCTTCTGTCTGACCCGCGCCATGCGGCAGACCCCCCATCATTTCCGCGAAGGGAAGAACGCCCTGCGGGAATTTGCCGGCGGGTATTTCGACTATCTCCAAAGCGCCGATCCCGAAAAGGACAAAAGCTTCGACGATCTTCACTGCCTGTTCGGCGCGGTCTGCGCCGTCGCGGAGCTTACCCGCGCACTTCCCGGCGAATTCTCGGCGGCAAAGCCCCTGAGGCTGGTCCTGGACCGCAGGCCCTTTATCTGATCCTCCGAGTCAAATCAATTTCCTCTCCATATATATGAAAGGATGAAGGTCATGGAAAAGAAACTTCGCATCGGCATCATCGGCACCGGCGGCATCGCCCACGCGCATATGCGCGCCTACCGGCTCCTGGACGACGTGGAGGTCGTGGCGGGCGCCGACATCGTGCCCGGCAAGGCGCGGGAATTCTTCGACGAATTCGACATGCCCAAGGCCGAAGCCTTCGAAAGCGCCCGGGAAATGCTCCGTTCGACGGAGCTGGACGCGGTGAGCGTCTGCACCTACAACCAGACCCACGCCGAATGCACCGTCGCCGCTCTGGAGGCCGGGCTCCCCGTCCTTCTGGAAAAGCCCATGTGCGTCACCATGGATCAGGCGGCCGAGATCCTGCGCGCCGAGAAGAAGAGCGGAAAGTTCGTCTCGGTCGGCTTCCAGCCGCGCTACGATCCCAACTCCAAAAAGATCAAGGAGATCGTTTCCTCCGGCGTTTTGGGCAACATCTATTACGTGCAGACCGGCGGCGGCCGCCGCCGCGGGATCCCCGGAAGGACCTTCATCGAAAAGAAGACGGCCGGCGTCGGCGCTCTGGCCGACATCGGCTGCTACGGTCTGGACATGCCTCTGAACGCCCTGGGTTATCCGAAGCCCCTGACGGTTTCGGCGTCGGCCTTCAACAAATTCGGCACCAGCCCGGAATACAATCCGGTCGATTACAAAAGATTCGACGTGGACGATTTCTCGGTGGCGCTGATCCGTCTGGAGGGCGGGATCACGCTGGACTTCCGGATGTCCTGGGCCATGCACATGGACACCACCGGCGCGACCTTCTTCCTGGGCGACAAGGCCGGCTTCAAGGTCATGCCCGCCAATCCCGAAAAGCTCTGGGGCGGCGCGTGGGACGGCACCGTCGGCCCGATGACCCTGTATCACGATTCCTTCGGCATCCCCACCGAGACGCCGATCCCCTACATCACCCACAACGTCAACCTCTTCGGCGAAAAGGTCAAGGCCTTCGTCGAGGCCGTCAAGACCGGCGGCCCGGCTCCGATCCCCACCAGCGAGATCATCTACAATCAGGCCATCCTCAGCGGCATTCTGGAATCCTCCGAATCCGGCCACGAGGTCGAGATCGTGATCCCGAAGATCTGAGCCGATGATCCATCTGGTTTTGGTGGAGCCCGAGATCCCACAGAACACCGGGAACGTCGCCCGCACCTGCGCGGTGACCGGATCGGTGCTGCATCTGGTGGGGCCGCTCGGCTTCGAGATCAGCGACGCCCGGCTGAAGAGAGCGGGGCTGGATTACTGGAGCCTTCTGGACATCCGGCTCTACGCCTCCCTTGAGGAGTATTTCGAGAAAAATCCCTCCCCCGATCTGTGGCTTGCCACCACGAAAGCCGTCCGGCGGCATACCGACGCCTCTTTCCGGGACGGATGCCACATCCTGCTCGGCAAGGAGACCGCGGGGCTCCCGCGCCGGCTTCTGGAACGGTATCCGGACCGGACCCTGCGCATCCCGCAGATCCCCGACGCCCACGCCCGCTGCCTGAATCTTTCCAACGCGGCGGCGGTGATGTGCTTCGAGGCGCTGCGCCAGACCGGTTTCCGGGGCATGGTCTGAGGATACGGCTTTCTCTGCGGCGGCGGAGATCTCCGCCGCCGCGTTTCATGACTGAAAGGAGCAAAACATGCTTGTCAAGAGACTTTCCGGCGCCGAGCGCGCCGACGCCGCCGTGATCTCCATGGTGGCTTTCCACGTTCGCGCCGGCGAGGAGGCGCTTCGGAAGGAGCGGGAGGACGCCCTGAAAAGCGTCGACGACGACTGGGGCGCGTTCGACGGGAGCGGCACGCTCGCCGCCCGGATCATCCGGAACGTCTACGAGGCGCATTTCGACGGCGGGATCATCCCCGTGAACGGCATCGGCGCGGTTTCCACCCTGCCGGAATACCGGGAGAGCGGCGCGATCCGCGCCATCTTCGAAAAGCTTCTTCCCGCGGCCTACGACGCGGGCGACGTGTTTTCCACCCTCTATCCCTTCCGGCACGACTTTTACCGGAAATTCGGATACGAGACGGTGACCTACAAAAGCGAATACAGATTCCCGCCGGCTCTTCTGCGGCATTACCGCTTTACGGGATGGGCGAGGCCCTGGAAGGCAGGCGATCCCCTCGAGCCCTTCACCGCGCTTTACGAGTCTTTTGCCGCCCGGCTGAACCTTGCGCTCCGCCGGAACGGAGAGATGGTGAAGGAATGGACGTCGGGCGTCAACCTGGAAAAGCGGCGCTTCCTTTATCTTCTCGGCGAGGGCTCCGAGCCCCTTGCGTACCTCGCCTTCCGCGACGTCTATCGGCCGGAGGCGGCCGAGCTCCGGGTGGAGGATCTCGCCTTTTCCGGCCGGCGCGGCTTTCTGGCGATCCTGGGCTTTCTCGGCCGGTTCTCCGCCGATTACGGAAAGATCGTCCTGCCCCTGCCCACCGATCTGGATCTCCTGCCCTTCCTCTCCGATCCCTACGAAGCCGAAAAGAGCTTCCCCGCCGATCATATGATCCGGCTGATCAACGCCGAAAAAATGCTTTCGCTCCTCCGGAAGAGCGACGGCGCGCATTTCGCGGTGCGCGTTCTGGATCCCCTGATCCCCGGGAACGAGGGGACCTTCCTGGTGGAGGGCGAAAGCGTGACCCGTACCGACCGGGAACCCGATCTCGTCCTTCCCCAGTCGGTTCTGGCTCTGCTGGCCGTGGGAGCCGTATCGCCCTACGAGGTCTCCCTCTTCCCCGGCGCGGAGATCCGGAACGGGAACGCCCGCTGGGCGGCGTGCTTCCCCGAAAAAGCCCGTTTCCTCACCGATCATTTTTGAGAGACTTGCGTTCTTTCGTCGTTTTCTCTGTATTTCCTTCGGATAAATCGGGATATTTTTCCGCTTTTTTCGGGAATACGGCTTGATTTACGGCAGGAAATGGTCTATAATATGTATCGCTCCCGCAAAGGGAGAACGAATGAACAAGAAAGGATCCAAAGGCATGAACTACAACAAGAAAACCATTGAAGACATTTCCGTCTCCGGCAAGAAGGTTCTCGTCCGCTGCGACTTCAACGTTCCGATGAAGAACGGCGTTATCACCTCCGACAAGCGCATCGTCGGCGCTCTGCCCACCATCAAATACCTCGTTGACAACGGCGCCGCCGTCATCCTCTGCTCCCACCTCGGCAAGCCGCACAACGTGCTCAATGCCAAGATCAAACTGAACAAGAAAGAAAAGGCCGCGATCGAGGCTCTTCCCGCCGAGGAGCAGGAAGCCGCCACCGCCGCCGCTCTGGAAAAGGCCGCGAAGGACGTGAAGAAGCTTTCTCTGGCTCCCGTGGCCGCCAAGATCACCGAGCTCTCCGGCATTCCCGTCGTCATGGCCGCCGACGTGATCGGCGAAGACGCCAAGGCGAAGGCCGCCGCGCTGAAGTCCGGCGAAGTCATGCTGCTTGAAAACGTCCGCTTCCACGCCGAAGAGGAAAAGAACGATCCCGCCTTCGCGAAGGCTCTGGCCGATCTGGCCGAGATTTACGTGAACGACGCGTTCGGCACCGCTCACCGCGCTCACGCCTCCACCGCCGGCGTCGCCGATTATCTGCCCGCCGTTTGCGGCTACCTGATCGGCAAGGAAGTCGGCGTCATGGGCAAGGCCCTGGAAGATCCCGCCCGTCCGTTCGTGGCGATCCTGGGCGGCGCGAAGGTCTCCGACAAGCTCAACGTCATCAACAACCTTCTGACCAAGGTCGACACCCTCATCATCGGCGGCGGCATGTCCTACACCTTCCAGGCCGCTCTCGGCAACAAGATCGGCACGTCGCTGTTCGACGCCGAAAAGGTCGATTACTGCCGCGATATGCTGAAGAAGGCCGAAGAAAAGGGCGTCAGGATCCTTCTGCCGGTGGACACCGTCGTGACCGCCGAATTCCCGGATCCCATCGACGCTCCCATTGAAACCGAGATCGTTCCCGCCACCTCCATTCCCGACGACAAGATGGGCATGGATATCGGACCCGAGACCCGGAAGCTCTTCGCCGAAGCCGTCTCCGCCGCCAAGACCGTCGTGTGGAACGGCCCCATGGGCGTTTTCGAAAACCCGACTCTGGCCGCCGGCACCAACGCCGTTGCCGAAGCCCTCGCCGATTCCGACTGCATCTCCATCGTCGGCGGCGGCGACTCCGCCGCAGCGTGCGAGCAGCTCGGCTACGCCGACCGCATCACCCACATCAGCACCGGCGGCGGCGCTTCTCTCGAATTCCTTGAGGGGCTCGAACTCCCCGGCATCGCTTGCCTCCAGGATAAATAAAAGTCGCAGGAAAGGAAAAAACTATGAACCGCAGATACCGCAAAACCGTTATCGCCGGCAACTGGAAAATGAACAAGACTCCGGCGGAAGCAAAGGCTCTGATCAATGAGATCAAGGAGACCATCGGAAAGGTCAAATGGTGCGACGTTATCGTCTGCGTCCCCTTCGTCGATATTCCGGTCGCCGTCAAGGCCACCAAGGGCGCCAAGATCTCGGTCGGCGCTCAGAACATCCACTTCGAACCCAAGGGCGCCTACACCGGCGAAATTTCCGCCGACATGCTCAAGGAACTCGGCGTGAAGTACGTCATCGTCGGCCACAGTGAAAGAAGACAGTATTTCGGCGAGACCGACGTGACCGTCAACAAGAAGGTCCACACGGTCCTGGACGCCGGCATGCAGCCCATCGTCTGCGTCGGCGAATCGCTTGAGCAGAGAGAGCAGGGCGTGACCGCCTCGGTCATCGAGACTCAGGTCCGCATCGCCCTGAACGGCGTCGCCAAAGAGCAGATGCGCAAGATCGTCATCGCCTACGAGCCCATCTGGGCCATCGGCACCGGCAAGACCGCCACGGCGGAACAGGCCGCCGAGGTCTGCACCGGCATCCGCGAGATCATCCGCTCGATCTACGGCGCGCGGGTCGCCCGCTCTGTCTCCATCCAGTACGGCGGTTCGATGAACGCGAAGAACGCCGCGGAGCTTCTGGCCCGGAACGATATCGACGGCGGTCTGATCGGCGGCGCTTCCCTGAAGGCCCCCGACTTCGCCGCGATCATCAACGCTGCCAACCAGTAATTTCCCCACTCCGTCCTCCCTTTCGGAGACCCCCGAAGGGGAGGACTTTTTTTCGGAGGGAATATGACCATACCCAACGCACTCGTTCTGGCAAGACTGAAGGAAGACGCCGGCAGCGAAGCCCGTTTCTGGGCGCTGTTCGGCGGCTGCCCCCACGTAATCCTGGAGGACAAGGGAAGCATCGAGACCGACCTTCTCAAGGAATACGCCCTGAAGATCCGTCTGCGCGTTTTCGAAGCCGCCGATCGCTCCTTTTTCCGCAAGCGCCATTCCGCCGCCCGTTCGCTCAAGATCATGCGCGACGCCATCGTGGATATCTCTCTTCTGAATCAGGCCGATTTCGTTCTGGCTCCGCTCGGCGAGCGGCTTCCGCCCGATCGCTTCCCGGCCGAGGGGTACAACGAGGCGGTTTACGCCTTCCTTTCGGATCTGATCGATTTTCTGACCGGATGCGGCGGCCTTGTGATGTGCTGCCTGAAAATGAGCGGGGAATATCATCTGTTCCTGGCGGGCAACAGCGCAAACCTGGCCGACGGAACGCTCTACGACGTGATCCCCACCTTTCTGGATCTGGCGGGGCTTTCCAAGCCCGACGACATGAAGGGCACCTCCCTGATCATCTGAGCTTTTCGCAGGGCATGGATCAAGACAAGGAAAACCAACGCGGCTCCCTTTCCGGGAGCCGCGTTGGTTTTTTCGTGCGCCGCTTCAGCCCGGGCAAAAAGGACGGCGGCTCTCTCCCCCGGATACGGGCGGCTTTCCGGCGCTTCCGTCCCCGGGAGCGGTCCGCCCCTCTTGCCAAAAAGGGCCGAGGCGTGTATAATCAGTATGATCACATCGCGGCCTTCGGACGGAAATCGCCGGAAGGGCGCGGAAAGGAATGGAAACCATGCTTGACATCGTACACGTGACGAAACGATACGGAAAGGTCCTTGCCGTAAACGATCTTTCCTTTCATCTGGATCCGGGCAGCGTGACCGTCCTGCTCGGTCCCAACGGCGCCGGGAAAAGCACGATCATGAAGGCCGTCACCGGATTCCTTCGCTTCGACGGGACCATCCGCGTGGCGGGATACGACAACAAATCGCAGGAGGCGCGGCGGATCCTGGGCTACATCCCCGAAATGCCCTCGCTCTACCCCAATCTGACGGTTTCGGAGCATATGGAATTCCTGGCCAGGGCTTATCGTCTGACCGACTACAAGGGACGGATCGAGAGGCTTCTGGACCGTTTCGAGCTTTCCGACAAGAAAAAGAAGTTCGGCGACGAGCTTTCCAAGGGCATGCAGCAGAAGCTGAATATCTGCCTCGGTCTTCTGCCTGAACCGAAGCTTGTTCTGATGGACGAGCCGATGATCGGCCTGGATCCTCACGCCATCAAGGAACTGAAGGCCGTATTCGAGGAAATGCGCGCCGAGGGGCGTACTCTTCTGATCAGCACGCACATCATCGACAGCGTCGACATGCTCTGGGACCGGACCGTCATCATGCAGGGAGGCACCGTGCGCGCCAACGTCACCCGCGACGAGCTTGACCGGGACGGCCGCAGCCTGGAGGAGCTCTTCTTCGCGGTGACCGAGGGTGTGGGACGGGACGACGTCTCCCGTCCGGACGGGGACGAGGAGGACGGGGAATGAGGCTCTTCTTCTACTACGCCTTCCACACCTTCAAAAACCAGCTCCGGAAGCTCTTCAAGACCTGGGTCTTCGTCTTCATCGCGGTATGCCTTCTGATGGGGATCCTCATCGGAGGCGGGGCCGGGCTCCTGGCCGGTCTGATCGAGGGCCGGAGCGCGGAGGAAGAGCCCGGGGAAACCGGGTTTGTCCCGGCGGGACCCGAAGACGATATCCCCGATCCTCCGGGGGAAAACGAGGGAGAGACCATTGAGATCGAAATCCCCGCGGCCGATCCGGACAAGCTGCAGCTTGTGGAGCTGATCGCCGGCGGCGTGATCCTGCTTTTCTTCACGCTGGAGGCGCTGGGCGCCGACCGGAACGGCAGCAGGATCTTCCTGCCCGCCGACGTGAACCTGCTCTTCCCTTCGCCGATGAAGCCGCAGTCGGTGCTGTTTTTCCGGCTGATGACCCAGATCGGCATGATGCTCTTTGCCGGCGTCTATATGGTCTTCCAGCTTCCGAATCTGATCCTGAACGCGGGACTGAGCCTGCCGGCCGCGGCGGCGATCCTCGCCGCATGGATCCTGACCATGATCTTTTCCAAGCTGATCGCGGTGTTCCTCTACACCGTTTCGTCCACGCATCCCTCTCTGAAGTCCAAGGTGCGCATCGGCGTCTATCTCGTCCTGGGGGCTCTGGTCGGCGGCTTCCTGATCTTCTGGAAAAGCGGGAACGACGGATGGTATGACGCCCTGAAAAGCTTCTTCAACGCTCCCGTGACCCGCCTGATCCCGATCTGGGGATGGATCAAGGGATTCGTCATGTACACCGCCGAGGGCGATTACCTCTTTGCCGGGATCCTCTTCCTTCTGACGCTGGTCTTCGGCGGGCTGATGCTCTTCCTGATCTGGCGCGTGAAGGCCGATTTCTACGAGGACGCCATGGCCAGGTCGGAGGAGACGGCGGCCATGATGGAAAAGGCGCGGAGCAGCAGCACCGGCATCGTCTTCGGGAAAAAGCGCAAAAAGGACCGCGCCGATTCCCTCCGCCGGGACGGGATGCGCCGCGGCGCCGGAGCCAACGTCTACTTTTTCAAATCGCTTTATAACCGGTTCCGCTTTGCGAAATTCGGTTTTCTGACAAAAACCACGGGCGTCTATCTGGCCGGCGCGATCCTCACGTCCGCCCTCCTGCGGTTCGGTTTTTCCTTCCGGTACGTGTGGCCGGTGGCCGCCGTGCTGGCCGTTTTCGCCTTCTACCGGTCGCTGGGGAACCCTCTGGAGGAGGATACCAGGACCTGCTTCTTCGTCCTGATCCCCGAAAGCACCTGGGCGAAGCTCTTCTGGTCTCTTCTCGCGGGCGGGACAAACTGTCTTCTGGATCTCCTGCCGGCGATGATCGCCGCGGTGATCCTGCTCGGCGTCAACCCCCTGACGGCGCTTCCCTGGATCTTCTTCATCGTGACGGTGGACCTTTACGCCACCTCGATCGGCGCCTTCATCAACCTTTCGGTTCCGGTAGCCGCCGGTAAAACCATCAAGCAGATGGTGCAGATCCTGTTCCTGTATTTCGGGATCCTGCCGGGAGCGACCCTGATCGTGCTGGGCATGGTCTTCAGCCTGGAATGGATCGCCGTGCTGGCGGCGGCCGTATTCCATCTGTTCCTCACGGGCGTCTTCTTCGCCCTGACGCCGCTCTTCATCGGTCCCTTCGGTTCCCGTACGCGCTGAGGATACGACAAAACCCCGCCGGGGAAATCCCGGCGGGGTCGATTTGTTCCGATGCGATTATTCCGGTACGTAGGGCAGCAGGGCGATCTGACGGGCTCTCTTGATGGCCTCGGTCAGCTCGCGCTGATGCTTGGCGCAGGTGCCGGTCATACGGCGGGGGAGGATCTTTCCTCTCTCGGAGACGAAACGGCGCAGCTTCGCAGAATCCTTGAAATCGATATATTCGGCCTTGTCGGCGCAGAACTGGCATACCTTTCTGCGCTTACGCGGATTGGCGCTTCTGGGTGCTTTTTCCATGGTGGTTCTCCTTTCTCAATGATTGCCGGTCAGAACGGCAGCTCGTCGTCGTCGCTGAAATCGTCATAGGCCGAAGCGCTCGGCTTCGGGGTTTCGGCGCGGGGCGCTTCCTGCGCCGCAGGCGGCGCGTAGGAGGAAGGCCCGGACGGCTGGAAGGAATCTCCGCCGGAGGAATCTCTTCTGCTCTCGGCAAAAAACACTTCGTCCGCCACGACTTCGTAAGCGGTGCGGTTGTTGCCCTGGTTGTCCTGCCATTTGCGGGTCTGAAGTCTGCCGGAGACGGCGACCAGCTGTCCCTTGCGGAAATAGCGGGTCACGAACTCCGCCGTGCTTCTCCAGGCAACGACGTCGATAAAATCGGTCTGTCTCTCTTCGCCCTGACGCGTGAAGCTCCGGTCGACGGCGAGGGTGAAGGAAGTAACGGAGGTATTCGACTGCGTGTGCTTCAGCTCGGGATCACGGGTCAGACGGCCCATCAAAACGATCTTGTTCAGCATGCTTCTGTCCCTCGATTACTTTTCGTCGCGGTTGACGATGATGCCGCGAACGACGCTGTCCGTGATGTTGTAGATACGATCGAGCTCGGCCGGGAATTCCCGGGGCGCTTCGAACGCCATATGAACGTAATACCCTTCGGTCATATGGTTGATCTCATACGCGAGACGGCGTTTGCCCCATTCGTCAATGCTGGTCAGGGTCCCGTTCGATTCCACCAGGCTCTTGAAACGCTCGACAACGGCGGCGGTAGCCTCCTCGTCAAGGTCCGCATTGATGATATACAGGGTTTCGTACTTGCTGTTTGCCATTTCTTGGTGCACCTCCTTCTGGTCACATGGCCTCTGCACTCCGAATCAGTGCCGCAGAGGCAAGGAATAATCTCTCGCCGGTCTCTGGCAAGGAGCCGACAAAATGATATTATACACCGAAATTGATATTTGTCAAGAAAAATCTCCGCTGTTTCCCGAAAAAAAGGCGGACGGCCGGGCGTTTTCCTCCATACGGATCCCTTCCCCCCGGAAAAAGAAATGCGAAAGGCGCTTGCAAAGACTTACCGGGCGTGGTAACATACAGAAAGGAGGCGGAACGGCAGGCGTTCCCTCCGAAAATCCGAAAGGAGACGTTTGAAAATGAAACCCGCAGAA
>JAEEGL011690045.1_pt1 | contig 14429 bp, 10 predicted proteins | sample 9134231 | NCBI WGS metagenome assembly JAEEGL01 (sample SAMN16246548, study PRJNA631951) | gut metagenome | biome: gut microbiome; feature: rumen; material: fiber-attached | host: Bos | place: Iran: Karaj | collected 2018-10
AACCGGAGATATCGTAGGTCCTGGATGCATTGCCGGGACGGAGCTCGGCGTAGTTGGCATACGGATCCGCCTTATATATCCGATCGCCCTCTGCCGTGGTGATCAGGAACTTATAATACTGTCCGGAGGTCACTCCCGGTATGAATTTGGTCCATATACCGCCCGGACCGATCTTATCACAGGCATCGGCCCATTCGTTCCATCCGTTGAAGTCGCCTACCACATGAACCGCCTGAGCATTCGGAGCCCAGGTAGCAAAAAAATAACCCTCGACGCCGTTCTCGTTTGAAGGATGCGCGCCGAGTTTCTTATAGATATCATAGTGCGTACCCTGCGCAAACAGGAACTGATCTGCCTCGGATATAAATACAGTGTTTGACTTAGCTGCCATACCTTACCCCCCTGTATATGCACTTAATAATGCATGAAATCCTTCTCCCTGAGGATGATCATATCCTCATCGTCATACCTCTTATGTAGAATTATATCAAATAAATGCGCGGGATTCTTCTTATCTGCGTAATAAATCGCATCATCGACCAGATCGCGCACTTCGCTGACCGATACCTGGTGCGTACTGGTCTGCATCTCCGCGATCCTGGTATGCAGAGCCAGCAGGGCGTATTCATCGATCGTATGCTCCTGACTCAGCGCATATTCGCATGCATAATTAACCAGTGCCTTGTCATCGAGTGCCTTCAGATCTATGCGGACATTGAACAGTTCACCGAGCTTGGGAAGGGTACCTACAATCTTATCCATACCTTCCGACGTGTCTTCAAGAACTGCCAGTATGCCCAGATTCTCGCTGTCAAGGATCTTGATCAGCTTCTGAACCGTACTCTTCTTCATGCCGCGGGCGCTCTCTATGATGATGGCCCCGCCCTTTATCTTCTCAAACAGGGCAGGCAGATCCTTGTCGTTGAGGCCTTTGCCGCTGACTTTTGCCACCTGGCGGTTCACAAAGTTGGAATCCGTGCTCTGCATGTACTTGATGAGCTTCTTGGCCAGATCTATGGTTCCGACGCCTTCCTCTCCCGTCACTATCACATTTCCGCTGCATGCGGCCATGCTCATGTTGTCCAGTGCGAAGGCTATCTGTCTGCCGGTACTCTTTCTCGTCAGATAGTGGCCGAACAGCTCGGTCTCCTCAGCACTCAGCCTGCGCTGACCATCGGAGCTCTCTTCATTGTCAGCGTCTTCGTCGGCACGTGCCACCCGGGTGGCTGTAGTCTTATTCTCCGCTGCGGCGGACTCTGACTCTGCTTCAGCCTCATCCTCCTTGAGCGCTTCTCTGACTGCCTTGACTTCTATGGAGTCGGTGCCCTCCGGAACGCCTTCGGAGCCAGTTTCTTCTGCCGGTTCCTCATCGGCTGTATCGGGTTCTTCCGCCGGTTCGGGCTCTTCTTCGGCTTCATCCGCAGGTTCTGCTTCGGATTCGGGCTCGAATCCTGCCTCGGCCTCATGTTCGGATTCGGGAGCTGTTTCGGTGACAGGCTCGCTTTCGGTTTCGGTTTCTGCCCCGGGCTCCGCTTCGGCGTCGGCCTCCGCTTCCTCGGTCACCGGTTCTTCTTCGGATTCGACGGCAGACTCGTCTGCGGAAGACTTTTGCGTGTCATCGGCTGTTACCTCGGCTACGCCCGGTCCTATCACTCCGTCCATGGTCATATATTCCACGGCGCGCAGTGCTTCTTTGCGGATCTTCCTGCCCAGAGCATCATCAACTTCCCCGCCGTTGGATTCCTTGATGATAGCTTCGGTAAATGCTTTCTCCAGCTGTTCTATCAGAGATGCCTTGGTGTCCTCGTCAAATTCATCAAACAGGGATCCTGTATGCTGCATGATGCGCTTACGGACTTCTTCCTCGCGCTTCTTTTCATTTTCTTTCTTGGTGTTCTCCCAGTCGGCAAGCACATCCTCTATGCTGAGCTGACCGGTTATCTGCTTCTCGACCTGCTCGGCCTCCGAGAGTGCCAGTCTGATCTGTCCGCTGTACTCCTCGGCCAGCATCTGGTCGTAGGCGTTTGATACCGGACCCACGGTCTCAAGCTGTCCTGTAACGGCACCGGGGATAAGCTCGGCCTGTGCGTCCGCAGTCTTCATGGATGCGGCCGATACCTGCATTTCCTGCATCAGGCGCTGCGTCGTCAGATAGTCGACTACCGCATCCGTAGGGATACGTTTGGTCTCTCCGCTCATTACCGGATCGGCGGAAGCGGGAACCGGTCTTGCAACAGTCTGAGGCTGTACCGGAGCAGGTGCCACAGGGGCGGGTGCGATGGGCGCCGGTTCGGGCTCGGGCTCGATAACCGGACCGGATTCATCTATCAGGACCTGCTCGGAAAGCGTATGGGGAATCTGAGGGATCACCTGAGTAGGCGCATCCTCCGGTTCAAGATCTTCTATCGGAGCGGGCTCGGGATCCGTTTCTTCGACAGGAATCTCCCCGGATACTCTCTCTTCGGTTTTCGGCGGCTCCTGCATGAATCCGGTGGCGGCCAGAGGACTGGACTCAAATATCGTATTGTCCTCCACATCCAACTCGGGAGTAGAGGGGATCAGTCGTTCTTCTCTGTTTCGATCCTCTATTTCCTCATCGGTATTCAGCAGTTCCTTCATGCTCTCTGCGAGAGCTTCCTGAAGGTTCATGGTATTATACTGACCCACATCCACGGGTTTTACCTGAATATCCATCTCCTGAGGCATTTCAGTCGTAGGAGCGCCCTCCAGGTCGGTGCGGTCGGTCGATGACGGAACATCGGAAATGCTTTCTCTTACCTTTACTTCACCGGATTCGTTCTGCTTCGGTTCTTCACTGTCATAACCATGATTCTGCATATATGCATCATACTGCGCCTGCTCAGACGGGCTCAGCTTCTCATGGCGTGACTTAAGCTCCATCGCCTTGATCACATATTTGCCTTCGCCGGACGTGACGATGATATCATCGCACTCATCCACGCATTTGCTGGCCAGACCCATGCAATGATAGAGATAAGCCAGTTCATAGACCCATCTCTCCTTATAGTCCTTGCGCTTATATTCCTCGAGCAGCGCAGCACGCTCCTCCAGGCTTACATCGTAAGCCTCGAGTATACGGTATCTTAATACGTAATGACTGGTATCGTTGGGGGCGAGCTGGAGAAATTCCTTGTAATATTCCATCGCCTGAACCAGTTCGTTCAGTTTGATGGAAAGATCGCACAGTGAATAAACTATGAGACGCCCCGTAGGGTATCTCTTATAAGCCATCAGCAGGATTTCCTTGCTTTCCTGATAGCGTCTGTTAGCCTTATACAGGTCCGATATCTTACACAAAGTCTGAATGCTCTTAACCCGGCTCCAGTCAATGGTATCAGCAATATCGACAGCTTTCGCAAATTCGCGCTCGCTGATCAGGTTATGGATTTCTTCGACTCTGACCTTGTACTCGTATTTGTCCACAATAACACCTCATTATGATCGACAGATAATCATTTTTTAGTGTAACATAGCATATCTGCGATGTAAAGTGAGTGGGCACAAACTGTGGTATTCAGATCATGAAAAAAAACTATATCTTGTTGTCGGCACTGTCACTCAGAAGTGATGTCAGCTCGGCAAACTCCTCCAGAGTGAATGTCTCTCCGCGTATAGTCCGGGGTTTGCCCATGATATCGAGTGCTTCACACACGCGTTCACGGGTAAGTCCCTGTATGCCGCTGCCGAGCGCATTCGGAAGCGTCTTTCTGCGCATGTTGAAGGTCGCCCTGATGATCCTGAACATATGGTCCGGATCCGTGACATCCACACGGGCGCTGCGTCTTACATCCAGCCTGATGACTGCCGAATCCACGGCCGGTGACGGATAGAAACATTCCGGCGCAACTTCTGTCACGACCGTCGGCTCCGAGTAATACTGCACAGCCAGTGACAGAGCCCCGTAATCCTTGCTTCCGGGGCCGGCCTGCATTCTGACCGCCACTTCCTTCTGGACCATCACGGTAATGGTGCTGATGATATCGCTGTATTCCAGGAGTTTCAGTACGATCGGGGTAGTGATATAGTAGGGCAGATTTGCAGTAACCTTCATGGCTTTTCCGTTTCCGTATTTCCCGTATATCTCCCGTATATCGCAATTCAGGATGTCGGCATTGATGACATCCACGTTTTCGCAGTCATTCAGCGTCTCTGTCAGGACCGGTATCAGAGCCTCGTCTATCTCTACTGCAACCACTCCGCCTGCCGCTTCGGAAAGCCTCCTTGTCAGTGCACCCAGTCCGGGGCCTATCTCCAGTACGATATCCTCCCGGGTTACCGTCGAGCCGTCCACGATCTCGTCCAGCACACCGTCATCGATCAGGAAATTCTGTCCGTATTTCTTCTGGGCGGATATCCCATGTACATTCATTATCTCGCGTATTACGCGACCATCACTAAGATTCATATTCTTATCCTTATCATCACGGATCACGTTATTGCTCCATCCTATACAGGTTCATGGCATTTCTCAGCGTGATATCCTCTATTTCCTTCATCTCCGTGCCCCGTATGTGAGCGATCTGTGCCACGACATAGTTCAGATTCAGGGACGAATTGCGCTGTCCCCTCTTCGGCTCGGGAGCTAGATACGGACAATCCGTCTCCAGAACGATGCTTTCGATTGGCAGGCATTCCACGCATTCCTTCAGCTTACGCCCGTTCTTATATGTAACTACACCGCCTACTCCTATGTAGAGCCCCATCTCCGCATACTCGCGAGCCATTTCGGGTGAGTAAGAGAAACAATGGACCACACCGCCTATATCACCCGCATGATACTGCTTCAGGATATCCAAGGTGTCTTTAGCCGCATCACGTGAATGTATTATGACCGGAAGGCCCACTCTTCGTGCCATATCCAGCTGCGCCTCGAAGAATTCCTTCTGCCTGGCCTCGTCGGTATCGGGGTAATGGTAGTCCAGACCGATCTCTCCTATGGCAACCGTCTTATCATATGAACAAAGCTCCTCGACACGGTTCAGCACGCTCAGATCCAGATCATAGATCTCCGTCGGATGCAGTCCTGCGGAAGTATATACATGATCGTACCTACGGGCCAGTTCGGGGCTTTCCGTCAGAGAAGCCTCCGAAGCGGTCACGTTCACTACTCTGCATACTCCTCCGCGAGGCAGTGAAGAGAGCAATTCATCGCGGTCTGAGTCAAATGCTTTATCGTCATAATGTGCATGTGTATCAAAGATCATAAACACCTCAGAAATATAACTAAAAACAGGGTGAAAAAAATGTTAAAATTGTCTTGCAAAACAAAAAGCATTATACTATAATAACTTTTGCGTTGCAAAAAAGACATTATGTCAATCGCGCGCCACTAGCTCAGTTGGTAGAGCACCTGACTCTTAATCAGGGTGTCCAGGGTTCGAGCCCCTGGTGGCGCACTTAAGTCTCAGTTTCGTCGAATATCGGCGGGGTTGGGGCTTTTCTTTTACCCTTCCGTATATCTGCCGCGCGATCCGCCGATCAAATAAAAAGCGCGCTCCCGAAGGATCGCGCCCGTAACTCCGCTAAAGATTCCAAATATGCTCATTCTCCGGAAAGATACTTCTCTATGCCGTCAAGTGCCGCCTCCTCGTCCGCGCCGTCTGCGGATACGGTAAGCTTCTCACCGGCATCCATTCCGAGACTCATCATGCCCATAATGCTCTTGGCGTTGACTCTTTTTCCTTCGGCTTCCATGTAAATGTCGGAATCAAACTGACTGGCTACCTGCACCAGCATAGCAATGGGATTAGCTTCCAGACCGTCTGCGAGCTTGATCTCCATCGTCCTTTTTGTCATAATAATCTCCTCTTCTCACGTTCTCAGAGAATCCGCAAGCTCACTCAGACTCCTGAGCCGGTGGTTTACTCCGGATTTACCCACCGGAGGATCCAGCATCTCGCCCAGTTCCTTGAGAGAAGCTTCGGGGTTAGCCAGCCGCACCTCTGCTATCTCGCGCAGTCTGTCAGGTAAGTTGGCTAATCCGTAATGATCTCTGATATACTCTATATCCTCACTCTGCTTGGAAGCAGCGTTTATGGTCTTGGCTATATTGGCGGTCTCACAGTTAACACGCCTGTTAACGGTGTTCCCCACTTCCCTGAGGATACGTATATTCTCCAGATTCATGAGAGACATATGCGCACCCATCAGGTTCAGCATATCTACAATTGCTTCGCCTTCCTTGATATAAACGATGTCATGATTCTTGCGCACGGCTGTATGCGCCGAGATTCCGTAGCCGAGCAGTATCTCCTGTAATTGACGGGCCTGCTCCGGACTTCTGCACACATACTCCAGATGATAACCTTTATTCGGGTCACTCACGGTCCCTCCCGACAGGAATGCTCCCCTAAGGTAAGCCCGTCTGCAGCAATCCTTGAGAAGAAGGCGTGCATCCGTAACATAATCGGGTGCCGTATCGGCATCGGTATCCGTATTAAGCTTCAGTGCCTGTGCTACAGTGTCACTGACCGACTTAATGTTAAATGTTTTTGATAGTAAAGTAAAGTATTTTCGGGAAGCATGTTCATTTTCTACGGGAATGTCAAAACCCGCTCCGGTTTTGCTCTTTTTGCCTGCAAAATGCACAATAGAAGCAAGCTCTGCCAGCTGACAATGGCGAGCCTGTCCGATCACGCTTATAAGTTCGTCTTTTACATCCGATGAAAATGACATGGGCAGAGTGCCGGATCACTTGCCGGCTTTGGTAACATCCCTGTGAGAAAGTGTGAGCCCATAATGTCCGCGATTCTGCATCCGCTTATACAGACACTCGGCCAGGGTAACGGATCGATGCTTACCGCCGGTACATCCGATACCGACAACGAGCTTGTATTTACCCTCCTTGACGTAGTTCGGGATCAGGAAATCGAGGAGATCCACCACCTTGTCTACGAATTCGCCCGCCTCGGGAAAACTCATAACGTACTCTCGGACTTCCTCGTCCAGACCCGTCTTGGTCTTGAGCTCATCTATATAGAAAGGGTTGGGCAGGAAACGCACATCGAATACCAGATCCGCGTCCTGCGGTACACCGTTTTTGAAGCCGAAGGACAATATTGATACTATCAGGCTGTTATAATCTTCGTTGTCCACGAATATCCGGTCAAGCTCGGCCTTGAGCTCCCGTGTCAGCAGATTGGACGTATCGATCACATAATCGGCTTTACTCAGTATCCCGGCGAGAACCTCACGCTCCTTACGGATTCCATCCTCCAGGCGGTCATCCTGTGTGGTCATGGGGTGGTTGCGTCTGGACTCCTTATAACGCTTCACCAGAACCTCATCCGATGCATTCATGAACAGGATCTCGAAATTATGTCCGGAACTGCGTAGCTGCTCAAGCATATCCATCGTATCCGAGAAATTGAGGCCCGCACGTACATCCAGTCCCAATGCCACCTTGGTATACTCAACCGATGCCTGATCGAGCAGCTCCATCAAACCGGCCAGCAACGGGATGGGCAGATTATCCACACAGTAGTACCCGGCATCCTCCAACATCCTGAGTGCCGTGGCCCGCCCGCCTCCGCTCATACCGGTTACGATCACAAAACGCATATCAGAAATCTCCCAGAAGTATAACTTCTCTCTCCAGATCTACGCCAAATTTCTCTTTGACTCTCTCCTGGACCTGACATATCACGTCATATACATCGGCGGCGGATGCGTATCCCTGATTGATCACGAATCCGCAATGTTTATCGGAAACTCTGGCTCCGCCTATCGAGAATCCCCTCAGGCCGGCATCCATGATCAGTTTGCCGGCAAAGTACCCATCAGGTCTCTTAAACGTGGAGCCCGCACTGGGATACTCAAGTGGCTGCTTGGCACGTCGCTTCTCAGCGATCTCATTTATGAGTGTCATGATCTCATCATGGTTACCCCGTGCCAGCTTGAATGTCACTCCAATCACAATAAACGGTGAGCCCTTGATCACACTTGTCCTGTATCCGAACTCCATCGTCTCATTATCCAGAGTAAGGATTTCCCCGGTCTCGCTCAGTATCTCCACGCTCTCGGTGATCATGCTCATATCACCGCCGAACGCACCGGCGTTCATCACCATCGCCCCGCCTACGGAACCGGGAATGCCCGTCGCGAACTCCATGCCGGTCAGGTTATGATCGGCCGCAGTCCTGGCAACAAGCGACAGTTGGCTCGCGGCTCCGCACCTGATCCGTTCGTCTTCCACGGAAATATTGGCAAATTCACCGGTCAGCCTTATAACTATGCCGTTATAACCCCGATCCGATACCAACAGATTACTGCCGTTACCGAGCAGAAAAAACTCCTGCCCGATCTGTCGTAAATAACCGACCGTCCTGATCAGCTGATCCTTATCGCTGATCAGAAGCATAACTCTTGCGGGACCGCCAACCCTGAATGTGGTATGCACATCCATATCCTCATTTTCGAGGACATTCTCCTCCGGCAGAAATTCCCTTAATGTCCGCAACACTTCGTCGCTCAAAGCGGCCTCCTTACAGTAGCACGATCTCAGTCGGCATTTCCAAGTATCAGTTTAGCCGCACCATATATACCTGCATCATTTCCCAGAGTTGCAAGTGCAAAGCGTGTATCTCTGGATCCGTGAAATACAGTTCTCTCAAATGCTGGTCTGATATAATCGAACAGAATCTCTCCGGCTTTGCTCACACCGCCACCAATAACAAATACCTCAGGGTTAACGACTCCGGCTATGATGGCAAGGCCTTTGCCCAGATACTCTCCGAATGCCTCTGCTACGCGTATGGCAAGTGTATCACCGGCCTTGACTGCATCGAATACGGTCTTCGCCGATACTTCTCCGTCCCTGAGTGATGAAGGGTCCGAACTGGCTTCCAACTCCCTGCGGGCCAGACGTACAATGCCCGTAGCGGACGCATATTCTTCGAGGCAGCCGTAATTACCGCAACCACATGCTTCTGTCTCATTATCTTCTATATGTATATGACCGATCTCCCCGCCGGCTCCGGTAGAACCGTTTAACAGTCTGCCTCCGACGATTATGCCGCCTCCGACTCCGGTTCCGAGTGTAACGGCAACAAGATTCTCACATCCCTGTCCGCCGCCTTTCCACATCTCACCAAGTGCAGCAACATTCGCATCATTACCGCCGCGTACCGTCATTCCGGGCAACAGCTTTTTCATGGTCTCGACGATGCTGAACTCATTTTTCCACCCGAGATTGACTGCTTTGTGTACTATGCCCTTATCATCCACCGGGCCGGGCACACCAATGCCTACTCCTGCAAAATCCTCAGCGTTAAAGTTATGCGCAACGATCTCTCTCTTTATCGAATCGGCGATATCAGGCAGGATATGGCTGCCGTCGTCCTCTGTACGTGTGGGAATCTCCCACTTGCTGATAACCTCACCGTCGACGGTAAACATGCCGAGCTTAACGGTGGTTCCGCCTACATCTACTCCGACTACGTATTTACTCATAGAGCATTATCCTCCTCATCATCGTCATCACGCTTCCTTGCAAGATTCTCCTGAACTCTCTTATATAATTCCTGAGCGGCATTGTAACCCATCTTTTTCTGGCGATGGTTAACAGCTGCCGACTCACAGATAATAGCCAGATTACGGCCGGGACGTATCGGGATGTTGTGGCATACAACCTGTATACCGAGGTATTCGGTATATTCCTCCTCAAGACCGAGACGATCATATTCCTTGTCCTTATCCCAGTCCTCAAGTCTGATGACCAGGTCTATGTTCTGAGTTTCGCGAACACAGGAAGCACCGAACAAAGCTTTCACATCTATGATTCCGATACCTCTGAGCTCGATGAAATGCTTGGTCACATCGGGTGCGGTACCTACCAGAGAAGCATCTGATACTCTGCGGATCTCAACTACATCATCGGTAACCAAACGGTGGCCTCTTTTTATCAGCTCCAGAGCCGCTTCGGATTTACCTATGCCACTCTCACCGGTAATAAGCACACCCACGCCGTATACATCGACCAAAACACCGTGTACCGAGATACAGGGGGCGAGTTTAACATTCATCCATCTGATGATCTCAGCGGAAAAAGCGGATGTGGCTTTGGGGGTGGTAAAAAGCGGAACGTTATGCCTTATAGCCGTCTCCAGAAAAAGCTGATTCGGCTTTAAGTCACGACAAAAGATGATACATGGAATAGGATAGCTCAAGAGTTTCTCAAATATCTCTTTCTGCTCACTTTCCTTCAGAGACTCCATATAGGAGTACTCCACATATCCTATGATCTGCAGACGAGTTACTTCGAAGTGCTCAAAATAGCCGGCCATCTGCAATGCTATACGATTGATGTCGGGCTGATGTATCTTGATACCCTGAATATCCACTTCGGGAGTCAGGGATGTGAGTTCCATCTTCTCAACGATGGCCTTGATACTGAGTGTCGCCATATATACCTCCTGATACAAATAGTCGTAAACCGCGGGCACCGGCCCCACCGGCACCTGCCACTCTATATTACCATAAGCCACCTGGCAAAGAAAGATTTACTCGTCTTCGTGACGGTTCAGATACTCGTGAATGGAAGTGGCGATATTGATCGGAATACCTGCCTTCTCACTTATGTCGCCGGGTGACGCATCACGGAGAGCCTCTATGGATTCATATGCTTTCATCAGGCTCTTGCGCCTGGACGGTCCCACACCCGGTATCTCATCAAGCACCGAGTGAACCTGTGTCTTCGAGCGAAGTGATCTGTGATACTCTATCGCGAATCTGTGCGCCTCATCCTGTATCCGGGTCAGTAGTTTGAAGCCTTCGGAGTGCGTATCTATGGGGATCTCAATATTGTTGAAGTACAAACCCCTTGTTCGGTGGTTGTCGTCTTTGACCATGCCTGCCACAGGTATATCAATATTCAACTCTTCCAGAACAGACAAAGCTATGTTGACCTGCCCGCGGCCTCCATCCATCAATATGATATCAGGATATACGCCGAATCTGCTGTCTTCTCCGGCATGCGTAAACCTCCGGCTCAAGACCTCCTTCATGCAGGCGTAATCATCCGGTCCGGACACGCTTCGTATTCTGAACTTACGGTAATCACTTCTCTTGGGTTGTCCGTCTTCATAGACCACCATGCTGCCGACATTCGCAAACCCACTGGTATTGGATATATCGTACGCCTCCATGCGCTTAAGTCCGTCCAGTCCAAGCCATTCGCCGATCTCCGTGACCGCGCCTGTGGTCCGTGCCTGTTCCCTGCGGATACGCTCCTTATCACGGTCAAGGACCAGTCTGGCATTCTGCGCCGCCAGCTCCACGAATTTCTCCCTGCTCCCCCGTCTGGGAGTCAGAATATAAACTCTGCTTCCCCTTACATCACTGAGCCAGGATTCGATCAGCTCCCGTTCCTCTATCTCGCACTGCAACATCAGTTCTTTGGGGATAAAAGGAGTGCCCGCATAGAACTGCTTCACGAACTCCTGCAGAATATAACCGTCCTCCTGGTCGCTGGTGTTCTCCATATAGTAATGCTCCCGGCCGATCAGCCTGCCGTCGCGTACGAAGAATACCTGAACCACACTGTCTTCCGCATCCCGTGCCATAGCGATCACATCCCTGTCTTCGCCGTCGGAATCGGTGATCTTCTGTTTCTGTGTAACGCTTCTGACACTGTCCAGCAGATCCCTGAGCCGTGCAGCCTCTTCATAGTTCATCTCATCCGATTCCCGCTGCATACGTTCTTCGAGCGATCTGATGACGGGCCTGTAGTTGCCGTTCAGAAAATCAAGTGCCCCGGTTATACGCTCCCGGTATTCTTCCTGAGATATACTTCCCTGGCAGGGTGCATCGCATTGTGTTATGTGATAATTCAGGCAAGGTCTCTCTACCCCGATATCCCGCGGCAGGATCCTGTTGCAGTTCCTGAGTCGATAAAGCTTGTTCAGCAGATCGATGGTTTCACGGACAGCCTGTGCGGATGTGAAGGGGCCATAATACTTCGACCGGTCCTTCTTCATTTCTCTGGAAAACAGGATCCGCGGATAAGGTTCGTCAACGGTGACCTTAATATAAGGATATGTCTTATCATCCTTAAGCAGTGTGTTGTACTTGGGGGAATGTTCCTTGATCAGATTATTCTCGAGTACCAGTGCCTCGAGTTCGGAGTCCGTTACGATATATTCAAAGTATGCCACCTGCTCGACCATACGGTCTATCTGCGGACCCCGGCCCACGATCTTGCGGAAATACGAGCGTACTCTGTTATGCAGGTCCACGGCTTTACCCACATAGAGTATAGTATCCCCGGCGTCATGCATGATGTAGACGCCGGGGTTATGAGGCAGTTTCTTTAATTCTTCGCTTATGTCAAAAGCCATATTATTCTATCGCCCGGAAAAAACCCCTCCGGAAGGTATTCCATCATTACCGGATCCGGATCCGTCGTCTTCGGGATCATCCGGTTCCTCTGCCTCCGGTGCGGAGTAAGTACCTGTCTCCGTATCCTCTCTGGCTTCATACTCAATGGTTTCCGATCTGGTCACGGATATCTTATCATCCACGACTGCCTGGAAAGACTTCTTGATCTGAGCCTCTACGGTCTGAGGTAACTGTTCAGGTTCAGGCTCGCTTTCCGCCGCGGATTCTCCGCCGGTTCCGTTCTCAGCTTCCGAATCCTCTGCGGGTTCGGCGGTTTTTTCACTGCCGGCAGGGTTTGAAGCCGCCTTCGCTTTCGCTTCCTCTTCCTTCTTTCTGTCGTTCTCGAGTTCTTCCTCCAGCTCCTCAAGATACTTATCGATATCGGGATCTATCAGGTCTCCGGATTTTTTATCCTTCTCGTTGATCCGGCCGCCTTTACTTCCGGACTTGTCATCTTCATCAGCAGCCGGCTCGGGCAGCCCCTTTGCCTTGCGGTATATCTTCATGAATTCCTTACCTGTGATCGTTTCCTTTTTGATCAGGAATCCTGCCAGCTTATCCATCAGGGAGCGGTTCTCCTTGAGCAGCTTCTTCGCCTCCTTATAGCAGTCCTTCAGGATTTTCATGACTTCTTCGTCTATGTCTGCTGCCGTCACGTCGGAGCAGTTAAGCGCAAGTCTGCCATCCAGATATCTGCTCTCCACGGTTTCCAGGCCCATCAGACCGAATCTCTTGCTCATGCCGTACTGAGTGACCATAGATCGGGCTATCGAAGTGGCTTTCTCTATATCGTTGGCGGCACCGGTAGTTACAGTGTCAAATACGATCTCCTCGGCAGCACGTCCGCCCAGCAGACCTACCAGCATATCGTGAAGCTCTGCCTGCGTGTTGAGGAACTTCTCCTCCTCAGGCACCTGCATGACATAGCCGAGTGCTCCCATGGTACGGGGTACTATCGTGATCTTCTGTACGGGCTCGGAGTTCTTCTGCAGCGCCGCGATCAAAGCATGACCTACCTCATGATAGGAAACGATCTTGCGCTCCTCGGCGCTCATGATGCGGTCTTTCTTCTCCTTGCCGACGAGCACCTGCTCAACGGCATTGAACAGATCCTTCTGGCTGACCAGATTACGGCCTTCCTTGACAGCATTGATAGCGGCCTCGTTGATCATGTTGGCCAGATCCGATCCTACGGCTCCGCTGGTTGCCAGTGCGATCTCGTTTAAGTCTACCGAGTCATCCATCAGGACATCCTTGGAATGAACCTGCAGGATCTCCACACGTCCCTTTAAGTCAGGCTTATCCACGATGATGCGCCTGTCGAAACGTCCGGGACGGAGCAAAGCCTTGTCCAATATCTCGGGGCGGTTGGTCGCTGCCAGGATGATGATACCCTTTTTGCCGTCAAATCCGTCCATCTCGGACAGCAGCTGGTTCAGTGTCTGTTCGCGCTCTTCATTACCTCCACCGTACTTGGAGTCACGGCTTCGACCGATCGCATCGATCTCATCTATAAACACGATACAGGGGGCATTTTTCTCAGCTTCCTGGAAAAGATCCCTGACACGGGATGCACCCACGCCGACATAAAGCTCTATGAAATCGGAACCCGCAAGCGAGAAAAACGGAACATGAGCCTCACCCGCAACCGCTTTGGCCAGAAGCGTCTTTCCTGTACCGGGAGGGCCCACAAGCAACGCACCCTTAGGCAGACGTGCACCGATCTTGGAATACTTGGCAGGGTTGTGCAGGAAATCCACGACCTCGACCAGTGACTCCTTTGCCTCATCCTCGCCGGCAACATCGGCAAATGTTACTCCGGTATCCTTTTGAACGTATACCTTCGCATTGGACTTGCCGAAGCCCATGCCCATGAATCCGCCTCCGGATTTGTTCATCTTGCGGAAAAGGAGACTCAAAAGTACCCACATCAGCAAAATGGGCAGAACATAGGTGAGCAAAATGGACATGATGATGCTCGATCCGTCCGATACCTCTCCGCTGACCTCGATGCCTGCGTCCAGGAGTCTGGC
>JAEEGL010033883.1_pt1 | contig 14428 bp, 10 predicted proteins | sample 9134231 | NCBI WGS metagenome assembly JAEEGL01 (sample SAMN16246548, study PRJNA631951) | gut metagenome | biome: gut microbiome; feature: rumen; material: fiber-attached | host: Bos | place: Iran: Karaj | collected 2018-10
CGGGTACTCTTCCGGTCAGCGCCTTTCTTAAAAGTATATCGGCAACCTGTTCTTCTGTCAAGATAAACTTGGAAAGAAAGGGACAGGAGAGACGGCCAATCGCAAAAAAAGACCGCTCGTTAAGAGCGGTCTGTGAACTCATGCGGAATGATTACAGTTCAGCGAAGAACTTGATGGTGCGGACCATCTGGCTGGTGTAGCTGTTCTCATTGTCATACCAAGCGACGACCTGAACCTGATAGGTGTCTTCGTCGATCTTCTGGACCATGGTCTGGTTGGCATCGAAGAGAGAGCCATAGGTCATGCCAATGATGTCGCTGGAAACGAGTTTCTCGGTGGTGTAGCCGAAGGATTCAGAAGCCTGAGACTTCATTGCTGCGTTAATAGCTTCCTTGGTGACATCCTTGCCCTTTACAACGGCAACGAGGATCGTGGTGGAACCGGTCGCAACAGGAACGCGCTGTGCGGAACCGATCAGTTTGCCGTTCAGCTCGGGGATAACAAGGCCGATCGCCTTTGCTGCGCCGGTGCTGTTCGGAACGATGTTCGCTGCACCTGCACGGGCACGCTGCAGATCGCCTTTGCGATGCGGACCGTCAAGAATCATCTGGTCGCCGGTGTAGGCGTGAACAGTGGTCATGATGCCGCTGACGATCGGGAAGTTGTCGTTCAGAGCTTTGGTCATCGGAGCAAGGCAGTTGGTGGTGCAGCTTGCTGCGGAGATGATCTTGTCTTCCTTGGTCAGGATGTTGTTGTTAACATTGTATACGATTGTGGGCAGGTCATTGCCGGCGGGAGCGGAAATAACGACTTTCTTTGCGCCTGCATCGATATGAGCCTGAGACTTTGCTTTGCTGGTATAGAAACCGGTGCACTCGAGAACAACATCAACATTCAGAGCAGCCCAGGGCAGATTCTGTGCTTTCGGCTCAGCATAGATCGTGATCTCTTTGCCGTCAACAGTGATAGAGCCGGGTACTTTAACGGTCTTGCCGTCTTCTTCGAAAACAGGTTCTTTGGAAGATACGGTGTGTTTGTTCTCTCCGATAACACCGCAGTAACCTTTCTGTGCGGTATCATACTTGAGCAGATGAGCCAGCATGGCAGGGCTGGTCAGGTCGTTGATCGCGACGATTTCATAACCTTCTGCGCCAAACATCTGACGGAAAGCTAAACGACCGATACGGCCGAAACCATTGATAGCAACTTTAATTGACATGAAAAATGCCTCCTTCATATTTAGTCAATTTATACTACAATGATTTTGATGAAAAAGCAAGAGAATTGTCTGCAAAAAATGTGAAAATGACAAAACAGGACACGTTAAGTGCCCTGTTCGGTAAGATTATCTTAAGCAAAGATTTGTGTCAGCTCACGGAAGTCCCGAATTTCATAATCCGGCCGGTTTGCATCCGTGATTGGAATCAGGTGTTTCCCCTCGGGAGAATGATAAAGGATATTGATTCCGATTCCCGCTATTAACGCACCGGGAATATCATTATCGAGATTATCTCCGATGGAAGCGCATCGTTTCGGCTCGATTCCCATATCATCGCAGGCAAGACGGTAAATGGCATCACCCGGTTTACGCAGGCCGCATACCGATGAAATTACAATGGTTTCAAAGGCGTTTTCCAGGTTTTCTTTCCGAAGCCATTGTTTGACTTCATAATCTTCGCCAATCAGGTTGCTGATGATTCCAAGCCTGTAACCTCTTTTCTTGAGTTCCTGGACAACTTCCACTCCGTGTGCTGCGGTTTCGCGGCGGCCTTTGGTCCTGCGAAACAGATAACTCAGCTGATGACAGTTTGCTTTGATCCAGGCAGGATCGCACTCGGGGAGAAGAAATAACCCCCAAAGGATCTCATCACGAACTTCTCTGCGGGTATTGACCGCCCACGATTTATAAATTGCGAAGCGGGTCGTTATCTGATTATAGAAGGTTTCGGGATCCGAATTTGGCCGGACAAGAGCGTGCAGTTCTTTTTTTGCGGCATCTTGAAACGAAGCGTCTTTGATTTCCCAAAGCAACGTTCCGCCAAGGTCGAAAAAGATACCGTCAACCTGTCTCATAACGGGCGTCTCCTATCGGTAGTGTGATATAGCGGGATTATATCATAGAGAGAAAAAGGCGTGTGTAAGAATTATGAAAATCATTCTCCTGTTTTGGAGACACTGGTCAAAATAATAGCATCGGCAGGGGTAAAATAAACGGAAAGTTGATTATTTGCAAAAAATGTCTCTTTTGATACATTCATGCGGAGGATCGTATCCTGTGCATCATGCTTTGGATGCAATAGGATCACATCCTTGTCTCCTTCTTCCAGGCGGCATTTAACACTGCATTCGATAGCGATATCTGTGTCACCGTTTCTCAAACTGTGAAGATGGTCGTTGGACAGACAAATGGCTTTTGCCTGCGGATCAGTACAGGGAACAGAGATCCCCCAGGAATCCGAATGAAACACACCGTTTTGCACAGTTCCTTCCGAGATGTTTCGATACCCCGCAAGCTTTGCGCCGGCGGAAGTGACAGGATGCAGAAGAAAATCCTGAAAAGCCCGTACCGGCTCTGATTTACCGTGATCCAGTACGCAGACCGAACTGCACAGTTTGCTGAGCTCATCCCGATCATGTGAAACAAACAGAACATCCCCGGAAAAAGGCTTCAGGTATTCAGACATCTCCCAAAGAAGCGTGTCATTTCAGTTTCCTCGTTTTTTAAAATCATACGTTATTCTGACTACAGAATAACGTATGTTTAATGTTAGTACATTATCTCTGAAAACGTCAAGGGCATCTTCGCTGGAAGAAATGCGCATAGAAAAAAGACAGCCGGTATGACTGTCTTGGGTGTTTTAGAAGAGGAGGCGGATAATCAGCTGCTCCGTTTCTTTTTCATGAGTATAATTCCGGAAATGATGAGTACTGCGGCGAGAACTGCACTCAATGCGACCGCAATTATTGTTACGGGATTCGCAGAAAAACTTTTCCTTACCGGCTCAGTGGGGGACTGTTCTTCAGAAGGAGATTCGGTGGCAGATATCTCCGCCGGAAGAACCACAGCCTCTTCGGTCGGAACAGATGTCGGAACCGGAGTCGGAGACTGTGTGGGAACCGGTGAAGGCATCGGAGTCGGTTCAGGAGTCGGAGACGGCGTGTCGGTCGGAACCGGAGTCGGTGAAGGCGTCGGAGGAACATAGGAGGAGAGAAGCGTTTCATCGATATTATCAAACGCGTCGTTTCCCGCTTCCACGGTTCCCTTTATCATACCAAATAGGTTGAAGGGATAACTTCCTTTGTTGCGTTCCACGGCAAAACCGTATTTTTGCTGGGATTCATGTTTTTTGTATGCGATTCGCGCAACATTCCAGGCATCCATGCCGCCGAAGAATTCAAGAGGAGAGTTCGCGTCCAGCTTGAGAACATTTTCCTTGTACAGATGCAAATAAACTTTCTGCACCTGCCAGATTCCGAATTGTTCCAGGGATTCAGGATCGTATTCCGGATCCGCTGCTAACGCAAACGCTTCGACCGAGGCTTTGGAAGTCAGTTTATGCTGCCAGTGACCGTATTCGCCATTTACATCCTGTGCAAAAACAACGGGAGGTCTGTATTGACGATACAGGCGGACAAAGGAGAGGAGAAGGTCCTCATAAACAAATTCAGCCTTCTTCTTTGTGCTTGCAGACGGTTCGATGTCAGGGAACCAGAGAAAAATCGGATCATACCGAAGCCCCAGCGCCCAGGCGCCGTTTTCTGCTTCCGAAACACGCTGGCGCGTACCGCTTGTCACATACACGATACTTCCTTTGTATCCGCGTTCGGCACCGTAAATCGAAACAGCGGAACCCAGAAAGAGAACGTCGTCATCCGGATGGGTGGCGATGACCAGATAATCCAGTTTTCCGGGAGTATCTTTCCATTCATGGAAGGGATCCGGAAGTTCGCCTTCTCCGTAAACGGCCAGCTTGGAAAGCTTCATTTCCCGGTCAACAGCTTCGATCACAGCGGATTTGGCATTTTCCGGCAAAACAATTACGGTTTCCGGCCTTTTTTCCAGCATGCCGGAAAACAGTTCTTCCCCGCCGGCATCATAAAGACGGAGAGAGATGCTTTCTGGAAATTCGTACCACTGCATGCACAGATAATGAGCAGGGACATTGTCTTTCCAACTCAGTTTGATCTGTGCACCGGATTGAAAAATCTGATAGGTTTTGACTTTGTTGTCGGTAACCCGAGTTTTTGCAGTCTTGACACCTCCGTAGTCAATCGTGCATTTATCCGTCAGATTTTTCGCTCCTTTTGAATCCGCATAGGAGAAAAGCGGCGCAGCCAGCAGCAGAGCGGACAGTATAAGAATGATATATCGTTTTAACAGTTTCATATCGATTATTCTATCACAGCGAACAACAAATGGGAAGAAGAAAAGAGCCGGCAATCAGCCGGCTGCAAAGAATGATATTCAGTCAAGCATCAGATAGAGACTATCGGACTGCTCGATGACCTCCCCGATACGATCCGTGAAATGCAGTGCAAACCCTCCGTTTTCATCTACGGTACGCGTGCACCGGTAGAGAATGCAGGAGCCGTTCTCTTGATTGAGTGCGATAAAATCTCTTTGCATGCCGAATGGCGAAAGGATGCTGGTCTTTGTTGAAAAATCGAACCATCCGACTTTGGTCTGAGCATCCGATCCTGTACCGAAATGATATGTGTACAGGATGTCCGGCTGATCATCCGCGTTAAGATCGCAAAGGATTACATCCAGAACACCTTTTCCGTCCTCCCCTTCACCCAGCCTGTAGTAATCGCCGTTCCATACAATGTAGGAATAGCCGAGCTTGGTATGACGGATCACAGAACAGCCGGTACTCTGAGTAAGTTCTTCGGGTGTGATATCAAGCCAATAATCAGAAGAAAGGTATTCTTCTCCGTACGATTCAATCTCCTCAGAGCTCATGCCGAGACGGGTGGCATCCGGTTCAAATGACGGACGGGAGGAAGAATCGTAACTGCGGTCGGGAACCGGTGTCGGTTCAGGAGTTGCAGTTGGAGATTCTGTCGGCAAAGCCGCGGGCTGAGAAGGACGGAATAATTGCTGAATCAGAATCGTGACAGCCATTGTAAGAAGAAGGAGCGCAAGCCCGCCGGCAATCCATAAGATCACTCTCAGGGGCTTTGCGACCTTTGTATTATTATGTTCCATGGGCAGTACTCTCTTCCAAATGTTTTAGATATTCCTATTATACATGATTGTTGTGATGAAAAAGCGACAAAATTGTAAACAAGTATTTCGATTGGCAAGATGATGCAAACCATATGGCATCAGGCATGGTGAAAAGGAGTGTCTGACAGCCGAATAACAGGGAAAAAAACAGCCGGCGCAAGTTGACACGGTAAATCGATTTCTGATATAATAACAAACGGTAAATAAGGGGCTTTTGCCCCGAAATAATACAGGAGGATTTTATAATGGCAAAAACCATGACGATTGATGGCAATACCGCTGCTGCACACGTTGCGTATGCGTTTTCCGATGTTGCTGCAATCTACCCGATCACTCCGTCGTCTCCGATGGCGGAAGTAGCCGATGAATGGGCTGCAAACGGCAGAGTCAACCTGTTCGGACAGAAAGTGCGTATCGCAGAAATGCAGTCCGAAGCAGGCGCCGCCGGTGCGGTTCACGGATCCCTGAAAGCCGGAGCACTGACAACAACGTTTACAGCGTCTCAGGGTCTTCTGCTGATGATTCCGAATATGTACAAGATCAGCGGTGAACTCCTTCCCGGTGTTTTCCATGTTTCGGCCCGTGCGCTCGCAGCTCATGCACTGTCAATCTTCGGAGATCACAGTGACGTAATGGCCTGCCGTCAGACCGGATTTGCTTTCCTGGCATCCGCTTCCGTACAGGAAGTTATGGATCTGGCACTGGTAGCGCATCTTTCCGCGATTAAGTCCAGTGTTCCGTTCTGCCACTTCTTCGATGGCTTCCGTACTTCTCACGAAGTGCAGAAGATCGAGATGATCGACTATGCAGATATGGACAAACTGCTTGACCGTGATGCAGTTGCACGTTTCCGTGCGCGCGCCATGAACCCGAATCATCCCCATCTCGGCGGTACCGCCCAGAACCCGGATATTTACTTCCAGGCACGTGAAGCTGCGAATCCCTATTACAATGCGATTCCGGAGACTGTCCAGCATTATATGGACGAAGTCGGCAAGATCACCGGCCGCAGCTATCATCTGTTTGACTATGTCGGTGCAGAAGATGCAGAAAACGTAATCGTCTGCATGGGCAGCGGCGCAGATGTAGTTGAGGAAACCATCAACTATCTGAATGGAAAAGGTTATAAACTCGGACTTGTTAAAGTTCGTCTGTATCGTCCGTTCGCTTCCGAGAAATTCATCGAAGCACTTCCCGCAACCTGCAAGCGCGTTGCCGTTCTGGACCGTACCAAAGAACCCGGTTCTCTCGGCGAGCCTCTGTATGAAGATATCGTGACCGCGCTGAGAGAAGCCGGCAAAGATATCGAAGTAGTCGGCGGCAGATATGGCCTCGGCAGCAAGGAATTCACTCCGACCATGGTCAAGGCAGTGTATGATAATCTGAACCAGGCACAGCCCAAGAACCACTTCACAGTCGGTATCGAAGATGATGTAACCGGACTGTCACTCCCGCTCGGTGAGCTTGTCAATGCAGCGCCTGAAGGAACGATCGCATGCAAATTCTACGGACTCGGCTCAGATGGTACAGTCGGTGCCAACAAGAACAGCATCAAGATCATCGGCGACCATACCGATATGTATGCACAGGGCTATTTCGCCTATGACTCCAAGAAGTCCGGCGGATTTACGGTATCCCATCTGCGCTTTGGCAAGAAGCCGATCCAGAGCCCGTATCTGATCGACCAGGCGGACTTTGTCGCTTGCCATAACTCTTCCTATGTTACCCGCTATGCGGTTGCGGAAGGCATCCGTGACGGCGGAACATTCCTGCTCAACTCTCCGTGGACACTCGAAGAGATGGAGAAGGAACTCCCGGCAAAAATGAAGAATGCCATTGCTCAGCACCATGTGAAGTTCTACAACATCGACGGCGTTAAGCTCGCAAAAGAAGTCGGCATGGGCGGCCGTATCAATACGATCATGCAGTCTGCCTTCTTCAAACTGGCGAACATCATCCCGTCCGAGCAGGCAATCGAATACATGAAAGCTGCAGCCAAGAAGTCCTACGGCAAGAAGGGCGACGCAGTCGTTCAGAAGAACTATGACGCGATCGATGCCGGTGCAGGCGCGGTCGTTGAAATCAAATATCCCGAATCCTGGGCAACTACAACAGAAGGCGCGGCAATTGTTCATACAACAGATGATCCGTACTTCCATGATTTCATCCAGCCGATTCTTGCACAGGAAGGCGACAAGCTGCCTGTTTCCAAGATGAGCGCAGATGGTACTGTTCCGACCGGAACGACCCAGTATGAGAAGCGCGGCGTTGCCGTTGATGTCCCTGTCTGGATCCCCGAAAACTGCATCCAGTGCGGTCAGTGCTCATTGGTCTGCCCGCATGCCTGCATCCGTCCGTTCGTTCTGAACGAGAAGGAAGAAGCGGAGAAGCCCGAAGGATTCGTGACAAAGCCCGCAGGAAAAGACATGCCCGGTTTGACCTATCGTATGCAGGTCAGTCCTTTGGACTGCACAGGCTGCGGCAACTGCGTCGATGTCTGCCCGGCAAAGGTCAAGGCATTGGCAATGTCTCCGTTCGCTGATTCCGCAGCGGATCAGAAGAATTGGGAATATGCAATCAGCCTGCCTGAAAAGCAGCTGAATGTCAAGCGCAACACGGTCAAGGGAAGCCAGTTCCTCCGTCCGCTGTTCGAGTTCTCCGGCGCATGCGCAGGCTGCGGCGAGACTCCGTACGTCAAGCTCCTGACTCAGTTGTTCGGCGACCGCATGATCATCGCGAACGCAACGGGATGCTCTTCCATCTACGGCGGTTCCGCTCCGACCGTTCCTTATACCAAGAACGATAAGGGACAGGGTCCGGCATGGGCGAACTCCCTGTTCGAAGACAACGCCGAATTTGGTTACGGCATGCTCCTCGCATCGAAGCAGCGCCGTGCAAACCTCAAGGAGGTCGTTGAAAAACTGATTGCAGTTGAGTGGGCAAGACCCGAGATCAAAGAAGCCGGCGCAGAGTGGCTCGAAAAGATGAATGACGCGCAGGGCAGCCGTGAAGCCGGTGACAAACTGGTTGCGGCATGCAAAGAGAACATCGAAGAAGGCTGCGAGTGTGACGCTTGCAAACTTGCTGCTCAGGTTGTTGAGGCAGCAGACCAGCTTGTGAAGCCTTCTGTCTGGGTGTTCGGCGGTGACGGCTGGGCATATGATATCGGCTACGGCGGACTCGATCACGTGCTTGCAATGGATGAGGATATCAATGTTCTCGTCGTCGATACCGAGGTCTATTCCAACACCGGCGGTCAGTCTTCGAAAGCAACGCCGACCGGACCGATCGCGAAGTTCGCGGCAGCCGGTAAGCGCACCAAGAAGAAGGATCTCGGCATGATGGCGATGTCCTATGGTTATGTCTATGTTGCAAAGGTTGCTATGGGAGCCAACCCGGCACAGCTGATGAAGGCTGTGACTGAAGCGGAAGCTTACAAGGGACCGTCCCTGATCATTGCTTACGCGCCCTGCATCAACCATGGTATCAACATGGGCAAGAGCCAGGCAGAGGAGAAGAAAGCTGTCGAAGCCGGTTACTGGCCTCTGTACAGATATAATCCGGATCTGGCTGAAGAGGGCAAGAACCCGTTCGTTCTGGATTCCAAGGATCCGAAGGCGAGTTATCAGGAGTTCATCCTCGGCGAAACTCGTTACTCTGCTCTGAAGAAGCAGTTCCCGGAGGTAGCCGACGAGCTGTTCAACCGTGCGGAGAAAGAAGCAAACGAGAAGATCGAATACTATAAGAAACTGTCGGAACTCTAATCCGAAGACATCAGGAAGCCTCCCCGAACCGGGGAGGCTTCTTCTCTGTTTCATTAAAGAGAAAGACACGGAACCGAAGGAACCGTGTCTTTGATCTCAAAGAGGAATGGCTTATGCCCAGGGATTCTCAGTGGGATAAGGCAGTGATTTGGGCTGATTGTAGGCAATGTCGCCGACACCCAGGAATTTGAAGACTTCGAACAATGCTTTTCCATGATGTCCGAAGGCAACAGCACCGTGATGCGGATAACGTTTCTGAATCAGGACGTGACGATAGAATCTGCCCATCTCATGGATCGCAAATACGCCGATACCGCCGAAGCTGGTGGTTGCAACGGGGAGGACTTCGCCTTCGGCAATATAGGAGCGAAGAACACCGTCACTGTCGCACTGCAGACGATAGAATGTGATTTCGCCCGCTGCAATGTCGCCTTCAAGCGTGCCGCGCGTAAAGTCGGGTTCCGATCCTTCCGGTTCGAGCAGACGGTGCTGGATCAGCTGATATTTTACAGCACGATCCGCGCACATCTTGCAGGAAGGCGTATTTCCGCAATGGAAGCCCATGAACGTATCGGTCAGAACATAATCGAATTTGCCCTTGATGTGTTCTTCCCACATTTGCTTCGGAACAGAGTTGTTGATATCCAACAGAGTGATTGCATCGCCGGAAACGCAGGCTCCGATGTATTCGGAAAGAGCACCGTAGATATCGACTTCGCAAGCGACGGGAATACCTTTGGAAGCAAGACGGGAGTTTACAAAGCAGGGCTCGAAACCAAACTCTTTCGGGAACGCGGGCCAGCATTTATCCGCAAAAGCAACATATTTGCGGTCACCTTTGTGTTTCTCCATCCAGTCGAGCAGGGTCAGCTCAAATTGAGCCATGCGGGGAAGCAGTTCCGGATAGTTGTTGCCGGAAACGCCGAGTTCTTCCGCCATATCCTTGCATACATCATCGATGCGCGGATCGCCGGCATGCTCACGGTATGAAACCAAGAGGTCAAGTTCGGAATTTTCTTCAATCTCTACACCGAGCTCGTACAGCCCTTTGATCGGGGCGTTGCAGGCGAAAAAGTCCTGCGGACGCGGTCCGAAAGTTATGATCTTGAGATTTTTGACACCAATGATTGCGCGGGCAACCGGTACGAAGTCCGCTATCATCTTGGCGATATCTTCTGCGGTGCCGACCGGATACTCAGGAATATAACCCTTCAGATGACGCATGCCAAGATTGTAGGAGCAGTTCAGCATACCGCAATAGGCATCGCCTCTGCCGTTGATCATGTCGCCATCGCCTTCTGCCGCAGCAACGAACATGCAGGGACCGTCAAAGTGCTTCGCAATCAGTGTTTCCGGCGTTTCAGGACCGAAGTTTCCTAAAAACACGACCAGAGCATTACAGCCGTTTGCCTTGACATCGGCAACAGCCTTCTGCATATCGAGTTCATTCTCGACAGTTACTGGGCATTCATACAGGTCACCCTGATACTGAGCCACAATGTTCTTCCTTCTCTGGGTGGACAATCCAATCGGGAAACAGTCGCGGGAGACCGCGATGATACCGAGCTTTACATTGGGAATGTTGGAAAACATGCTGGTTAATTCCTCCTGAATTTGTTAAAAGTAAGAATGATACTGCTTATATTTTAATTTGAAACGGTAAAAATGTAAAGGATAAATCTGACAGAACAGAAAAAGATGGTATGATTAAGAATGAGCCGTCCGGGCAACCCGGACGGCTCGTACTCAGTCATAGACTTCAATCTCTTTTATGATGCATTCGTTTCCACGAATCAACCAGGTTTCACCGCTGTGACAGTAGGGACACTCCCGACCGAACCGGACAGTCGGATATGTTTTCCCGCAATGGTCGCAATAGGTAAACGCAGGAATCGTTTCAATCACCAACTCGGCAGTTTCCAGCCGGGGGTGACGGGTACGGAAGTAATTCCAGCAGTCTTCAAAATAATCCGTCATAATGCCGGATACTTCACCGACCTGAAGCACGACCTTGCCGATTCCTTTCAGATTCTGCTCCTCACAGGTTTCATCCAGTGTTTTCGCGAGGTGCAGGATGATACCCATCTCATGCATACGGATCAATCATCCTTCATAAGGGATTCAACACTGATGGAATTTCCGGTATGGGGGTGTGTCTTGTGGAATTCTTTGGTCGCCTTGTTGTATTCTTTCCGTTTCTCGCGCATCATCTTCGCTTCTTCGGAACCGCTGTGCATCAGGATCTTGAACGCACGCGGGATTGCGTAACCGGCAAGTCCGCCGACCTTGTCTTCCGCACGGCGCATATTTGTGTTCTGAGGATGATCACGCTTCAGATGAATCGCATCGAACTCGCAGCGGGTTGTGCAAAGACCGCAGCCGATACACTTGTTTTCATCCACAATCGTGGCTCCGCAGCCGAGGCAGCGGCTTGCTTCAATCTTGACCTGCTCTTCTGTCAGAGTCAGGCGCGGGTCGGAGAATCCGTTCTTGGCGTCGATGGAAGGATCGACAGCAGGAACCTGACGCTGCGCGACATCGTAGGAATCGATGGCAATGTTGTCTTTATCCAGTTCCTTGAAGAACCGGCGGTCTCTGCCGAGTGTCTGATTGACATGGTTCTTGGAAACGAAACGTGCAAGAGATTCTGCAGCTTCATGACCCTGACCGATGGCATCAATGACAAATTTCGGACCGGTGAAAACATCTCCGCCGACGAAGATACAGGGATCATCGGTCTGATAGGTGAACTTGTCGGCAACCGGATAATTGCCGTGCCAGAATTTCACATTCGTACCGCTTAAGAGATTGCCCCACTCAATTGCCTGACCGATCGCAAAGATGACCGTTTTGGCATCGACCGTCATGGTCTCTTCTTCATCGTATGCCGGGGAGAATTTTCCGGTTTCCGGATCGATTGTCCGGACACAGCGCTTAAGGACGATACCCTTTACTTTTCCTTCTTCATCCGTCAGAACTTCCTTCGGTCCCCAGCTCGGGAAGATCCGGACATTTTCTTCCTGGGCTTCCTTGATCTCCTCTTCGGAAGCGGGCATGGTCTCGCGGGATTCGAGACAGAACATGGATACGGAATCCGCACCGAAGCGGTGGGCTGTCCGGGCACAGTCAATCGCTACATTGCCACCACCGATGACCACGACGTCTCCGGAGAGTTTGCGGCTGTTATCCGAGAGTGCTTTGGACAGGAAACTGACCGCGATTTCGGTTCCTTCGGCTGTTTCACCGGGAACGCCGGGGAGCCTTCCGCCCTGGCAGCCGATTGCAATGTAGAATGCTTCGTAACCTTGTTCTTTGAGCTCGGCGATCGTAATGTCTTTGCCGACTTCCACGCCGCATTTGATTTCAGCGCCGAGTGCACGGATCACATCGATTTCTGCGTCGATGACATCCTTTTCCAGCTTGTAGGAAGGAATCCCGTAGGTCATCATACCGCCGGGCTTTGCGTTTTTCTCGAAGACCGTGGGGCGGTATCCTCTTGAAGCAAGATAATATGCACAGCTGAGACCGGCAGGGCCTGCGCCGATGATTGCGATTTTCTGAGGCCATTCGCCTTCGACGCGGTTGATCAGTTTCTTGGGAACATAGCGCGTCTCTGCATGGAGATCACGTTCTGCCAGGAACTTTTTCACATCGTCGATTGCGACCGGCTGGTCGATCGTTCCGCGCGTGCAGGCATCTTCGCAGCGTTTGTTGCAAACACGTCCGCAGATGGCGGGGAAGGGGTTCTCGCGCTTAATCAATGCAAGAGCCTCATCATAACGGCCTTCTTTGGCCATCTTCAGATAACCCTGAACGGGAACGTGCGCAGGGCAGGCGGCTTTGCAGGGAGAAGAACCGGTCTTATGCGTGTTGACGCGCGCGGTATCGCGGTAGTTCTCATCCCAGGCATATTTGCCCCAGCGGATACGATCCGGAAGAACCGATTTCGGATACTGGATTTCTTTGCCTTCCTTGGTGCAGAGCTTCTGACCGAGTTTCAGAGCTCCGGCAGGGCAGATTTCCACGCAGCGGCCGCAGGCAACGCACTTTTCTTTTTCCACGTTTGCGGTATATGCGCTCTTGGACATGTTCGGGGTGTTATACAGAAGAGAGGTCCGAAGAGCGTTGCAGATCTGAACGTTGCAGTTGCAGATATCAAAGATATGATCTTCGCCGTCGATGTTGGTCAGCTGATGGACATAACCGTTTTCTTCTGCTTTCTTCAGAATGTCCAGAGCCTCTTCTTTTGTGATATAGTGCGCGCGTCCGGTTTCGACGGTATAATCCGCCATATCGCCTACCTGGATGCACCAGTCGTTGACATCGTCTGTGCAGCCTTCTCCCAGCATCGACCTGGAAGCGCGGCAGGAGCAGATACCTGCGGAAAGGTGTCCGTCATACTTCTGCAGCCAGTAGGAGATTTTTTCCAGCTTGACAGCTTCCCTGTTGGCAGAAACTTCTTTTTCAACCGGAATGACATGCATGCCGATGCCGTCGCCTCCCGGAGGCACCATGGAAGTGATATGCTCAAGGGGCAGGAAAGTCATCCGCTCGAACATCTTTGCAACGGGAGGATTTTTCGCGATCCGGTCCTCGGAGGAATTGAACAATTCCGCACTGCCGGGCACGAAGTAACTGGTACGATAACGCTTTTCTTTCGGAGCACCTGGAATCGGACCGTCATCATTATAGTGATCACCGTAATCGTATTCGACAAAACCATGGACACAGAGCAGATCCAGAGCCTCTTTGAATTTTTCCTGTCCCATGTTCTTGTTCATCTCGAAGAGTTCTTCTTCGGTATACCATTTGCGCTGTTTCATGGTCAGCGCGATGTCCACTTCCGGTTCTGTCAGGACTTCACGAAGTCCCCAGTATTCTTCGTCGGTTGTTTTCAGGCCCAGCAGTTTGTGCCCGACATTGTCTGTAATACGACGTCCGAGCGTAGCATATTTTTTATTCAGTTCAGCTTCGCCGTCGTATTTGGACTGGGTGATAGGATTGCTGTCGTAGGTTTCCGGCATACTTTTTCTCCTTTTAATATTTAATGATGTGAAAAAACGTTAGTTATTGCTTCCAGCTGTCGATCGCATCCGACAGCCAGGACTCCCATGCTTCCATTCCTTCCCCTGTTTTGGAAGAAACCAGGAACACCTTGATGCGGGGGTTCAGTTTTTTTGCCCGCTCAATGCATTTTTCTGCATCAAAATCAAAATAGGGAAGGACATCGATCTTTGTAATAAGAAGCGCGTCAGAAGTAGTGAACATCAAAGGGTATTTGAGCGGCTTATCGTCTCCTTCGGGAACAGACAGAAGCATGACATTCTTTCCGGCACCGGTGTCAAATTCCGCGGGGCAGATCAGGTTTCCGACATTTTCCAAAACAACCAGATCGGACTCGGGCGCATTCAGTTCTTCCAGCGCTCTTCTGGTC
>JAEEGL011460821.1_pt1 | contig 14428 bp, 14 predicted proteins | sample 9134231 | NCBI WGS metagenome assembly JAEEGL01 (sample SAMN16246548, study PRJNA631951) | gut metagenome | biome: gut microbiome; feature: rumen; material: fiber-attached | host: Bos | place: Iran: Karaj | collected 2018-10
GGGCGTGGAGGATATCGACCTGGCGATCCTCGAAAACATCGGCAACCTCGTCTGCCCGGCGGAGGTCGACACCGGCGCCGTGAAAACCGCGATGATCCTCTCCGTGCCCGAGGGCGACGACAAGCCTCTCAAGTACCCGCTGATGTTCTCCATCTGCGACGTGCTGCTCATCAACAAGATCGACGTGCTGCCCTATTTCGACTTTGACATCGAAAAGTGCAAGGAGTACGTCCTCCGCCTCAACCCCAACATGAAGATCATCCCGATCTCCTCCCGCACCGGCGAGGGTATCGGCGCGTGGGCCGACTGGCTGCGCACGCAGACCAAAGCCTGGATCGAGGGCTGAAAAAAGAAAACAAAAAAACGGCGTCCCGCCCGGGACGCCGTTTTTGCGTCTGTTCAGCTTTCGTAAAACGCGAAGATCTGTTCCCAGTATCGTTTCAGCGTTTCCGTGTCGCTGAAATAGAGCTCGTGGCGCAGGCCGGGCATTTTCTGCAGGGTGCAGTGCGGCGCTGCGGCGGCGAACTCGTCCTGCGCCTCGTTCTTGACGAAAGTGTCGTCGCCCGCCTGGAACAGCAGGATCGGCGCCTCGATGCGGGCGATCTTGGAGCGCTGGCTGGCCAGGCCGCAGGCGAGGATCGCCTCGCGCCCCCAGGAGGCGGAGGCGGCGCAGGTCTGCAGCAGCGGATCGGCCAGCTTCTTTTCGTAATACCAGCGAAAGCGCGGCTCGGAGTTGGCGGCGCTTTCCTCATAGGTCTCCTCCGGCATGGCGCTGACCGGCGACATCGGCTGCTTGCCGCCCGGCCCGATGCTGCGGGCTGCGGCATAGGCCAGCGCCGCCGCCAGCGGGATGTTCCCGAAGCTGAGACCCAGCATCGGCGAGGACAGCACGGCCTTTTGATAAGTGCCCGGGAAGAGCTCGAGCATGCGCACGCCGATGTTGCCGCCCATCGAGTGGCAGTAGAGGTAGAGCGGCAGGCCGTGGGACGCGGGCACGATGCGCGTCTCCGTCAGGTGCTGCAGGTCGAAGACGTAGTCCTTGAAGCGGCCGACGTAGACGACGTGGGGATTGTCGTTGGCGCGGAAGGAGCGCCCGTGCCCGCGGTGGTCGAGGCCCCAGACCTCGTAGCCCGCCTGCAGCAGGTAGTAGATGTTCTCCGCGTGCTTCTGGATCGACTCGGTGAAGCCGTGGCTGACGACCACGACGGCCTTCGGCCGCTCGGTCCGGTAGTGCTCGAAATAGATCGGCTCGCCGGGCACGCGCTCGTCAAAGCCCGTCTCCCGCCGCGCGGCCAGATAGGGCTCCACGACGCTGTTCATCTGCTCGGCGTAGTTCTCGTCCGCGATCCAGTTCATGGCGTGATCCTCCCATGATTTTCTTATCTCAACTATAGCAGGTTTTTCCTCTGTCGGCAAGCTTTATTGCCCATAGAGCGCGGCGATGGACGCGGCCTCGCGGCCCATCTGCCGGCGCACGCTCTCGGGGGAGAGAATCTCCGCCTCCGCGCCGAAGCCGAAGACCCAGGCGAAAAACTGGGGGCTCACCACCAGATCCACGGCGATGATGAAGTGCTCGTCCCCGTCGGGCGTGAGGATCGTGTCCTTGCCGAAGCGGTCGATCACCGCGCCGGCCAGGTGGTTGAGAAAGCGCAGGCGCACCCGCTTCTCCTCGCCCGCGAACATGCCGAACACGCGCTGTGAATAGGAGGACATGTCGAGCTTGCGGAAGGCTTCCTTGCCCTCGCGCCGCTGCTCGAGCGTCTCGATGTGGGTCATCTTGTCCACGCGGTAGTGCTTGAGCCGCGCGGAAGATGCGTCCCAGGCGAGCAGGTAGTAGTTCTCGTCGTCCCACATCAGCGCGAAGGGGCTGACGATGTACCAGGCGCCCTCGTGGCGGTAGCGCCGCTCGCCGGCGACGGTGAACTCGAAGTATTTGAAGCGGATCGCCCGGTCGCGGCTGATCGCGCCGGAGATCTCATCCACGTTGTAGTAGACGCTCTCGTTCATGCTCTTGACCCGGCCGCGCACGTAGACCTGGCGCTCGAGCAGCTGCGCGTCGTAGACGCTGGCGAGGTTTTCGAGCTTTTTGATCAGAGAGAGCGTCTTGCGCTGGGTGATGAACTTGGAGCTTTGGATGCTGTCCACCAGGAGCTTCAGCTCCGGCAGCTCAAAGTCGCGCGCGGCGACGTAATAGCCGGTGGATTTGTCCTTGCGCTGCACGATGTCCACGCCGAAGCGGCGCAGCGATTCGATGTCGTCGTAGATCGTCTTGCGCTCGGCGGAGATGTCCTGCCGCGCCAGCTCCTCGATCATATCCTGCACCGTGACCGGGTGCGCCTCGTCGCTGTTTTTCATCAGATAGCGCAGCAGGTAGAGCAGCTTCAGCTTCTGGTTGGGTGATTTCGGCATGGTGAACCCCTCCTTCGGATCCTTTCCTCCCAGTATAGCACAGATCACTGTCCAATAAAACGGACTTTTTGCGCGAAGAAAACATTTTTCGGGGCGGTTTTTCGGACAGCGAAAATAATACTATTATGTCAACCGAAAGGGAAATACCGAATTTGGGAGGAAACGATCATGAACGAAAACGAAAACCGCTGCTCCACCACCGATCCCGTGCAGACCTTCACGGAGGCGCTGTACCTGCTGGCCATCGCCGCCGCCATGGTGCTCAGCTTCATCCAGATTTAAGAAAATCCCGGGTTTTTTCCCGGGATTTTCCGTTGCTTCACGTCGAAAGCTGGGGTATACTGGAGAAAACAAGGAAGGAGGGCGATACCGATGAAAGGCTTTCGTTCCCTGCTGGCCCTGCTGCTGTGCGCGGCGCTGCTGCTCGGCGCGGCCGTCACCGCCGCTGCCGCCGGGCCCTCGCCCTATCTGATCGACGCGCGCGTGGGAGAGATCACGGTCTCCCTGCGCGTATACAGCGATTCCTACGCGGGCAACCTCTATCTCTCGCTGACGGATCTGGCGCAGGCGCTGCGGGATACGGACAAGAAGTTCCGCGTGGACTACCAGTCCGGCGGCTCGGACGGCGAGCTCTGGAAGCTGACGACCGGCCAGGCCGCGCCCGCGTCCAACGGGAAGAAGAACACCGCGCCCTCGCCCGGGATCTCCTACCTCTCCTTCAACCGCAACCGCCTCTTTGTCGACGGCGGCGAGCGCCGCTACTACACTTACCGCTCGGACGACCGGGACCTGTACCTCGCCCTGGCCGACGTGCAGCTGCTGCTGGACCTGACGGCCTGGGTCGACAGCGCGGGCGTGCTGCGGCTGGAACCGGGCCTGCCCTTTGCGCCCGACCTCCGGGAGCTCAAGCGCGAGGACTACTTCGGCGCTTTCAACGCGGTGCTGGTCGGCGATGCGGATACCGGCGAGGTGCTCTTCTCCGTCAACCGCGCCTGGCGCTATCCGATCGCAAGCCTGTCGAAGATGATGACCTACCTGCTGCTGGCCGAGGCGGTCGAGGCCGGGGAACTCAGCTGGGAGGATCCCGTGCCGATCTCGCAGAAGGCGGCCTCGCTCTCCTGGTCGGCCGACGGCATCATCGGCCTCACGCCCGGCGCGACGGTGCCGATGCTGGAGCTGGCGCAGGCGATGATGCTGGCCTCCAGCAACGAAAGCGCGCTGGCGCTGGCGGAGTACGCCGCAGGCACGGAGGAGGATTTCGTGGCGCGGATGAACGAGCGCGCCGACGAACTGGGATTGCTGTCCGCCCGCTTCTACACGCCGCACGGCCTGCCGAGCTACAGCCGCAGCGGTCTGCCCGGCAAGCGGCAGAACAGCATGAGCGCGGCGGATCTCTTCCGCCTGAGCGCCTATCTGCTGACCCGCTTCCCCAAGCTGACGGAGATGACGTCCAAACAGTTTGTGCGCCTCGAGAAGCTGAAATTCACCACCGCCAACTCCAATCCCCTGGTCTTCAACATGGCCGGCGTGAACGGGCTCAAGACCGGCTCGACCAATCGCGCGGGCTACTGCGTGGTGGCCTCGCTCCCGGTGACGGTGGGGGAGGAGACGCATACGGTCGTTGCGATCGTCCTCGGCGCGGAGGCGGCCGACCTGCGCGGCCAGTGTGCGGAGATCCTGCTGCGCTATGCCCGGAACTATTACACGGAGCACGGCTTCGGCCCGGCCGGCTGATGTTAAAAAGTTAAACAGAAAAAGCGCGGAAATGTCAAGCATGCTTGCTTGTACATCCCGCGCTTTCCTGTTATCATGAGGTACGAAAGGTGGGAAAAGTATGATCGGTGAGAATATTGCGACCCTTCGCCGCCAGGCAGGCCTGTCCCAGGAGGCGCTGGCGGAAAAGCTGGAGGTCTCGCGGCAGACCCTGGCCAAGTGGGAGAGCGGCGAGAGCGTGCCGGACGTGCTGCGCTGCGACAGGCTGACCGAGCTGTTCGACGTGTCGCTGGACGACCTGCTGCACGCAGACATGCGCGAAAACCCGAAGATCCCGAAAGGAAAGTACATCTTCGGCACCGTGACGATCGGTGACAAGGGACAGATCGTGATCCCCGTCAAGGCGCGGCGGCTCTTTCATCTCGAGCCCGGCGACTCGCTGGTGGTGCTGGCCGACGAAAACCAGGGTCTGGCCTTGCTGAAGGCCGACTTTTTCCTGGAAATGAGCAGACAACTGCAGGAGAAGATGAAATGAAAACGGTACTGGAAGTCAGAAATCTGGAAAAGATCTATCCGTCCTTCCGGCTGGACCGGGTGAGCTTTTCCCTGGAAGAGGGAAAGATCACCGGTTTCATCGGCCGAAACGGCGCGGGCAAGACCACCACGCTCCATTCGCTGCTGGGCCTGCTGCACCCGGACGGCGGCGAGATCCGCTTCTGGGGCGAGAGCTTGCGCGAGAAGGAGCGGGAGATCAAGCAGCGCATCGGCTTCGTGTCCGCGGGCATGGAGTTTTACCGGCGCAAGAAGCTGAAAACGATCACTGCCGTGACCAGGAGCTTTTACGGGCATTGGGACGAGGAAGCCTATCGGCGCTGTCTGGCCGCCTTCGCGCTGGACGAGGAGAAAACGCCAGAGAAGCTCTCCAACGGCATGAAGATCAAATACCTGCTCACGCTGGCGCTCTCGCACGGCGCGGAGCTGCTGATCCTGGACGAGCCGACGAGCGGGCTGGATCCCGTGTCGCGCGAGGAGCTGCTGGAGATCTTCCTCGACCTGCGCGACCAGGGCAAGACGATCCTTTTCTCCACGCACATCACCTCGGATCTGGACAAGACCGCGGACAACATCATCTATATCGCCGGCGGGAAAATCAAGGCCGAGGCAAGCCTGGAGGACTTCGTCGCCTCCTACCGCCTGACGGAGTATGCGGAGGCGGACCCGGCCCTTGAGACGCTGCTGATCGGCCCGCACCGCAGCAAAAACGGAAAGACCGCGCTGCTGCGCGCGTCCGACGCCGCAAAGATCCCCTGGGAGAGCCGCACGGCCAATCTGGAGGAGATCATGGTGCACATGGAAAAGGAGGCGACGGAAGAATGAGAAAGCTGCTGAAAAAAGAGCTGTCGCTCTGCCTGCATCCGGCGGCGGTCGTGATGCTGTCGCTCGCCGCGCTGGTGCTGGTGCCGAACTACCCCTACGCCGTGACCTTCTTTTACATGACCCTCGGGCTGTTTTTCATCTGCCTCGAAGGCCGCGAGAACCACGACGTGATCTATACCCTGACGCTGCCGGTGGCCAAGCGTGACGCGGCGACGGCGCGCTTTGCGCTGACCGTGCTGCTGGAGCTTATTCTGCTGGCGCTGGTCTTCGGCTTCATCCAGCTGCACCGCCGGATCCTGCCAGACCCGAACGCCGCCGGCATGGACGCCAATCTCGCCCTGCTCGGCGAGGGTTTCCTCTTCTTCGGCCTGTATCATCTGGTGTTCTTCCCGAGCTATTACCGGGACGTGAACAAGGTCGGACTCAGCTTCGTCAAGGGCTGTGTCTTCTCGGCCGTATTCGTGATCGCGGACATCGTGCTCTGTTACACGCTGCCGCTGATGCGCGACCTGCTGGACACCCCGGATCCGCAGCATATGGGCGCGAAGCTCGTCTTCCTCCTGGCGTCGGTTGCGGTCTATGCCGCCGGGACATGGCTTGCGCTGCGCGTGTCCCAGCGCCGCCTGGAGGCGCAGGATATCCGCTGATCGGAAATCCATATCAGAAAACAGCCCGGCGCGGGAGCATCCCGCGCCGGGCTTGCATGTTGTGAAAGAGCGTGATATAATACCGAATATTATAGAGAAGTATGCCTTTATGGCAAATTTTGTATGACGGAAGTCTTCCGCGAAAGACGGGCGCCCATGAAAGAGAATACCCTTACCGGCAGACATGCGGCGCCGCCGCTGCCGCCGCCGGAGAAGAAAAAAAGAAAAAAGCCGCCCTCCGACCTGCGGGCCAGACGCAGAAGGAACTCGGTGATCTTCGGTTTCACGCTGGTGCTGGCGCTGCTGCTGATCTTCGGCCTGTCGCTGCGCGGCGCGGCCGAGGAACGGCGTTTCCGGGAGCATCTGCACGACGCGGCAAGCTGCTTTGCCGCCGGCGATTACGAGGATGCGCTGGGCCACCTGCGCCAGGCGGCCTCCCATGAGGAGACCGACGAGATGCGCCTGCGGATGGTGGACTGCTATGAGGCGATGGGCAGCTATGAAAAGGCCCTGGAGCTGCTGCGCCGGATGGATCTCGGCGACGAGAGCGTCCGCGCCCGGATCGACGCGCTGGAAAACAAGCGCGAGCAGCTGCGCCAGGCCGGCAAGATCACGATCGGCGGCATGGAATTTGACCGAAACGCGAGCTCCCTGATCCTCCGCCGCACAGAGCTCGGGGAGCAGGATCTGCAGCATGTGGCTGAGCTCTACGCCCTCAGCAGCCTGAGCCTGACCGAGGACGGACTGACGGACCTGTCCGCGCTCTCGGGCCTCGGCGGGCTGACGATGCTGGATCTGAGCGGCAACGGCATTTCGGACCTGGGCCCGCTCTCCTCGCTGGAAAGCCTGCGCACTCTGTATCTGGACAAAAATCCGATCAGCGATTTCAGCCCGCTGTACGGCCTGCATAATCTGAGCATGCTGAGCATCCGCGAGATCGAGCTGTCGCAGGCGCAGCTGAACGAGCTGTCCGAGGCGCTGCCGCAGTGCGCCATCCACAGCGAGACGGCCGTCGCCGAGGTGCGGGAGCTGACGATCGGCGGCGCGACCTTCCGCGAGGACGTGACGGAGCTCGATCTGAGCGGCCGTCAGCTGAGCGATATCTCGGCGATCTCCGCCTGCCGCGAGCTCAGGCGCCTGGATCTGCACGGCAATTCCGTCGGCGATCTGACGCCGCTGATGGACCTGCCTTACCTGGAGCAGCTGAACATTTCGGACAACCAGGTCGTCGACCTGCGGCCGCTGATGGCCATGAAATCCCTGCAGATCGTGGACGCGTCCCGCAATGCGATCGCCTCCACGGCGCCGCTGTTTGCGCTGACCGAGCTGCGCGAGCTGGATCTGTCCGGCAACGAGCTGAAGGATCTCAGCGGCCTGCGGCCCCTGTCCGGGCTGGAAAAGCTGGATCTGGAAAACACGCATCTGGAAAATGAGCAGCTTGCCTGCCTGGAAGGCCTGAGCGCGCTCCGGCAGCTGAATATCAAGGACAACCCGGAGCTGACCGGCGAGGCGGTGGATGATCTCAAGCGCAGCCTTCCCGACTGCTATTTCGAGACCTCCCGCCTGGTCTATACCGTGGAGATCCACGGCGTCCGCTACCGGCGCGACCTGACGGCGCTCGATCTCGGCGGCATCGGCGAGCCCGTGGACATCACGGACATCGGCATGATTCCGGCGCTCGAGAAGCTGAGCCTGCACGGCGATCAGATGGAGCACATCTACGACCTGCGCGTGCTGGAAAACCTGCGGGAGCTGGATCTGAGCGACAACGCCGTCTCCGACCTGACGCCCCTGGGCTATCTGTTCAAGCTGGAAAAGCTGAATCTGGCGAACAACCAGATCTCCTCCGTCACGGCGCTGCTGAATCTGGTGCAGCTCAAGGAGCTGGACGTGCGCGGCAATCCGCTGTCGGCCGAGCAGATCGAGAAGCTGGAAAACACGCTGACCGACTGTACGATATTGCATGACTGACCAACACCCCGCCTTTTTTCAAGGGCGGGGTTTCATGCTGCCTGAAACGCCGAAATGGTCCCGGCAGATCCCGGCGGCCGTGCCGGACAGCAGCAGGAGAGAAATCAGGTTCGGGATCGCCATCAGGGCGTTGAGCGTGTCGGAGATCTCCCACAGCAGCGTGCCGGAACCGAGCGCGCCCGGGAGACAGAGAAGAGCGAAAGTCAGCCGGTAAAGCGGGACGGCGGCGCGGGCGCGGAACAGATAGCTCCAGCAGAGCTCTCCGTACCAGCCCCAGCCGATGATGCTCGACAGGGCGAAGAACAGCAGGCACAGGGCGATCAGCCGGCTGCCGCCCGGGAAGGGGATCAGCCGGCGGAAGGCCTCCGCTGCGGCCGCGCCGGGAGAGGACGAGGCGGCAAGCGCATCCTCTTCGCGCCAGATCCCGGACAGCAGGACGACCAGCGCCGTCAGCGTGCAGATGAGAAAGGTGTCGATCAGAACCTCCAGAACGCCCCAGCAGCCCTGCTCGCCGGGCGTGCCGGAGGCCGCGGCATGGGCCATCGGCGCCGAGCCGAGTCCGGCCTCGTTGGAGAAAACGCCGCGGGCAAAGCCGTGGCGCAGCGCGGACTTCATTGTCCAGCCGAAAGCGCCGCCGGCGACTGCGTTTTGACCGAAGGCGGAGCGGACGATCAGCCGCAGCAGCCCGGGCAGCTCTTTCGCGTGCAGCACAAGGATCGGCAGCGCGCAGAGAAGATACAGCGCGCTCATCAGCGGCACTAAGGAAGCAGTCAGCCGCCCGACGCTTTTGAGCCCGCCGAACAGAACGGCGGCGGCAAACAGGCTCAGGGCAAGTCCCACCGCAAGCGGATCGGCACGGAACAGCTCCTGCGCGGCGGCGGCGATCTCACAGCTCTGGGCAAGATTGCCGATCCCGAAGGCGGCAAAGCCGCCGGCCAGTGCGAAAAAGAGCGCCAGGGGACGGGTTTTCGCGCCGAGACCGCGCTCGATCGTCAGCATCGGGCCGCCGCGCGGCCGACCCGCGGCGTCGCGGATCCGAAATCTGACCGCCAGCGCGATCTCCGCGTATTTGGTCGCCATGCCGAAGAAGGCCGCGACCCACATCCAGAACACGGCGCCCGGTCCGCCGAGCAGGATCGCCCCGGTCACGCCGGCGACGTTCCCGGTGCCCACGGTTCCGGCCAGGGCGGTGCTCAGCGCCTGAAACGGGGAGAGCGCGCCGCCTTCGCTGCGCGTCCGGCGGCGCAGCAGGCTGCCGAGCGTTTCGCGCAGGATGCGCCCGAGATGCAGAAGCTGGGGAAAGCCGCAGCGGATGGAAAGAAACAGGCCCGTCCCGCCCAGAAGCAGCAGCATTCCCGGCCCCCAGACCAGGGCGTGAAGGCCGTGGATCAGGGCCCGGAAACGGCAAATCAGCGCCTGTATGCGCAGCAACTCCTTTCAAAATCTGGGATAATTCTTTAATTTTCTGTGATTTTTCCATTTTTAGCCTTGTTTTGCGGGAAAAGACGGATTATACTACCATAAGGCGCAAAGGGTGCGGCCTTTTGTGCGAAGAAGGATTGAAACAGGAGAATTGAAATGCTTGCCTGGCTGACAGAGAGCACGGTCGGCAGACTGCTGCAGACATTTCTGATATCGATGGTGCCCGTGCTGGAGCTGCGCGCAGGCATCCCTTACGGCGTTTCGCTGGGCCTGGATTACCACGCGGCGGCGCTGGCCGCGATCCTGGGGAACCTCTTTCCCGTGCCGATCATCATACTGTTCGTCCGGCAGGTCTTCGCCTGGCTGAGGAAGAAGAGCGGGAAGCTGGACGCCTGGATCAGCGGCATGGAGAACAAAGCCGAACTGAAGGGCGAAAAGGTGAGGCGCTACGGCGCTCTCGGCCTGATTCTGCTCGTGGCGATCCCGCTGCCCGGAACCGGCGCCTGGACCGGCGCGCTGGTGGCGGCGGTGCTTGGTCTGCGGATGCGGGACGCATTGCCGGCCATCATTGCCGGCGTGGTGATCGCGGCGGCCATCGTCCTCGGCCTGACCTACGGCGTCAGTACGATCTTTTAATATGTGGATCAGAAATAAAAAATGATCGAGGGAACCGAAAAAACGGTTCCCTCGATCTTGTTTTGTTTGATCTGTCAGCCTTCGGGCAGGACTTCGGTCCAGTAGTGCTGCTGATAGATGTCGGTGAAGCGGTAGAGCACGCGGCAGGTACCGCCCAGCAGGGTGTCGCTGACGCTCAGACCGCCGCTGACAATGACCGGATTGCCCAGGAAGTAGCTGTCCTGGTACTCGCCGTCATAGCTGTAGAAGTCGCAGATGAAGTCCAGACGGTCGCCGTCCTGCAGCTCGATCAGGCCGCGGGAGACGGTGTCGGTCTCGTCCTCAGCGTAGGCGGGCTGCGCGCCGGCCACAAAGCCGGCGGGGTGCTCGTCGTCAAAAATCAGCATCAGCCGCACGGGCTGCTCGTTCAAAAGCGCGGGCACATAGCCCATCATCACGCTGCCCGCGTCCGCGGTCTCGGCGCTGCCCATGTAATAATATGCCACCGGCTGATTGTTGATCGAGATCCAGGCGCCGCTGCGGTCGGGCAGGAGGTTGCCGTTTTCATCGAAGGAGAACACGTTGTCGAGACCCAGGTCAACGTAGCCCGCACCGTCGTCATAGAAGAGGTTCAGCGCCACGTCCTGCACCAGGCTCCACTGCGTCTCGTCCAGGGAGATCACGTAGTCCCCGTCGATGTTGCGCTGCCAGAAGAGCAGGGAAGGATCGAAGCGATTGGCCGCGAGATAGGAGGCGGCAGCCTCGGTGTCGGGCATCGAGCGTCCGGAGAAGAAGTCGGCGCTGCCGAGGCCGAGCAGGCTGCTCAGATCGCCGGACATGGCGGCGTTGAGCAGGTCGCTGATATCGCCCATGCCGCTGGCCGAAGAGCTGACCGCGCCGTAATCGCCCATCAGGGCGGCGTAGGGGTTGGCCGCGCTGCCGCCGGCCGCGGCCTGGCCGCCGGCCTCAAGGCTGGCAAAGGCGCGGATGCAGTCGGCGTAATCCTCGTCCATGCCCATCGCGTCGTAGGCCTGGACGGCCTTGTCCACGGTGGACAGCTTCCGGAGCGGGAAGTAGACGGACAGACCGTAGGCGTTCGTGACGCTCGAGCCGGTGCGGTTATACTTGACCGCGCCGCGCAGCACCTTCGAGAGCTTCTCACCCTCGCTGCTGCCGACGCGCTGGGCAAAATCGACGAAGTCGATCTGGTCGATGCGCGTGGAGCTGGCGAATTCCTTGCTGTTGCCGCGGGCGGTGGAGACGGTCTGATAGTCGCCGCCGGAGATGCGCTCCTTCAGGTCGGTGGAGAAGGCCTTCATTTCGGAAGGCAGGGTCCGGCCGAGCTCGGCCAGGTCGACCACGGACAGCGTAGTGGGCTGGCCGGGGCACTTCTGGTTGCAGTAGCTGACGAAGTCGTCCACAATCTGCTTGCCGACGTCGAGCGTGGGCAGGGACGTGTCGTCGGCCAGAGCGGTCAGCCAGTTGGTGTAGTACCAGCCGACGCCCGGCTCGGTCTCCTCGGAGGCGATCAGGTAGTCGGCGTACTCGGAGAGCATGGAGGCGTTCTCCACGGTGGCCATCAGGCAGGCGTCAAAGCCGATGAAGTCGTATTTGATCCCGCTGGCCTTCAGCGCCTGGGAGAGCGCGGCGAGGGACATGGAGCCCGCGCGCTGGTTCTTCTCGTCGTAGCCGTAGCCGGAGATGGAGCCGCCGCCGTGGTCCCAGAGGATCAGCTCATAGCGGTTGGCGGGGTAGTTCTGCGTACAGTAGCGGATGAAGCTCAAAAGGGTGTTCGGATCGGTCATCGCGCCGCTGCCGGCGGTCTTGCCGGTGTCCTTCATATAGCCGTCGCGCAGCTGGAAGATCTGGTTGACGTCGGTGCGGATGCCGCGCGTCTGCCACTGACGGCAGCCGCCGGTGCACACCAGCAGGTTCAGATCGTCGCTCAGCTTGGCCTGGCCCATTTCGCCCAGGTCGCGGGAGGCCATGCCGCTGCGCGACTCCAGGTCGGTGCCGCACATATAGACCATCACGGTCACCTTGTCGCTGCCGTCGCCGCGGATCTGCGTGAATTTCGCGCGCGCTTCGGGGGCGACGCTGCGGTCGAGCGTGCCGGTGTTGACGCTGCTGCCCCAGGAGCTGCTGCTTCCGCCGCCGGTCCAGCTGTTGCCGCCGCCCATCAGCAGGCTGCCGAGCGAGGGCAGGTTCTGGCTCTGCGTGCCGGACTGGGACTGGGGTTTCTGGGTCGGCTGCGTCTGCTGGCTGCCTGTGCCGGGCAGGAGCGAATCATAGGCGCTCGTGCCGCCGGAGCTGCTCTGGCCGGCCGAAGGAAGCTCCGAGCCGCCGAAGATGCCCAGCAAGTTGCCGAGACCGCCGCCTCCGCCGAAGAGAAGCAGGGCGACGAGGATGATGAGCAGCAGCGGGCTGCGGCCGCCGGCGCGGGTCGTGCCGCCGGTGGTATAGCCGCGCTGTTCGCCGTTTTGCTGCTGGCCGTTCGGATTGCTGCCGCTGCCGACCGGGCCGGTGCCCAGGCCTTCGCCGCGGCGGTGCACGCCGGCGCCTTGGCCGGTGATGTGCCTTTGTCTGCCTTTCGGTCTGTTTTCAGGCATGATTCATCGCTCCTTTTCCAAATGAAGAAGATGCCGCGGCAGGTGACAGTAGCCTGTCGGGTTCTTGTCCAGATATTTCTGATGGTATTCCTCGGCGGGATAGAAGTTCTGCAGCGGCAGCAGCTCCACGGCGAGCTTCTGTCCGCGCTTTTCCTCCTCCAGGCGCATCCGCGCCTCGATCTCCGGCAGCTGCGACGGCTCCGTATAATAGACGCCGCTGCGGTACTGGACGCCCTCGTCCGGGCCCTGCCGGTTCACCGACAGCGGATCGACGGCGAGGAAGAACATGTCCAGCAGCTGAGTCAGACTCATGCGGCTCTCGTCATAGACGATGCGCACGGTCTCGGCGTGGCCGCTGTCGGCGCAGACCTGCTGATAGCTGGGGTCGGCCGTGGGACCGTTGGCGTAGCCCACTTCGGTCTCCGCAACGCCGTCGAACTGATCGAAGAACTTCTGCGTTCCCCAGAAGCAGCCGCCGGCGAGATAGATGGTTTTCAATGCAATCACATCCTGTCCGGTCGTTCTCTTTTCAATATAAACGTTCCGGCGCGCTTTGGCAAGAATTTGTTGCCTCAACACCCGTCAGATCGATCTCCCACCAGAGGTTCCCGTCTTCGCGCAGGAAGCGAAAGCCGCATTTGCGCAGCACGCGCTGCGATTTGATATTGTCTTTCAGCGTGTCCGCCCGTACAGCCCGGATCCCGAGCGAACGGCCGAGGGCCAGAAAGGCAAGCAGAGCTTCGGTCATATAGCCACGCCCCTCATAGTGCGGGTTGAGGCCGTAGCCGAGCTCGGTCACGCCGTCGCGGGGAACGTATTTGTAGTCGATCGAGCCGATGATCGTGTTGCTTTCCTTGAGCACGATCAGAAATTCCGTAAAAAACAGAAAGTGCTCCGGATCGTCCGCAAGCTCCTGTTCCAGCTGCTTCAGAAAGCCCCTCAGCAGTTCGTCAAGCTCCTCGCCGCGGTATTTCACGCCGTAGAGCTCTTCGAATTTCGACAGATCGCGGTTGAAAAGCGCCAGGTTTTCCCGCGTATAGGGAAAGAGCAGCAGACGTTCGGTCTCGATCGTGCCGCGCATGAGTTCCCGGTTCATTCGGAAACCGCTCCTTTTTTCAGTTCATAGCAGTCGCACAGGAATTCATAGCCGTCGCACTCGCGGACTTCCTTGTGGCTGCTCACGTAGACAAAGCCGCAGCTGCGGATCGTCGCGGCGGAGGCGAGATTTTCATGGAAGCAGCTGGCATGGAAGACCCGGCCGCCGAGCTGGCGGAAGGCAAGCTCGACCAGAGCGCGCAGCGATTCTTTGCCATAGCCCTGCCCCTGCCAGTCTTTCGCGATGCAAAGCCCGGTCTCGTCCCATTCGCCGGGCGCGATCTCCCGCATGCCGCCGAAGCCGATCGGCTCGTCGGTCTTTTTGAGGCAGATGAAATAGGCGTAGTTGCCGCGCTGAAAGGCCTTCGTGCGCTCCATGCGCGCTTCCGCCTCCTCCCGCGTGCGCGTCGGCGTCCAGAGCATCATCGCGGCCAGGCGTTCATCCCGCCAGACCCGGTTCCAGATGAGGTCAAGGTCCCGCTCCTCCGCCTTGCGCAGGATCAGCCCTTCGGTTTCGATGCGTTCGATCATATCGCGTCTCCTTCGTTTTTCGTCAGCATCCATGGAAAA
>JAEEGL011698941.1_pt1 | contig 14428 bp, 12 predicted proteins | sample 9134231 | NCBI WGS metagenome assembly JAEEGL01 (sample SAMN16246548, study PRJNA631951) | gut metagenome | biome: gut microbiome; feature: rumen; material: fiber-attached | host: Bos | place: Iran: Karaj | collected 2018-10
ACAAAGGGTTTTCGTATAAAATCCATAGCTCCCAGTGAAAGTCCACGGGTCTCTGTATCTTCATCTTCATTTGCTGTCAGAAAAATGACCGGTGTTTCTCTCCACTCAGACTGACTCTCTCTCAGCCTCTGAATCATCTCAAACCCATCCATCTGTGGCATGTTAATATCCATTAAGATAAGATCCGGTGCAGAATGTTCTTCCATATATTCCAAAAGCCCATCCCCTGACTTTAACACCACCACTTTGCATCCGGCTTCCGTAAGGGTATTCCATGCTCTTTTTAAAATCATTGGATCGTCATCAACAACTATAATCTGCGGAATCATATGTACCTCCCCAAAGAACAATTCTTCTTAATTTCATGATATCGGAAACAGTTTTATCAATCAACTTTAACGTGGTATACTCAAACCATACCACACAACCAAACCTACGGAGGAGGTCGTCTATGAATATTTGTATTCCCGGTATCGATACAGAGAAAGCCATCAAAACCTGTGGTTCTGTAGAAACCTTTACAGAGCTTCTCATTGATGTTTACAACCTCATAGAAGAAAAAAGTGCTCTGGCTGAATCCTATCTGAAAGAACAGGATTGCAGGAACTTTTCCATTTTGGTTCACTCTCTAAAAACTACCTGTCGTACCATTGGTGCCATGGACCTTGGCGAACAGTTCTTTACTTTAGAAAAACTGGGAAAAGAAAACCAAGTAGAGCAATTACAAACCATCACTCCGGAAGTATTAGCAAATTTCCGCTCCTTAAAATCATTTTTGGAGCCTTTTGTTAAAAAAAATAGCGACTCCAAAAAGGCCTTTGACAAAGAGGAAATGCTTTCTCTTTTCCATCGTCTTCTTTCTGCAATGGAGGACTTTGATTTAACTGTGGCAGAGGATGTTACAAATCAGCTGCTTTGCTACGACTGCAACGATCCCCTTTCCCATCAGTTAAACACCTTACACAAACTGGTTTCCAATCTTGATTATGAAGAGGCAAAATCCTTATGCCATCAAGTAATGGAATCCCTTTAATGTGTTTGGCAAATAGAAAAACCATCCATTACTCCGTAGATAAACTTCCGTAAGAAGCTACCACTTCATCTACGGTCATTTCATCATTAATTACCGCATAGGCTGCTGCCCGGAACTGTTTTACTGTGGTGTCTAGCAGTTCCGTATCACGAAAGGTAATGGTGCGCTTTTCCGGGAAATCTGCCAAAGATTCATATACCTCATCAAGAGAATAATCTTTTGTAGGGGTAATCAGTCTCTTTTCCTGCGCCATCTGTCCCAGTTCTTTTTCGCTAATTAAAAAACGCATGAATTCATTGCTCATATCCAAATTTTCACTGTCCTTATTTACACTAAACAACAATGAAATGGAGTCCATGTAATATCCACCCTCATCCCCGGAAGGAGCGATATAAAAATCATAGGTAAAGGGATTGGCTGAAAAGGCCTCCGATGTACTTTCTCTCTTTTTGGTTCCGGAAACAACATCACCGGAGCAAAGCATCATAGGTACATCCCCTTCAAAAAATCGCATAATCACTCCGTTGTAATCATCCTCAATTTCATTGGTGCATTTTTCTAAATCGATACATCCACTGTCCACAAACTCCTTCAAACGAGTCAGAGCGGGTCGCATGGTTTCCCCTGCCGATTCCTTTAGTTCGTTCAAATCATCCTCTACACTTCTGTCATCCTTAACGGTTTTTGCAAACATGGGATAGGCAAAGGTATAGCCGATTCCCGGTGTGGTAGTGGTATTGGCGCCCATTACCGGAGAGTCATATCCGGCTGCCTTTAGCTTTTCACAGGTTTCTACCAATTCCTCATAGGTTTCCGGCACACTTAAGTTTTCTTTTTCAAATATATCCCGATTTACCAGCATTCCATAAGAGGTGGCAAATACAGGCATTGCCAATATTTTTCCCTCTTCCATCTCCCATTTAACGCCGGAACGAATACAATCCAAATCCATTTCCAGTTCTGCATCAGATAAATCTTCTGCACTGTCAAACAAAGCTGAATATTTGGAATCCCCATACATCCACGGCTGTACTACATAAATATCCGGTGGTTCCTGACCTGCCAACGCAGGGACGATGGTATTTGCATAGTCATCTAGGTAGGTGTATTCAATCTCTCCGTTTGGATAGTAAGCATAAAACCGTTCAAAGGCACTTTCCAAAGACTCAAAATTGGAATAAGTACCGGCAACAGAAATCTTATACTCCTGATCCGTGTCATATTTCGGTGTAAACTCTATACTTTCTTTTTTACTGTCTGTTTGGCTCTCCTCTTTGCTAACCGTCCGGCTTTGGCCACATCCCGCTGTGGGTAGAACCAATACCGCTACAAGCGCTAAAGAAACGATTCTTTTTATACTTTTTTTCATACGCACTCCTTTCTATGTCATTCCCCCGGATTAAAAAATCCTGTCACTAATGAAATCATCTCCTCCTGTTTTCGTTTTTCCATCCCATTTTCCAAAATAGTGATGCTCTCATATTTCTGTGGCAGCGTTACCATATCATCTGCAAGGATGACATCCGCCTCATGCTTTTCCAAAAATCCCAAGGCCTGTTCTTTTGATTTTACAACCACGACTTTAAAGGAATCAGACAGCCACTGCTGGGCCTGCTTCAAAAACAAAACATCCTCATTTATGATCAAAACCGTTGGTTTGGTCTGCGCAATCGGCTTTTCTTCCTTTTCCTCTTCCGGCACCGGTTCCACCAAATCCTTTGGCAAGTACATAAGAAGCATACTTTCTAATCTTCCCGTATCAATGGGCTTGGTGAGATAGTCTGTAAAACCGGCGTTTATGTACATCTCCCGCATACCGGAAATGGCATTTGCCGTCAGGCATATTACAGGGGTACCAATATTAGGGGTATCCGTGCACTCCTTCATTTCTTTTAGTGTTTCGATTCCATCTTTATCCGGCATCATATGATCCAAGAAAATTACATCGTAAAGATTTTTTTTGAACAATCCAATACACGCATCTCCGCTGTCTGCAGTTTCGATCTGCATCTTGGTCTTTCGAAGAAGACTGATAAACACCTTAAGGTTAACCTCAGAATCATCCACCACCAGTATCCGCGCCCCCGGAGCTGTAAACTGGGCTTTGTATTCCTTTCGTTCCAAAAGAAAACGTCGAAACGCTGCGTCATACTCTCCTAAGGGCTCCCATTGTACCACCCGTTGTCGCAGAGCAAATGAAAAAACAGAACCCTTGCCATATTCACTTTCCACTTCAATCTTGCTGCCCATCATGTTTAGAAAGCTTTGGGCTATGGTCATTCCAAGACCGGTGCCCTCAATATTGCGGTTTTTCTTTTCTTCTATTCTCTCAAACGCTAGGAAAAGCTTATCCAAATCGTTCTTTTTAATTCCGATTCCCGTATCCTTTACGCTTACATGCAAGATCACATCATCTGCATTTTCTTGGCATTTCTCCCCAGATACAGAAAAGACAATGCTGCCTTCCTTTGTGTATTTCACAGCATTGGAAAGGATATTGGTAATCACCTGCTTAATCCGGATTTCATCCCCATGAAGGATACGTGGAATATTGCTGTCTACCTCAAGTTCAAACCGAAGGCCCTTTTCCTCTACCTTGGTTTGTACCATATTCACAAGATCGTTCAAGAGGGAAACCACATTGTAGTCCACATTAATAAGCTCCATCTTCCCCGCTTCAATCTTTGAAAAATCCAAAATATCGTTAATGATTCCAAGAAGGGTATTTCCTGCTGTACGTATACTCTGTGCATAAGTTAAAGTCTCTTCTTCCCGGCTGTCTCTTAGAATCATTTCATTCATTCCGATAATGGCATTCATTGGTGTTCGAATGTCATGAGACATGGTAGACAAAAAATTTGATTTCGCTTCATTTGCCATATTTGCCGCTTTGGCCGCAATGCTGAGTTTTTTGTTGTATGACCGAAGTACCAACAAATTGAATGCTAGAAGAACCATAAGTCCTACGATTGCAATTCCCAAAAGGAACCAATCAATCGACCTGCTAAATAAAAGTTCTTTGGCAGGAATATAAGCAATCAAATACCAAGCGTCCACACCATTTAAAGGAGTATAGGCAATGATACTATCCTCTCTTTTTGAATTGGTGATATGCATAGAACCAACATCTGTACGGATGGTTTCTATCACCTTTTCGTATTCCTGGGGAGACATAGTATTATAGGATTTAAAGTATTCATAGAAATTGCTGTTCTTGAGAGACTTTCCATGAATCAAATAATCCCCATCCCAATCGATAAGAGAAATCTCCACATTTTCGTACTCCCCTTTTAAAAAAATTAATTTCTGCTCCAGGTGACTGACAGGCACCACACGAATCAGAAGGCCTGCCCGCAAAGCACCGGTTTCATTGTCCAGAACTTCAACATTGTTCAAAAAGGCGATGGACTGAACACCGTTTAAGGGATTGGTGTAGGCCCTGGTTAAATTTACGTCACCGGTAACATTACTAACTTCTAAATTGTCAAAAATTGAAATATGGGAATAATCCACAGAATAATCGGATGCATCCGTAGTGCTGGCCGAACTGGAAAGTCCCGCCATGGATCCATCATCAATAAAAATCAGATGACCTGAGATTTCAGGAGAAATTTTTGCTTTTCGAATATAAGATATGGCCTCATCCGCCGTCATGGGAGTCCCCGCCTCAGCGGACCCATTGATATAGTTCGACCAAATATCACAAAGAAGCTGCTCATCCTCCAAATAATTGGCGATGATCTGCTCTGTTGTCGTAGTCATTTTCTCAAAAGACGCAATCGAAGCACGGTTTGACTCTGCCGCTCTATCATTGGCATATTTTGCAATCATAAATAGAATCAAACCTACGATCAGAATATTAATGATAATAATATATCTTCTCTTCACTCTGCATCCCCTGTAAAAACCCCAATTTACAAGTAAAATATAGTTAAATTATACCATTTATTGGAACCAGATGGAAATATTTGCTCTCCCCTTTAAAAGCACCTCTAAAAACCGGCAATGAAACAAAGAGCTGAGACCAGCTTCTCATTTGCCCCGTGGTCTTTTACCGCAACCCTGTAAAAACCCTTTTCCAAGCCAATATAGTCCTGGCAGTCTCGAATCAGAATCTTTTGTTGTAACAGTTTTTCCTGTAATTCTTTGTCCTTACTGTAAAAAAGAATGTAATTGGCATCGGAAGAAAATACCCCATATCCCAGTCTTTGAAGTTCCTTCGTTAAATATGTGCGCTCCTCCTTGAGAAGTGAAACCGCATCATCTATTTCATCCAAATGCTTTAAACACTCCAAGCCTGCACTTTGAGCAAACACGGATATATTCCACTCCGGCAAATGAGTTCGAATACGTTTTGCCATATCCTTTTGGCAAATTGCATAGCCCAAACGGGCGCCCGGAATGGCAAAGGTTTTGGTAAAGGCCCGAAGTACAATCAGGTGTTGATATGCTCTTTTTCCATAAGCAAAGGAATCTTCTTTTTCGAAACCGCTCAAAGGCAAAAAACATTCATCCAGTACCACTACCGTCCCCTGTGCTTCGCAGATTTCCATAATCTTTTTTAAAAGCCCCTTTTCTACCAATACCCCCGTGGGATTATTGGGAGTTGTCACAAAAAACACATCCGGTTTTTCTTCTGTTAAATGTTCTAAGATGTCTTCTTTTAAAACAAAGCCATCCTCTTTAAAAAGGGGATGATACACCATCCGGCAGTCAGGGGAAGCACCTTTTACGGCATATTCATATCCCGAAAAACAAGGAGACAACACCATGGCTTTTTTCGGCAAAAAAGCATGACAAAACGCCATAAGCAATTCGGAAGCTCCATTCCCAAAAATAATTTCCTCTTTTTCAATTTGAAAGAGATCTGCCATGTGTTTTGACAATTCTTCCTGTTTGAGATCCGGATATTGATTGGCCAAAAGCACTGCCTCTGACAGTGTACGGCTGACTTCCTTTGGCGTCCCCAGTGGATTTAGATTCACCGAAAAATCGTATTGAATATTATTTCTGTATATGTCACCACCGTGCATATGTTTCTCCTTACAACCATAATGCCAATAGTCCAACACACACCACCTCCCACAAAATAGCGGTGGTCATCATCAAACAATTGGCTCTTTTTATATCTTCTAATTCTATGCTTCTGATTCCATCTCCAATAAAAGGCTTCTCTACCATTTTCCCAAAGTAGGGGGCAGGTCCTGCCAATTGGATTTCAAGCGCCCCTGCACACACGCTTTCGGTCTGGGCAGAATTGGGACTTTTGTGATTATATCTGTCCCTTTTAAAAATACGAAACGCATTTTTTAAACTATACTCTTTTCCCAAAATCCCACAGGCAAGAATCATCAGAATTGCACTGATTCTGGAAGGAAGAAAATTTACGATATCATCCAATTTTGCTCCATATCTTCCAAAATCCATAAATTGATCGTTTTTATATCCAATCATGGAATCCATGGTGTTAATTGCCTTATAGGCCATTCCCAAAACCGGGCCCCCCAATGCTAAATACATCATAGGTGCAATCACACCATCGGAAGTATTCTCCGCTACCGTTTCCACTGCTGCCTTTATAACACCCCTCTCATCCAATTGCGCTGTGTCCCGGCCCACAATCATGGAAACCGCTTTTCTTCCTTCTTCCACTCCAATATGTAAGGCATCATATACCTTCATACTTTCTTTATATAGACTCTTTGCAGCCAGACACTGATAGGTCATAACCGCCTCCATCGCGACTCCAAAATAGGGGTGCAGCTTATAAGAAATAATTAACAACAAGGCTGAAACAAGAATGGTACAAAAAAGAACCAACAAAACCAAAATCAATCCATTTCTTTTTTTCGTTTTTCCATCGTCCCTTTCTTTTAAAAGTTTTCTTGTAAGAACAGCAATCAGTTTGCCCATCCATTTTACCGGATGAGGAAAACTGTGGGGATCACCCAAGAAAAGATCTAAAACAAAGCCCGCTATAAATGCCATTATGTGATAACTCAAATGTATATCCCTCACCATTTTCTACATGATATGAATAATAATCTCCGCCAAAAAGATGACTTAGTATCGCCATGATGGTTCCACCGTGAACCACCAGGGAAATGTTTTTTGCATCGCCACTTAAATCTATGCACTCCAAAAAACCACCCAGCGATCTTTTTGATGCTTCCTCCTTGCTTTCCCCACCGGGAAAAGCCATGGTTCCGCCGGAATCAATCCAATCCTGATACTTTGGATTTGAAGACAACTCAGAATAATTTTTTCCTTCAAAGAGTCCAAAATTTGTTTCTTTTAAATCTTCAATAACCAAAGGCAAGGACTCCGGATAAATCAGCTTTGCAGTTTCCCTGCAGCGAAGAAGGGGGCTGCAAAACACCTGATCTGCCTGAGGATAGCAGCGATTTTTAATTTCATTTTCTCCTTCCAAACAAAGGGGTTCATCCGTGGTGCCGATGTATCGTTTTTCTAAATTACCGGCAGTCTTCCCATGTCGAATCAGCGTAATCGTTTTTTTCATTTATTTTATCCTTTGTCCCATTCCCAAAAGAACGCGATAAACTTCATCTGCCTCTTTTGCAAGTAGAATTAAAATCCGACCTGTTACCTCACGCCATTTTGTATCCTTCTCATCTATAGGAACAATTCCGTTTCCCAGTTCATCGGAAATCAACACCCAGTGTCCTTCAACTGTTTTTTTATGGATTTCATCTAAAATCTGCTCTTCACTGAGATTTTTTTCCAATTTTTCTTTCACAAAAAGATGAAGTCCATTCCAGATGTTATGGTTTGAAAAATGCTGCTTTGCATATTCGGTTTTTCCCTGGTAACTTCCACCTACAATAAGAATCATTTTCTACTGCTCCCAAATGTCTTTCTATAAAAATACACATCCTGCGCCAACTGCTGCAGCCATTACTACTTCTGTGACTACCACAAACCAGCCTGCCAAATCTCCGGTAACGCCTCCAAAGTTTTTATTGGCGCCCCAAAGATAAACAAAGATCATAACCAGCGCTACGATTCCCTGCAGCAAAGCACAAAGAGGATTTATGATTATTTCAAAAGCCATACATCCAAGTAGCTCCACCACCAAAAAGAAACATACCACATTTTCTCCAGCCGTCTTTGCCTCTGTATGAAGCAATCCATCTGCTTTTGCTTTTTTTGCTTTTACCACACAAATCCCACTGAGAGCTCTGGCAATGAAAAAAGAAAAACACCAACCGGCAAATCCCTTTTCATCCATTACACAAAGGGACGCAAAAAGGACCAATCCAATCATTGCCAAATGAATTACAGAAAAAGCTCCAATATGAGGGTCCTTTAAAATTTCCAAGCGCTCCTCTTTTGTTTTCCATGAACTTAAGGCATCCTCCGTGTCCATAAAGCCATCCACATGAAAGCCACCGGTAATCACCAAAGGAATCACCATCGCAAGCGCCCCAAAAGCATATTGGGGGATATGATATTTTTCAAAAACAAGTAGCAATAAATATTCCAAACAACCAATGACTGCTCCTACCCAAGGAAAGAATATCAAGTGATATTTCATATCCTCACTATCCCATTCAAATCTCGGCATGGGGATCTTTGAGTACATGGAAAATGCTACGATCATCGATTTTATGATTTTCATTGTTTTATTCCTATTCCTACAACCACTTCAAAAACACTTTCAGCAGAGGCCGCCAATTGGCGGTTTACCATTCCCAAGGCTTTCATATATTCCTTCGTTCCGCTGTCATAATGTCTTCCGTCTTCAAATACGTTATTGGTAACAATTACAAAGGAATCCGTTTGCTTTTCCAATGCTTCCACTTCTTTTAAAATTTTGTCCGCGCATTGGTGGGCAGATTTTATTTCTCCGTCAACAAACATTTCATTTGCCACAAGATTGGACATGCACTCCAAAAGAAGAATACATTTCCCCTCTGAAGCATGGCTTTCTGTGGTTTCAAACTCCTTTAACTCTTTTAAAGCATTGGAAATGTCCACAGCATACTCTAGGGTTTGAAAGCCTTTTCCTTCCCGAAGTACTCTGTGTCGATGGATTCTTTCTTTGGTATCCTGAGAGTACTTCATGGTCGCCAGATAATATTTTTTTTGTATTTGGCTACTGCATACCAGATTTTCCGCAAATTCGGATTTTCCGCTGCTACTTCCGCCATAAACTAATGTAATCATTTTTCCTCTTCATAATTCTCATACTGATCCACACCGGAATCCCCAAATTTTAAAGCTTCTCGAAACACTACATCCGTCAGTCTCAACTGAGGCAGAAGCATAAGGGCGCCCGCTCCTTCTCCCACAGCCATGTTGCCGTAAATAACAGGCTGTAAAGAAAGTTCTTTGGCCAAGCTCTTTGCCACCGGTTCCTTACTCATATGAGACGCAATCACGTAGTCCTTTGTATGTTTCAACAGTCTTTCTGCTGCCAAGGCAGAAATCATACTGAGCATACCATCTAAAATCACAGGCACTCCATAAAGGGCTCCGCCTAAAATCATACCTGTCATTGCCGCCAGTTCCAATCCTCCGAAATTACTGCAAATCTCTATTGTAGAAAGTTTTCGATACATGGAAAGCGCCGTCTCTACTACTTGTTGCTTTCTTTGAAACGCCCCATCATCTAAGCCTGCGCCTCTTCCCGTAACCGTATGGGCATCCAAGCCAAGAAAGTACCCTGCCATAACCGCTGCTGATGTAGTATTTCCAATTCCCATTTCTCCCACAAGCAAACAACGGATGCCATTTTCTTTGCTTTCCAAGGCTTCATCCATTCCCACCTGAATCGCTGCTTTTAGCTCCGGCACTGTCATCGCCGGTTCCTTTAAAAAGTTATTGGTTCCTTTTTTTATACGACAGTTTTTCGTTTAAGGGATATCCGAGTCAGAATGAAGTCCCACATCCACTGCACAAATCTCCACCCCTAAGGAGTTTGCCATCACACCTGCTGTGGTAAGTCCTCGTCCGATATTTTGGGCACAAATCCCCGTCACTTCCTGACCGGTTTGACTGACCCCCTCTTCCACAATTCCATGGTCACCGCAAAACACCACCAGTTTCATATGGGATAAATCTGCTGCATCCTGATTTTGTATCACTGCAATCCGGGAATACACTTTTTCAAATTCCCCAAAACTCCCAAGGGGTTTCGACACATGATTCCATTCCTTGTTCATGTTCTCTAGGTCTTTTGGATTTAGTGGATCCACAGATATTTTTTGATTCAAAATATCATCTACTACCCATCTATTGTTTTTCATATGCTTTCATTGCCTCTACAAATCTTGTTACAAATTCCGGATTGGAAGGATAATACAAATGAGGGAAACCTACCATTCCACCATTGATTTTGTGCATACAACGCCAACTTTTTCTTCCCGTGGGTTTTGTGGCGTTGCATACCTCTCCGTTGTGATTGGTTTCATAATAGTGAAATTCGTGGCCTTTGATTTCCATTCCTTCTTTGTCTTGAATCGTTACATATCCAAACCGGGTCAATTTTCCATTCCAAAAAGCCCTTCCTTCTATGGCACCCACCATAGGATATGCTTTTTGATGTTGATCTTCTATCTCATCCAGTAAATATAAAAAGCCTCCACATTCCGCCAGTATGGGCATTCCCTTGTTTAACGCCTTACGAATGCTTTCTTTCATGGAATGGTTTTTGGAAAGTTCCTCCAAACAATTCTCCGGATAACCTCCGCCCAGAAGAAGTCCGGATATATTCTTTGGCAATGTTTCATCCCGCAAAGGAGAAAACTCTACCAGTTCCACTCCGGCCTCTTCCAAAAGAGTGATATTTTCTTTGTAGTAAAAACAAAAGGCCTCGTCTCTTGCCACTCCCAGTTTTAAAGTTTGATTCCCTGATTGGTGAAAAAAATCCCCATTCTTTTCTTTCGAATTATTTTCTTTGGGGTTTATTTCTCTTGTATTGATTTCTTTGGCACTTTCTGCAATTTTTAAGCACTCCAAAAGGGAAATATGTTCTGCAAAAAGATCTGCCAATTTTTCCTGTCGCATCTGTAGATCTTTGATCTCATCAGGAAGAAAAAGCCCCAAGTGTCTCTCCGGAAGAGAAAGGGAAGAAGCATTTGGCATGGTTCCCAAACATTTGATACCAAGTTCTTTTTCAATCAATGGTTTTAAAATCTTTCCAAACTCCACCGATGTTTTGTTTAGTATCACAGCCTTAATCAGGTCGTTTTCGTCATAGTCCAAAAAACCCTTAATCTGGGCCAATAGGGATTTCCCCGCGCCTTTGGCATCAATCACAAGAACAATGGGGCAGTCCAGTTTATGGGCCAAATCATAACTGGATCCCATAGGTTCAATGCCACCAACTCCATCATAGAGTCCCATAACTCCTTCAATCACTGCCACATCTCCCTCATATTCTTCTGTAAAAAGACGGAGGGTGGTTTGATCATCCGTAAAAAATGTATCCAAATTTCCGGAGGGAATTCTTAAAATATTTCGATGGTACATGGGATCAATGTAATCCGGGCCGCACTTAAAAGAGCAGGGATGTTTTCCTGCCTTTTGTAAAGCCGATAATAAACCGCATACAACGGTTGTTTTTCCCGAGCCACTCTTTGGCGCAGCAATCATAATTCTTGGGTATCTCATTTTTACTCCAATTTAATTCTTCTGACATATGGTAAAGGTTGTGATATAAACCGGGTTTTGTCCCTGCATGAGATGATAGTCTCCTGCCTGTTTTGCCTTGCTGACAAAAAGCTGTACCATATCCACATCACAAAATTCGTATTTTTTCAAAATGCAGGAAAGCTCTGCTACAGTTTCCAAAGTCACAGAATTTATGACAACTTTTATGGTTGCGTTATAGTCCATAAGTTGCTGTAAAATTTCTTCCAAATTTCCACCACTGCCACCAATAAATACATGACTGGGAGTTGGAAGATGAAAAAGCGCATCCGAAGCTTCCCCGGCAATTACATGCACATTTTCCAGTCGAAACTTCTCTACATTTTTTTGTATCAAATCACATGCCTTTTTCTGACGCTCTATGGCATAGACCTCTACACTAGGATCCAGCAGTCCCATTTCCACTGCTACAGACCCGGTGCCGCTTCCAATGTCAAAGCAGACAGCCTCTTTTTGTATGCCAAGCTTGCAAAGGGAAAGTGCCCGCACTTCTTCCTTTGACATAGGAACTTCATCCCGTTCAAAAAGAACATCCTCCACGCCGGGGGTAAGCTTCTTTTTTACAGGCTGACTGTTTTTCAAAAACAACACGCAAAGCCCTTCTTCTTGAAAAGACATACATTCGTCGGCATCCAATTCCATCACTCGCTCATCTCCATAAAGATCCATTCCCGCAGTCACAGAGAATCCACAGCCGTCGTCATTTTGGATTTCTTTTAAAAGCGCCCCAACAAGTTTTACATCCTGACATCCGGAAGTAATCAGAAACACTTTTTGATTCTCTTTTAAAAGGATGCGAAGCTTCGGTCTCCACTGATTCAGTTCAACTCCATGGGTACTAAAAATTTTTGCATCTTCCCAAGTTTCTCCCACTCGTGATGCCATAGCACTGATGGAAGAAATCCCCGGAAGAATCCGAGGTAAAAAACCTTCTTCTTCCAAAGCCTCTTTCATTTTCTTTGCCCCACTGTAAAATCCTGTATCACCGGAAAACATAATCAAAACCTTTTTTTCTTTTGCACCGGTGTGTTCTGATTCCATATTTTTTAAAATATCTCGAAGTATGGGCAAAATATCCTTCGCCAAATAATAGGGATAGGTCACCTTGTGTTCTCCAATGCCGGCAAGCATTCGTTTGGCGCCAAAAATAATATCCGCTTCCTCCATTGCCTGCTGTACTTCTTCGGTAATGGAGCCAAATCCCATACCATATCCTGCCAAAGATATTTGAAGCTTTTTGTTTTCCATATCCCCCTGGATTCCAAAAAGTTCCAAAAGTTTTTCTTTTGTTTCCAAAAGCGTATATCCCCTTTGTGTTTCCTTTGGCCGTTTTATAATGTAACAAGGAATGTTCAGCTTTTGGGCGGCTAAAATCCGCTCCCTCTCATTGCCACTTTTTCCCCCTTCCTTCATTACAAGAATCTCTGCATTTTTTTCTTTCATAAAAGCAAGATTCATCTCCAAGGAAAAAGGTCCCTGCATGGCAATAATTTGAGTTCCTTTTAGCCCTGCCTCTTCACACAGGCGAAGACTTTCTTCTCCCGGAATTACTCTGGCAACAATTCGGTTTCGTACCGATTCTTTCTCACAAAAAAGAGAGAGGTCCTTGCTTCCTGTTGTTAAAAAAATTCTTCCTTTGGTTTGTTCCAAAGCATAGGCGCACTCTTTTGCAGAATCGAAGAATTTGCAGTTTTTGTAATCAACCTTTTCCTCTCCTCTATTTACTCGGAAAAAAGGTAGGTCTTCATAGTTTTCCAAAGCCCAGCGAATTTCTTCTTTCACCACTTTTGCATAGGGATGGGTCGCATCCACAATCCCAACAGGCTGTTCTTTTTGGAAGAACTCCAGCATGGCTTTTCCATCCATTCTTCCCGACTGAATGCGAATAAATTTTGAAGGTTTCAGCTGCTGTTTTCCGTACTCCGTTGCAACACAATAAACAGAAGAGATTCCGTAAACGGCCAACTCTTCCGCCAGTTCTTTTCCTTCTGTGGTTCCTCCAAAAATAATTACCTTTTTCATGAAATATCGTATCCTCTTTTTGTAACCAGTTTTCCCTGTGTGATTTCACTTTGACTGTTTCCAATAAACACTGTGGTAAACATGTTTACCTCTATATCTTTCAACTCATCCAAAGTACAGACAAAGGATTTCGTGCCGTCTCTTCCAATGTTTTCTACATAGCCACAGGCTCTTGTTTTTTGGGCACCGGCATCCAACATAATCTCACAGGCTCTGTGCAAATAATCCTGTCGTTTTTTGCTGGAAGGATTGTAAAGAGCAATGGCAAAATCTCCGTGGATTGCAGCCTTTAGTCTTTTTTCAATGGTTTCCCAAGGTGTCAACAAATCACTGAGACTTATAATGCAAAAATCATGGTTAAGAGGAGCTCCCAAAACTGCTGCTCCGGATATGGCGGCGGTGACTCCCGGAATCACAGTAATATCCTCTGAACTGATTCCGTCTTTTTCGTATTCCGGCAAAAGTTCAAACATAGGCGCTGCCATACCGTATATCCCTGCATCTCCACTGCAAATAAATGCCACATTTTTTCCTTCTTTTAGGAAATCAAAACATGCTTTGCAGCGCTTTACTTCCTGTCTCATAGGAGTTGTAAAAAATGCCTTGTCAGGAAAATACTCTTTTACCAAATCAATATAAACCGTATACCCTACGATGACATCTGCGCTTTTGATTGCCTCATATGCCTCCCGGGTCATC
>JAEEGL012080579.1_pt1 | contig 14428 bp, 15 predicted proteins | sample 9134231 | NCBI WGS metagenome assembly JAEEGL01 (sample SAMN16246548, study PRJNA631951) | gut metagenome | biome: gut microbiome; feature: rumen; material: fiber-attached | host: Bos | place: Iran: Karaj | collected 2018-10
CTGCTATTGGAGAAGCAGGTCTTTCTACAGGAACTCTTCAGGGGCTTAATGAGAAATTTGATGTTCTTGTTGAGAACATGGGACGTGTTAACTTTGGTCCTCGTATGGAGACACAGAGAAAGGGTATTAACAGATGCGTTCAGATAAATGGACACATTCATAATGACTGGGATATCTATACACTTCCTCTTGATAACATCGACAAGGTAGATTTTAGTAGAGAATATAAAGAGGGTGCACCTGCATTCTATCGCTTTACATTTAATGTTGATGAGAAGGGTGACACATTCCTTGACTTCGAAGGATGGGGCAAGGGCGTAGCATTTATCAATGGCTTCAATCTTGGAAGGTTCTGGGAGATCGGACCTCAGAAGAGACTGTATATACCAGCTCCTCTTCTTAAGGATGGAGAAAATGAGATCATTATATTCGAGACAGATGGTAAGGTGAGAGATACTATAGAACTTAAGGATGAGCCAGATATAGGCTGAATATAATACATAAGAGAAAGAGACGACAGATGTCGCCTCTTTTTTCGTTACCAAAATTTGCATTAAAAAAGACCACCGGTAAAACCAGTGGTCTGATTTGACTTGCAAATCATTAGTGAATGATAACTTCACCAGGTGTCTGCTCACGGTCTACGTTTCCGCCGCTGAAGCTCTTCCAGTTTGTGTCTCTGTCAGCATCGTAGATGTAGCCATCAACGTATCTTGTATCGTCACCGCTGAGCTGTGTTCCGCTGAGCTTGAGCTCTTTGATTTCAGGTGTGTTCCAAGTCTTCATACCTTTTGTTCCTCCATGATACTTTTTTCCCCGCAAGTTGGCCAACTTACAGAGGCTATGTTATCACTGTGCTATGGCAGAGTAAAGAAATCTATCACAACTGTAACAGCTGTGTCCAAATTGTTAAAAGTTTACCATAATGCGATAACAATCACTATTGAATCTTGATAATCAATATAAATATATCGAAAAACAATAAAAATATATTGACATTCAATTTTGAGAGTATTATCCTAAAATCAATAAAACGTTTGGAGTGCCCAAAAACGTGAATTTTGGAGGAAAAATGATGGGAAAAGATGGGAATAAGGTGAGTGTAAACGAGTCTGCAAGCATTGGCGCAACGAAAGCCTTTATAGTTGTCCTGACAGTAGCTGCAGTTATAATGTGTGTTCTTGGACCTGGAATTGTAGAAATCGTCATGACTAAGACAACACCACTTGTTCCAGACGAGTACAGATTCTGGATCATGCTAATTGGTGGATATGTTCTTGCAGCGATACTATTTGTCTTTTTGTTTCTATTATATAAGCTGGTTTGCAGAATAGAACTGGGCGAAGTATTCGTAGAGCAGAATGTTAAAGCTCTCAGAATCCTTAGTAAGCTTGTATTTGCAGCATGTGTTATCACATTCGCTATTGGAATCACCTGTACCTACATGATATTCGTCATCACTGTTACAACTGCATTTGTGACACCTATCATCAGTGTTATAGGACATGCATTTGCCAAGGCTGTAGCAATGAAGGACGAGTTGGACCTGACTGTATGAGGAGGTGGCCATGATTAGAGTAAATTTGGATGTGGTAATGGCAATGCGCAAGGTGGGTGCTGGAGATCTGGCAGAGAAGGTTGATATTACTCCAGCGAATCTTTCCATTTTGAAAAATAACAAAGCTAAGGCGGTGAGATTCTCGACGCTCAATGCAATCTGCAAGGAGCTTAATTGCCAGCCGGGAGACATCCTGGAATATGTACCAGATGAGGACGATGATGGAGGACAGTATGGAAGTAAAGAAGAATAAGGTGGTCTTTAGATGGGCTGCCATCATAAGTTATGTTGTGGGATTTATCTATGTTAAGTATATGGCCTGGAGCGCCGGAATTTTAGACAATTCATTCTGGAATGGCAAATATGGTCTTAGAATGCTGGTTTTTGCAGTGATATTCATTACCTGCACAGAGCTTTTCGCTAATCTGACAGGTGTTACCTATCATAGCATCAAGGAGAAAAAGAACTCCGTAATTGAGCCAATTATCTATATCGCATGTATTATACTTCAGTCCATTGGACTTGCTTTCTGGAACTTCCATGAGGACTGGCAGGCTGCACAGCTCTTTTTCTGGCACTTCACAATAATCTATTATATCCTAGCTAGAACAGGCTCATTGGTAGCTGGCAGAAGCGGAATCATGTTTATCATCGACTGCTTCCAGGGCTGCGCTGTTATTCCGGTTAGCAACATGTTCCTGAGATTCGTAGCTATTTTCAAAAGAGAAGATAAGCTTGATGAGAATGGCAATGTCATTCCAAGAAAAAAGATTTCCGGTAGAACTATTGCAACAGTGATAGCTTCCTTATTTGTGGCACTTATTGTTTGCTTATATGCATATTTCCAGCTTGCGAATGCATCAGATACCTTTGAAGCTGTTGGAACACGTTTCTTCGAGGCTTTAGATAAGTTCTTTACTCAGGACTTCTGGGATTATACAGTAGAGAATATTGTATTCATACTTACTTCAATCCCTGTAAGCTGGTTCCTGTTCAGCCTTTTGGGCGGAGCTCTCAATTATGAGAAGCCTTACGTAACAGATGAGAGAATAGAATATGAGACAAGAGGCTTCCATCAGCTTCCTTCATATTCTGCATACATCATTATCGGAAGTGTATGCCTGTTATATACATTGTTCCTTGGCGCTTCTATCAACGATTTTATTAACCATAAAGGACTTTTTGCGGCAACAGCACACGAAGCATCAGTTAGGGCAGTAGGAAGCTTCTGGAGCCTTATAAGAGTAGTGCTTTTGAACTTTGTGATCCTGGCTGGATCATGTCTCTTTTCCAAGAAAGCTCTTTGGGATGAGAAGGCTACAAGGATCCTTGCAACAGTTCTCTTTGTGTTTGCCCTTGGCTTTGCAGTTCTCGCTGCATGTAACCTCATCGGCGTATATATCATGATCTTCGGAATCACACCAAGAAGAATCATGTCATCATGGGTAGTTATGAATGTAATTGCCTGGTGTATACTCCTGATAATTCGATTTTACAAAAAAATACCTGCCGCTCAGATAGGTATTATCCTTGCGGCAGTTTCATTCTCAATTGTTGTATGCTTCAAATTCTAAGTGTTCCATATAGGTGACCATCGAATTCTCTGAAGTAGGTTTCTTCGATCTTGCGCATGAAGACAGTTACATCTCTATCGCCAAAATACAGTTCGAAACGAAGAGAACCGACGCATTCACCTATGAGATGAACACGAATATACAAAACGTTTTCTCTAAGCCATAAGGCACCTGCTGCATAGTGGGTGCCTTTGTTTTGTTCTGGGCCACATAATGAGTTTTGCATATCAGCTGGGATGATGTCGTCTTCCTGCATGTTCTGGAAGCCAAACTTTATCTCGGCATAATAACTGTCATTATCCTTTTGACTAGTTATTAGTTTCAGAATTGACTTGTCTTCGGATAAATCCAGAGACAGTTTGCTAAAGCCCTGTCTGTTATCCTCAAGATCGTACTCAAGGCTTATGTTAGAATCATAGCGGCCGTTTTTAATATTTTTAATGTAATCAGGAATAACAGTTTCTTTATGCTCAGCTGGAATAGAATTGTGGTTAGGAATTCTTGGAAGAGCAAGCCTAAGTGAAGCAGCGAGAGCCTTTAGTTCATCGCTGTCCTTGCTGTTATCAGCTGTTATCTTATTATCACCTAGCTCTGGTAAAAGAATATTATAAATGCCATCATAGATGACCTGATTGCCGCCAGCGATTCCCTGAGTATCAGCTGTTGTCATTATAAGAAGTTCGTGTTCTGGAAGGCATATAGCCAGCTGACCACCCATTCCATACATGACATAGCCACCCATTTCGTTTTGCCATATCTGCATTCCATAGCCCATTGATTCGCTTGGAAGAGGGCCTGTCATGATACTGTCGCTGAGATTTGAGGTGGCAAGCTCTATAAACTCAGGATTTAAGAGGGTTCTCTTTTCACCATCACTGCAGATTACAGTACCTTTCATATAAATAACATATAATACCTTAAGAATGTCCATGGGAGTTGCCATGAGGCCACTACCACCGATAGAAACACCAAAGGGATCCTTGACCATATATGAGTTTGTGCTAAAGTCCAGATGGCGGAGGAACCTTTCTTTGAGGTACTCCAGCATTGGTTTTTGCGTGAGCTTCTCCACAAGAGCACACATTACATGGGCTGCAGATGTATCATAGTGGAATACAGTGCCTGGTTTATGGGTTGGAGCTACGGTAAAAAAGCTCTCTACCCAGTCGGATTTCATGTCTACCTTGTAGGTGGTAGAAGCATGGCAGGTGCGCATCATGAGCATGTTTTTGATCGTAGTTTCTTTTATCCAGTGATGAGTATCAGCTGTTACGTATTCTGGAAAATAATCAGTAATAGGATCATCAAATGAAAGCTTGCCCTCATCTGCTAAGAGAGAAATAGCCATGGCTGTGAAGCTCTTACTTATGGAGAACATTCTGTGTAGAGTGTCCTTCTGGTAGGGGGCATAATATTTTTCAAATGCGAGCTTATCTTTTCTCAAGATGAGAAGAGAGTGCATTGGGATATCTTTTTTATCAAGATATAAGAGGAGATTGCGTATAGCTGAAGATTTTATTCCGACCTCTTCTGGAAGTGCTGTGGTAAAAGAAAACATGACAGGCTCCTTTTTGTTTGCATAATCTGTTTTGATAATCATAGCAGAGATGGATTGCTATAAGCAATAACAGGCCTAAAAGCAAGTGACATTGCTGTAGTGATTGCAGCCAGGTTGATTAATGTTTTTTTGTACATTTTTTCATTCCTCCATTTCTTAACTCCCCGAGTTATGCTATATTTACATGGCGTCGTGAGATATTGTTGCAGTAGGTTTTTATTTTTTATTAAAGAACTATTTAAGAATAGCTTTTGTGGTAATTTGGTTATGGTTGTTATCATGCTCATTCTTATGCTATAATCTGTAGTTAGTACATTATTGGAGAGGTGTTTATGTCATCAATAATTCAGAATAACCAGGTATTTAATAACGAAATTGCTTTTTGCAGAGTATATAGTGTAGAGAGCAAGAAACAGCTTGAGGAGAGATTCCTTGCACATAGGATTTCATACTTCATAGAGTGGCAGGATAAGTCAATTATCCAGCGTTTATTTGACAGAAAGGGCAGTAAGATTGTCTGCACCTTTAGAATCAACAAGAGTGAGGTTTTGAGAGCAAGAGAGCTTGCTCAGGGAATCGAAGGTATCAAGTTCAAGGACAACGGAGACATCAAGTTTAACGAGCGCATCCGTAGGAGAAGCGAAGCTGTTAAGAGTGATGATGACAGCGATGGACTTGAGATGCCAGAGCTCAAGTTCGAGAATAGCACTGAGGACTATGAGGAAGAGAACTGATAATGAGTAGGGGACATGCGCCCCTACTTTATTTATGTATTTGTAATGTGAGGTAAGAAATGTCATATCATCAGAATGTAAAAAAATTCGAGAAGATAAACCAGAAGATGAACAAAGGGAAAGATGCTGCAGATAAGGCTAAGGATCTGAAGAGCAAAAAAGCAGCACCTTCTGATAAGAATAAAAAATCCAAGTTTACAGATGAGCTAAAGGCTGGAGTTAAGGCAAAGGCACAGCTTGAGACAAAAGAGAAGACTGTAGCAAAGGGCAAAGCAGTTAATAAAGCTGGCAATAAGCCAGGAACTAAGCCAGGAACTAAAGCTGAAGATAAGACGGCAGCTGCCAAGAAGAGTCGCTGCCCATATTTCAAGAAGTGCGGCGCCTGTCAGATGATCGATACTCCTTATGACAAGCAGCTCAGACAGAAGCACGCTCATGTGGCTGAGCTTCTTGAACCATATACAAGAGTAGCTGCCTTTGTCGGAATGGAAGAGCCTGAGCACTACAGATGCAAGGTTCACGCTGTCTTTACCCATGATAAAAAAGGAAATCCATTATCTGGAATATATAGAGAAGGTACACATGAAGTAGTGCCTATCGACAGCTGTCTTTTGGAGGACCAGAAGGCTGATGCTATTATCGGTACAATCCGTGGAATGCTCAAATCCTTCAAGATCAAGACCTATGATGAGGATAACGGCTACGGACTTCTTCGTCATGTGCTCATTCGAATTGGCAAGAATACTGGAGAAATCATGGTAGTACTGGTTACAGTGTCACCTATTTTTCCATCCAAGAATAACTTTGTTAAGGCGCTTCTCAAGGAACATCCTGAGATCACAACAATTGTACTTAATGTCAACGACAAGCAGACCAGCATGATTCTGGGAGATAAAGAGAAAGCTATGTATGGCCCAGGCTTTATCTATGATATCTGCTGCGGCATGAAGTTTAAGATAAGTCCTAAGTCTTTCTATCAGGTTAACCCAATTCAGCAGGAGGTTCTCTACAACACTGCTATTGAGATGGCTGATCTTAAGGGAAGCGAAGTGGCTCTCGACTGCTATAGCGGCGTTGGAACTATTGGAATCATTGCAAGCCCTCATGTTAAAGAGGTTATTTCAGTTGAGCTTAACTCTGATGCGGTCAAGGACGCCAAGCTCAACGCCAAGATTAATAATGTAGACAATATCACCTTCTACGAGAATGATGCTACAAGATTTATGCAGCAGATGTCTGATTCGGGAGATAAGGTTGATCTTGTGTTCATGGATCCACCACGTGCAGGCTCAACACCTGAATTTATCGAGTCTATGATCAATCTGTCACCAGAAAAGGTAGTGTATATCTCATGTAGCCCTGATTCATTGGCTAGAGACCTCGAACTTATCACAAAGGGCGGCTACAAGGTTAAAAAAGCTGTGCCAGTAGATATGTTTCCATTTACAAGATCTATAGAAACCTGTGTATTACTAACTAAATAATAGTACGAATATTGCTAAGGCTGTGCTATTCTAAGTTTATTAAATCAATGGGGGATTGAAACGTATGAAAAAGAGTAGTTTTGGGACAAGACAAATTGTAATTACAGCAATGCTGCTTGCTATATGTATAGTCAGCCAGTACTTTAAGAATCTGAGCGTGTTTATAACCGGGCCTATCATAAACGCCTGCCTGATCATAGCTGTTTTGTCATCAGGACTTGTAAGCGGCCTTATTTTAGCTATTATAACACCTGTTACGTCATATTTTATTGCTTCATCACAACTTATGATGGCAGTGCCTTGGTTAGTTCCATTTATTATGGCTGGAAATGCTGTTCTTGTACTTGCAACTAACCATTTCCTTAAAAATGACCTTCAGTATGGAAAAGGGCTTAGAGACATAAAGAGTTACGTAATGGCTGTTATTTGTTCAGGACTCAAGGCATTCTTTATGTGGATTACTATTTCAATGTGGTTACTACCTGCATATATTTCTGAAGAGAGCCCATTTTTCAATAAGCTTCCAGTGTTCAAGGTGATGTTTTCTACTACACAGTTTATTACAGCTTGTATTGGCTTTGTATATGCTTTTATTATCTGGGCTGCTCTTAGCAGATTCCTTAGAAAAGGCGAGTAATCGTAACGAATGTTTTTTTCAATTTTAGCAAGATTTTTTACATGATTTTAGGTTTTTCTAAGAGTCTGTTCTATATAGAATAATCCAAAAGGGAGGATTATTCTATGTCTGTACATGTTATTGATGAAGCAAATCGTTGTTTGCAATGCCCTAATCCCAGATGCAGGGAGAATGGGTGCCCGATTCACACTAATATTCCTGAGATGATCAGATTATTTAAAGAGAATAAGATGATGGAAGCGGCGGAGATGTTGTTTGAGAACAATCCGCTTTCCATGGTCTGCTCTCTTGTATGTAATCATGAGAATCAGTGTGAGGGGAATTGTGTCCGCGGGATAAAAGGGGAACCCGTCCATATTTCATCCATAGAAAACTACATATCAGATTCATGCTTTGAGAGACTTGAGCTCAAGAAAGCTCCTTCAAATGGGATGAAGGCAGCTGTTATAGGAGCCGGTCCTGCAGGAATAACAATTGCTATTATTCTTGCTCTTAAGGGTTATTCAATCACTGTTTTTGAGACTCACGACAAGATAGGAGGAATTCTCAGATACGGTATCCCTGAGTTCAGACTTCCTAAGTCTATATTAGACAGATATTACGTCAAGATGAGAGAGCTCGGAATCAAGTTCAGGCCTAATTTTTCAATAGGTGGTTCAACTGGCATTCAGGATCTTTTAAATGATGGTTACAAGAGTGTTTTCATTGGCACAGGTGCCTGGAGACCACGTAAATTGGGAATACCTGGTGAGACCTTTGGAAATGTCTTTTACGCTATTAATTACCTCAACAATCCTGATGTTTACGAGCTTGGTGACAAGGTTGCCATCATCGGTGCGGGAAATGCTGCTATGGATGTTGCCAGAACCGCCATCAGACACGGCTCAAGGGACGTTACAGTTTACGTAAGAGGCAATGAGGTATCTGCATCCAAGACTGAGTTTGAGTATGCCAAGGTTGACGGTGTTAAATTCGAATACAACATGTCTATTGTGAGAATAGAAGATGATGGCCCAGTGTTTGCAGATGGCGACGGAGAGAAGCTCATCCCTGCAGATAGTATTCTTATTGCCATATCTCAGGTTCCACAGGACAGGATCATTAGCAAGGAAAAAGATCTTAAGCTTAACGAGAAAGGTAATCTTGCCACCAATGAATTGGGCGAAACTACTATTCCAGGTGTGTTTGCATCGGGGGATGTTGTTACAGGTGCCAAGACTGTTGTTGCAGCTGTTGCTGTTTCTAAGCAAATTGCTGAAGATATGCATAACTTTATGCAGACAAATAGGTAATATTTAAGGTATAATAGATTCTGCGAAATATCACTTGGAATTGTATAGGGGAAAGATGCAGAATTATAAATTCATAATCAGCTATGATGGGACGAGATATCATGGCTGGGAGAAAAAGCCAGGCATTGACACTATTCAGGGGAAAATAGAAGGTGTCCTGAATAGGATGGTTGGTGCTGATGGCGATAATGAAGTTAATCTAATAGGCGCAGGCAGGACTGATGCTGGTGTACATGCCAGAGCAATGACTGCCAGCGCCCTTCTTGAGACGAAATTATCTGAAGCGCAGATTCAGGAGTATATGAACACCTATCTGCCGGAGGATATCAGCATCAATGAAGTCAAGGTCTGTTCGGACAGATTTCACGCCAGGTACAACGCGATAGGTAAGACATACAGATATACTTGCTGGTATGGAGCCAGTAAGCCTGTTTTTGACAGAAAATATGTAACTGTTCTGGAGTCTGAGCCTGATGTTGACAGGATGAGAGAAGCTGCCAGGTTTCTTGTGGGAGAACATGATTTTAAGAGTTTTTGTGGCAATCCCAAGATGAAGAAATCCACAGTGAGAAATGTAGATGTCATCAATATTGAGAAGACTGGTAACTATATCCGTTTTTATTTCCATGGGAATGGCTTTTTACAGAATATGGTGAGAATCCTCACAGGAACGCTTCTGGAAGTGGGTTATGGCAATATTTCTCCAGAGCAGGTTATGGATATTCTAAATGCCTGTGACAGGAAGCTGGCAGGACCTACAGCAAGGCCAGAGGGGCTTTGCATGATGAAGGTCGATTACTAGAAATGTATCTATGAGTGGCTGATGGCTGCAAATAGTAGATATATAAATATATTTTATGGGGTGTTATATGAATCACAATTTTAGCAAAAAACTATTAATGACAGTGGCAGGAGCGTTTATTATGGCGCTTGTTCTTTTGACAAACCCTGTTAATGCCAAGGCTGCTGGCACTGGAGCAGTTGCGATCAATTCTGTTACCATAGGTGGCAGTAATGTAAATATCGTTGCATCTGCGTCAGATCTTCCTGTAAGCGATGATGGAATTTATTATCTGTATGCTGAGAAGGTATATCAGAATGGCCCTGCAGGTAATGCAGTAGCTACTGCTCCTGTTGGAGCTGCGGCTACTTTTAGCGTACCACTTGGTATGAATACAGTAGATTGCCGACTTTATGACAAATTCCAGATCTGCGTGCTTCAGGGTGGCGCGATGGTGCCTGTTACCAATCCAAGATATATCACCAATCCTGAGGTTCTTGGAACAGGAGTACCAGCCAAGAACAATGGCAAAAAGGGTATTATCCTTGACGGAGCCAAGATTGGTAATGGTAACAATGAGGTAGTTGAACTTGGAGTTCAGCAAGCTGCCTACAATATCAATCTGACAGATGTAATTGGTGGTAATGGCGCTGTTAAGTACGAATACAATGGCAAGGTTTACGGCTTTGATTCAGTGTATCTTAGTCAGTACGATCACTGTGTTAAGACTACTTCCAGTCAGGGAATCGGAATGACTATGGTTCTTCTTAACCCATATTCAAGAGGTGAGGAGTTCATGATTTCTCCTTCTTCAAGGAGTGGAATAGGCAGAAGTAGCTATTATATGATGAATACTTCTGAGCAGAAGGGACTTGAGCATCTTGAGGCAGTAGTTTCCTTCCTTGCTAACAGATATAACGGAAGAAATGGCTTTGGTCAGGTAGATAACTGGGTTGTTGCTAACGAAGTTAATGCCAAGAATATCTGGAATTATTCTTCAGTAGTTGATGAGCTTGCGTATGCTCAGCTTTATGTTGATTCTCTGAGAGTATGCTATAACGCCATCAAGAGTAAGAATTCTAATGCAACTATCTGCATCAGTCTTGATCAGAACTGGACACATGTGCACAATCCTGGCTCCTATTATTCTGCACGAAGCATGATAGAAGCAATCAATGCTGTAGCCTGTGCACAGGGTAACTTTGACTGGGCTGTAGCTGAGCATCCATACAACTATCCTATGACCTGGACACCATTCTGGACTCCAAAGAGCGAGTCTGCAGCGGCTATGATCCAGCACAATATCAATACACCTTATCTTTCTATGCAGAATATTGAGCAGCTTACTGATTATCTGTGTCTGCCTGAAATGCGCAATACTAAGGGAAATGTGAGACCAGTTCTTTTAACGGAGATAGGATATACCTCAACTCAGGGAGAAGAGGCTCAGGCTTATGCCATGGTTTACGCATATCAGAGGGTTATGACTAACAGATATATCAAGATGATCATATTTAACAGACAGACTGATTTCCCTCTTGAGGTTAGACAGGGACTTTCAGTAGGTCTGACAGACCAGAACAGCAGAAGAAAAGTGGCTTTTGAGGTCTTCAAACAGATGAGTGGCCCTAACGCCGGAACCTATTCGGCACAGGCTGCCGCGTACATGGGAATAGCAGATTGGAACGCTGCTATGAATGCCCGCTAACCCAGTACTGGTGCGGGGTTCATACATTTTTTATAAAGCTAAAAAAAGGATTAAATAACCGCCGATACCATCGATTAATTAACCCGAAACTAGGATAATTAATTTATAAAAAATTCTAGTTGGAGGGTCCGGTTATGAGGAAAAAAATAGCTTCTGTCTTAGTATCGTTGGGAATGTCTTTAATCCTCATTTTGCTTAATTGCATATTGGAAATTGGTGCTATTACTGTATATGCAGCGGAACCTTCAGTTCTGAATATCAGCATAAACAGTGAATATGTTATTCCAGATGGCTATGATTGGTGTACCTACTATGTGGTTGTTGCTACCAATAATACCGGCAAAGATATCACGATAAATGCTGAGTTTACAGCACTGGATAAAGCTGGCAAGGTACTTGGAAAGTCACAGGATTTTTCAGATGCAGTCAAGAAGGGGCAGCAGTTTATACTGTATGGACAGTTCAAGAATGCAGATATAGCTGGAGCTGACGATTATAAGTACACATTTAGTCTGGCTGAAACTGATAATTGCACTTATAATTCAGTGAACATAGATGCTGTTAACAATGGCGAATGCCTACAGGTTTCAGCAACGAATTATTCAGAGCATGATATTCAGGGCGTAGGTGTCAGAACAGTGTTCCTTAGAAATGGCAAGGCTGTTGGATTTGATACTGTGAATATCGCAGATGTGGGCTATACCTTCCACGGTGGCAGCACTAATTCACAGATGGTCGGACATAACACTGGAAGCTATGACAATTACATTTTGACATATACTTCAGCAGGCAATGATGTGATGATGGACTTTTAATTTTTTACTTTAATATCATTAGTTTTTTTGAGCGCAGGAAATAGACCTGCGCTCTTTTCTTTTGGGGTTAAACTATGCTATACTATTCACTGGTTACATATTTTGATATGAAAGAGATTTATAAGTAATGACGTCTGACAAGAAGACAATCAAATCGGGGAAAGTTTATAGTAAGCGAATTCAGCATTTACGCAGACTGATTGTAGCTACAGTTGTTGCTTCTTGTCTTATCCCAACATGTATTTGTATTATACTTGCAATTAAATATGATAGACTCAGAGGCAATTATGATCAGAGTAGGACTGATCTGGCCTGGTACAGAGACAGATATGGCACAGAGATGGAGATACTTGCCAAGGAGGCTTCGCAGGAATCATCGGCGCAAGAGGAGACTACCTCTGAACTTGTCAGTGAGATAGAGGCTGCAGAGGCCAGCCAGACAGAGACTCCGGCAGAGCTTGTTAACATGGATGTTGACTATGCCAATGTAGAAGTGAGCGGAGCACAGAATCCTGAGGATATCGAGGGTACAAGATATGTTTATCTGACATTTGATGATGGACCAAGCTCTTATACCAATGAGATTTTAGATATTCTTGCTGAGTATGATGTTAAGGCTACATTTTTTGTATGTGGCAAGCCTGATGCGAGATACGCTGATGTTTACAAGAGAATAGTGGATGAGGGACATACACTTGGTATGCATTCCTACAGCCACAAATACAATGTGATCTATGAGTCAGCTATTTCTTTTAAGGCTGATCTGGAGAAGCTTAGAGTATTTCTTTATGAGACAACAGGTGTCTGGGCCAAGTATTACAGATTCCCAGGTGGAAGCTCCAACAATGTCAGCACAGTCGATATGAAGGAACTTGTTGATTGCCTGAATGACAGTGATATAACATTTTTTGACTGGAATGTATCTGCAGGCGATGACAGAGCTGGTTCTAACAAGACTACAATCTACAACAACATTGTAGATAACATTCCTAGATTCAAGCATTGTGTAGTTCTGATGCACGATGCAGCTGACAAGAAGGCTACAGTAGAAGCGCTTCCAGAGATAATAGAAGCTATCCAGGCGATGGATGACACAGTGATATATCCGATAACAGATGATACGTTACCGGTTCAACATATCAAATAATAAGATTTATAGCGAATGGAGGATATCAAGATGGGATTTTTTTCTGAGCTGAAGAATGACCTTTCACAGGCTGTAAATACTCTCATGCCTGATGATAAGGCTGATGAGACAGCCGCTCTTGATAGTGACAAGAATGAGGAAGGTTTTTCTCGCGGGGACAAATCTAAGGGAGTAGATATCGACAGCATGCTTAACAAGTTGGATGATATCAAGCTTGACGAGATTGGCGGGGACAAGACAGAAACTTTTGAGCCAGAGACAACAGAGACAGCTGTAGAGGTTGAGAAAGTTGCAGAGCCAGAGGAAGCTCCTAAGAGCGCACTGGACGTAATGGCAGAACTCAAGCAGAGTGCTGCAGCAGAGGCTGCTGCTGAACTCGAGAAGGAAGAACTCGAGCAGCTTGAAGAGAGAATCGAAGAGCAGACAGAGGCTGAAACTGAGATGGAGCAGCCACAGTCTGGTTTTGAGGCTATCAGCACAGCACAGGAGTCAGTATCAGGGGATATGTACATTGCAGAAGAGCCTGCAACTGTAGATAATAATTCAAACAATGGGGGATATAATACTATGGATTTCGAACAGCAGACACCAACAGAGGAAACAGCTAGCATAACAGAAGGTATGGTCATCACTGGTGACATCCAGACAACCGGATCTCTTGATCTTATCGGTAAGGTAACTGGTAACATCAAGTGCCTTGGCAAGCTCAATGTAACAGGTGAGATCGCTGGTGATTCAGATGCAGCTGAGATTTATGCTGAGTCAGCTAGAATTACCGGAGAAGTTAGAAGTAAGGGCAGTGTCAAGGTTGGACAGAGCACAGTTATCGTTGGTAACATCTTTGGTTCAAGCGCAGTTATCGCTGGCGCTGTTAAGGGTGACATCGATGTTCACGGTCCAGTAGTACTTGATACAACAGCAATCGTTATGGGTAACATCAAGTCTCAGTCTGTACAGATCAACAATGGTGCAGTTATCGAAGGTATGTGCTCACAGGCTTATGCAGATGTTAATCCATCAGAGTTCTTTGAAACACTTAAAAACAGATAATAGAATAGTCGGAGATAGTTATGAGAATTTTATTAAAACTCAGTGGTGAGGCCCTTGCGGGCGACAAGAAGACTGGCTTTGATGAGGAGA
>JAEEGL012191749.1_pt1 | contig 14428 bp, 9 predicted proteins | sample 9134231 | NCBI WGS metagenome assembly JAEEGL01 (sample SAMN16246548, study PRJNA631951) | gut metagenome | biome: gut microbiome; feature: rumen; material: fiber-attached | host: Bos | place: Iran: Karaj | collected 2018-10
TGATGACCGTGACAGATCAGCGTGACCACCGGAACTCCAAGCAGCTTGCAGAGCTTTCCCAGTGAGGCGGGAAGCACAGCTGTCGTCCCGCAAAGGGAATATCGCGCCTCAGGGTAAATCACGTTGATATCTCCATTCCTAACCACGCGCTTCAACTGCCGGACCAGGAGGATATCGTTGGTAAATTTGCGTTTACAGATGCATCCGACATGCCTTAAAAGCCATTCTCGTCCAATAAAGCCGTCAATCGCAACGACATAATTCGCGCGATACGGAAAGATCGCTTTCGTCGCAACCTTAAAATCAAGAAAGGCATTATGGTTGCAGAGCAGAAGATAAGGAGGCTTGATTCCCTCCATCCCAATCTTTCGAATGATCGTGCCGTGTTTTATTACGCCCGGTATGCTTAATAGCCAGGTCAGCGGACGAAGATACCATGCCGTTCGGTATGGCGGCTTTTTCATGTCGAACCGTTCCAGTCTGCTTTGATCCACTTTAGAAGGCTTTCCTCTCATATTCTGCAGTTATCTTACCTTTTCCCCGCAGAATATGCAAGAGTTCGGCCTTTGTTTTCAGAATCAGCCCAGTTTTATGTATTTGCTGAAAACATAAGCTTCTCCGCCGTTGTATTTGATCTTGGTCCAATTGCCTGCTGTTTTGATGACAGTTACCGTACTGCCCAATTTGATCGTTCCGAGGAGTTTGCTTGAGGAGCTCGCCTCCGCACGCACGTTGACCATGCTCTTGCAGTTTACGATCTTCCCCTGATTTTTCTCTTTCGAATCCGCATCGGGAGATACGCTCCCTTTGCTGATTTTTGCATAGCTCATATGCACATATCCAGCTTTGGAAGCGGTGTACTGAATCTTATAATAATTCCCGGATTTTCCAAGATATAGATACTGTTTGTCCCTCGGCGCAATCCCGATCTTCTGGGAGGACTGACTTCCTGTCTTTCGTACATTGCAGTTCAGTTTGCAGTTTACGATCGTAACAATCCGGCCTGACACCGGCGGATCATCCGGATCGGGTTCGACGCTTCCTCCCGATATCTTCGCATAGTTTTTATGAACATATCCAACTTTGGAAACCGTGTACTGGATCTTATAATAGTTGCCTGTTTTCCCAAGATACTGATAGGTTGATCCTTTGGATGCCGTGCCGATCTTAGCATATGATGTGCTCCCGCCGCTTCTTACGTTGCAGGCTGTTTTGCAGTTTACGATCGTGAGAATACGTTCCTCTCCGGAAGGTTCAGGCTCGGGTTCATCCTGTGATGGAGTTCCCTTTCCCATCTTGACATAGTCAATGAACACATAGCCTGTTACATTTGTTTTATACTGGATCTTATACCAATAGCCGTCCACTTCCAGAAGTTTGTATTTCGTCCCTTTCGCCGCAGTCCCGACTTTGACGGTTTTACTGCTGGGTCCTTTCCGAACATTCACGCTGTTTTTACAGTTCACGATTGTTACGATCTGAACGTCTTTTGCAAGAATCTCAATGGTTGCTTCGCCTGTCAGTGTCTCTGCTCCTGATTTGATCGCACGAATCTGAACTGTGGTTTTTCCGGATTCTTTTCTCCCGGGAGCGGTAGACGACCAGTTCTTGCCATCGATAGAATACTCGACGGTATACCCCGTTCCGTTCTCAACGGTCGCAGAAACCATATGGGATTTGCCGTCATATTCAAAGGAACCTCCTTTCACTTTGAGTGTTGGCGCAGGCGCCGGAGTAGCCGTCGGTTTCGCACCAGGCTTCTCTGCAGGCACTTCTGTCGGTTTCTCTGTGGATGCTTCCGTCGGCTTTTCTGTTGGTTCTTCCCTTGGTTTCTCTGTGGGCTCTCCCGTCGGGTTTTCTGTGGGCTCTTCCATCGGGTTTGCTGCGGGTGCTTCCGTCGGTTTTTCCGAAGATTCATCAGCAGGCTTCTCTGTCGGCTCTTCAACAGTTTTTTCAGTCGATTCCCCCGTTGTTTTTTCTGTCGTGCTGTCCGACAATTCTGCTGTCAAGTCCTGCTCAGAATCCGTGCCTCCCTGCTCCGCAAACACGGCCGTCGGAAAGAGTGCCACTGTTATGATCATCGCGAGCAGTAGACTGATCAGTTTTTTAGATTTCATATAAATTTCCTCCGTCATGGTTCTTTTCCCTTCTTTTGAGAGCATCATATCACAAATCCTGAAAAACAATTGCAACATAGTTGTAATATCATTATGACTTGCCTCTTCACTGTGAAACCTTTCTTCTATATAGACGGCTTACCGAAGAAAAAGGTTGCATATCTCTGAAAATGTTCCTTTTGTATGCTCTTCTTGAAGAGTCTGTTTATATATAATCTTGTAAATTTACGAGAAGCATAGTATGCTAAATTAACAGCATCGTTACCGGAGGTCCCACATGAAGGATGTGATTTCGAAATTGACACAGGGCAACACGTTTTTTCGTATGTATGGAGATATCGCAAAACGGAACGAAACCGCTGCAAACGGACAGCATCCATATGCTATCGTAATTTCCTGTTCGGATTCACGTGTGATCCCGGAGGTTATTTTTCACGCCGGAATCGGTGAGCTGTTTGTGATCCGTATCGCAGGAAATGTTCTCGGCAGTCATGCGCTTGCCAGTGTTGAATACGCAGTGGAGCATCTCGGATGTAAGGAAATCGTAGTCCTTGGGCATACAAGCTGCGGGGCGGTACACGCTGCACTTTCAGGAGAAGCAGAAGGTCTGACTGCAGATCTGATCGCCGAGATTCGCATTGCGATCGGAGATGAAACAGACCCTCTGCAGGCATGCGAGAAGAACGTCCGGTACGGAACCGAGCGGATCCGTTCGTTTTTCTCGAATCATCCTGGAATGAAGGGAATTGTGGTACGCGGCGCCGTATACGAGATTGAAACCGGAATCGTCAGATGGATGCAGACGGATATAAATCGGTGCTCATAAGCAGTAGGAGTTGCAAAAATGGCATATAAACGGCTCCCCTACGAGGAATATTTCATCAATACGAGCGAAGACTACACACATACCGGGAAAGTGACCTATCCGGTCAGTTATATCGCGGTCAAGTACAATACCACGAAGTTTTTCAAATGGCTCGGCCTCTCGCATGAAGTCAATTACGAAATCCATTACGAACCGGACAGAGATGTTATCCAGATGCATTTTCAGCGTACACTCGACGCGATCGACTGGGTCGCCAACATTTTTGAGTTCGCAAGCCGTTACTACACCGCTATCGAGTTCGAAGGCGAACCGCTCCAGCTAAGGGTCCATCATGGATGGGGAAACATGTATCTTGCGATCAAGCATGAAGTACGTGACAAATGGTTGGAACTGCATGAAGAGCATCCTGATGCAGTTACGGAGATTCTCGGATGGTCTTTAGGTTCCGGAATCGCTTCGCTGTGCTGTCAGGATCTGAACTACAACTTCGGGGTCAGGCCTTATCTCTATACATTCGGTAGCGTCCGCCCTTTCAAATGTACACTGTTGAACAAGGAAAGGATGCACCGTTACCTCTCGACCCTGTGCACCGATTGTGAGAATTTTGCCGATATCAACGACATCATCTCCTACATGCCCCCGTTCCGCGGGTTCACCATGATCCGCCGAATCGATGTCGGAACGGATCAAAAGCGCTCCCTTTTCCGGCTGCTGAATCCCTTCCGCTATCATGTGCATTACGACCTGCCGGAACTCTATCGCAAACTGGCAGGAAAAACAGCGGAAGAGCAGGAAGCTGAAAGTACAGAGCAGACAGTTTAGCCGGGACAATCATTTCGGCACTGCTTTTTCCGCTCAGCAGGCTATTCCGTTATGTTCCCGTAAGGCTTCTGAAAAACGGCTATGCAAAGATTGACAAAATCTCTCCGCAGGAATATAATCACAGAAAATGCGTTGACGGAATTATGCGGAATGCGGATCGTTCCAGAGAGCCGGCGGCTGGTGAAAGCCGGCACAGAAGCATCCCTGCAGTCTCCCTCCAGAGCAGATCCGCTGAAATGCAATGTAAGCGGATCCGGAAGCCCCGTTACAGGCGAAGAACTTGCTGGAGTTCTGAGTGATTGCCGGGCAGGCAGTAAACAGGGTGGTACCGCGGATATTTCGTCCCTGAAGTCGAATGACTTCGGGGATTTTCTATTATAAGGAGCAAAGCCATGAGAACGATTTCCTTCAGTGACGTGACAATGAAAAAGACTGCCAGAGGAAGCGATTTTTCCCTTTCCTTCCGGGAAAAGCTGGAATTCTGCAAACTTCTGGACAAACTCGGAATCGATTCGATCGAGACAGATGCGATCGTTAATCGCAGAACGGACGGCCTGCTGATCAAGTCTCTGTGTTCGGCAGTCAAACAGGCCAAGCTGACGATTCCGGTGCCTGCGGGCGATCCGGACGGAATTGAATACACCTGGTCCTGCCTGAAGGAAGCGAAAAGCCCCAGGCTGCAGGTATCCCTGCCTGTTTCAACGGTTCAGATGGAATACCTGTACCATAAAAAGCCGGAACAGATGCTGGCTCTGATTTCGGAAAGCGTAGCAAAATCCAGGGAGCTTTGCGGGGAAGTCGAGTTCTGCGCGGAAGACGCAGGGAGAAGCGATCCTTCGTTCCTCAGCAGAGCGCTTGAAACCGCTGCCGGTCAGGGGGCCTCCATTCTGACGGTATGCGATTCTGCAGGAATCATGATGCCGGAAGAGGTCTATCGTTTCGTGCAGTCTATCAAGGATCAGTTCCCGAATCAGAGAATCGGCGTCCGGATTTCTAATGAGATGTACATGGCGGACGCAAGTGCGGTATATGCGGTCCAGGCTGGAGCCGATGAAGTCAAGGTAAAAGCCTGCGGAGAAGACACCGTTTCCTTAAAACGTTTTTCAGCGGTTCTGAAAACAAGGAGTGAGAGCCTCGGTGTTCAGAGCGCTATCCGCATGACAGAGATGAACCGGACGATCGGACAGGTCGAGTGGCTCTGTCGGACAAACCGCAGTAAATCCTCTCCGTTTGACAGCGGTGTCAGAGAGGAAGAGAATTTTCTTCTCAGTGTTCATGACGGCCCGGAAGCGATCAGACAGACGTCTGAACAGCTGGGTTATGATCTTTCCGATGAAGATGTCGCAAAAGTATATGAGGCTTTCTCATACGTTGCCGGCAAAAAGGGCAGTGTGTCCGCCAAGGAACTGGATGTTCTGATCGCGACGTCCGCTTTGCAGGTCCCCCCTGCTTACCGTCTGGAAAGCTACATGATCAACGCAAGCAACGTGATCGCCGCGACATGTCATATCCGTCTCAGCAAGGACGGTGAAATCCTGGAAGGCATCTGCGCCGGAGACGGACCGATTGACGCGTCTTTCCTCGCGATTGAGCAGATTGCCGGAACGCATTATGAGCTGGACGACTTCCAGATCCGTGCTGTTACAGAAGGCCGTGAGGCAATGGGCGAAGCGGTCGTACGCCTGCGTTCCAACGGAAAGCTGTATTCCGGCCGCGGCATTTCGACGGATATCATCGGTTCCAGTATTATGGCATATATCAATGCGATCAATAAAATCGTTTATGAGGAGGCCGCGCAATGAATCTCTCTTTTTCCACACGCGGCAGAAGAGGAACCTCCTGGACTGATCTCTGCCAAATGGCGATCGAAAACGGTTTTACCGGAATCGAGGTTTACGATGCCTATAAAGATGACGCGCTGGTCAGCCCTGGCGGCCCATTGCACAAATACAACGCCGCTGCAACACACAGGGAACTGACCCAGAAGGGTCTTTTCGTACCGGTATTCGACAGTTCCTGTAATATTGGTTTTCATGACAGCGCTGTGATTTGTAATGTGATGGATTTGATCGGGCTCGCCGAAGCCATGCAGACCGAGTTTGTCGCCATCCGGACCGATCAGAGTGATCTTGCCGCAGTGAAGGAGGATCTTAATGAGCTTCTTCCCGCTGCTCAAAAAAGCGGGATTGTTCTGTTGATCAAAACAAACGGGACTTTTTCGGATACTGCCAGGCTGAGAAGTCTTTTGGACGAATACGCGACCGATTCTCTCGGCGTGCTCTGGGATGTTCATCACCCGTACCGAGACTGCGGGGAAACCCCTGATGAAACAATCAAAAACCTCGGAGCGTATGTGAAACATGTTCATCTGCGGGACTCCGATGACCGTGACACCTATGCGCTCGTCGGTGAAGGAACCATGCCGATCCCGGATCTGATCCGGGCGCTGTATTCCGTGGACTACGCAGGGTATCTTTCACTGGAATGGAAAACCGAATGGCTGGAAGATCTTCCGGAACTCGACATTATTCTCCCGCATTTTGTGAATTATATGCAGAGATTCGCTTCCACCCGCGGAAAGAAGAAGATGCTGTACCCGAACCATGACGGTACCGGATGGTATGTCTGGAAGAAAGATGAACTGATCGACCTGACTTTTTCTCAGGTTCTCGACCGGATGGTGGAAGAATTTCCGGATCAGTACTGCTTCAAATATACAACTCTGGACTACACCCGGACTTATTCGGAATTCCGCGACGATGTAGATCGTTTTGCAAGGGCGCTGATCTCCATGGGTGTCCGTGCAGGCAGCAAAGTCGCTGTCTGGGCGACAAACGTGCCGGCGTGGTACCTGACATTCTGGGCTGCGACCAAAATCGGTGCTGTTCTCGTTACGGTGAATACCGCCTATAAGATTCATGAAACGGAATACCTGCTCCGGCAGTCGGATACTCATACTCTGGTCATGATTGAGTCCGCCCTGGACTCCAATTACCGGGAAATCATTCAGCGATTGTGCCCGGAGCTTTCCGTGACAAAAGCGGGGGAGCCGCTCCACTGCAAGAAACTTCCATTTCTCCGCAACGTGATCACAGTCGGATTCTCCATGCCTGGCTGTCTTACGTTTGAAGAAGCGATGGACCGCTCGGAGATGACGTCCCAGCGGGAACTAGATAAGATGGCTTCCCGTGTCAGACCGGACGACGTCTGCAACATGCAATATACCTCCGGAACAACCGGTTTCCCGAAAGGTGTCATGCTTACGCATTACAATGTCGTCAACAACGGAAAATGCATCGGAGACCGGATGGGACTGTCTACCGCAGACCGCATGATGATCCAGGTTCCGATGTTTCACTGCTTCGGCATGGTGCTTTCAATGACCTCTTCTCTCACACATGGTGCGACGGTATGTCCAATGCCGTATTTTTCGGCGAAAAGCTCCCTGGCATGCATCAACCAGGAAAAGATCACCTGCTTCAACGGTGTCCCGACCATGTTCATAGCGATGTTCAACCATCCGGACTATCGGAGCACAGACTTTTCCCATATGCGGACAGGCATTATGGCGGGGTCCGGATGTCCGCCGGAGCTCATGCGCAGAGCTGCCGATCCGAATGAAATGCATATGACAGGCATCGTCAGCGTATATGGTCAGACCGAATCATCCCCTGGCAGCACGATGTCCGCATGGACGGATCCGATTGATGTCCGCTGTGATACGGTCGGATACGCATTTCCGCACGTGCAGTGCAAAATTATCGATCCGGAAACCGGAGCGGAACTTCCGGACAATCAGAACGGCGAATTTTGCTCCAAGGGTTACAATACAATGAAAGGGTATTATAAAATGCCCAACGCGACGCGCGATACAGTGGATTCTGACGGATGGCTTCATTCCGGAGATATCGCATGCAGGGATGCTGATGGAAATTACCGGATTACCGGCCGGCTGAAGGATATGATCATCCGCGGCGGAGAAAACATCTATCCGAAGGAGATTGAGGAATTCATCTATACGCATCCGGATGTGCAGGACGTTCAGGTAATCGGTGTCCCTGACCGCCGCTACGGTGAAGAAGCTATGGCATGTATCATCCTGAAGGAAGGCAGAACTGTGAGCGAACCTGAAATGCGGCACTACATCACCGCCTCGCTTGCAAGGCATAAAGTCCCCCGCTATATCGAATTTGTGGATTCATTCCCGATGAATGCGGCAGGCAAGATTCTCAAATACAAAATGCGGGAAGATGCGGTAAAACGGCTCGGTCTCTGATGTTCACAACAAACAAGAAAAAAGTATATAAAAAATGCAAAGAATGTTTGACATTCTGTGCAGAACATGGTAAAAACAGACTATAACAAAGGCTGTGACGAAGACGGTCTTGCAGTTGCTCTTCCAGAGAGCCGGCGGCAGGTGCGAGCCAGCAGAACAAATGCAAAAACGACCCATCCCTTCCGAGCCGAAGTCCGAACAAGTTCGCTTCAGTAGGCGCTTCCGTACATGCTGCGTCAAAGCATAGGGATTGACAGATCCCGGTGAGTGGCGGCATCTGCCGCAATTTGAGTGGTACCGCGAGTGCATCATTGACACCCGTCTCAAAGCAGAAACGCTTTGGACGGTTTTTTTATGGAGGAAAACATGGCAGATACTGAACTGGAAAAAATGCAGGAGATTGCTCTTCGTATCCGTGAGATGCGAGAGATTTTCGGCCTGTCACAGGAAGAAATGGCCCAGCAGGTCGAGGTGACTCTGGACGACTATATCCGCTATGAGAGCGGAACAGCAGACTTTCCTTTCACCTTCATCCATAAGTGCTCAAAAGTTTTCCATATCGGGATCACAGACCTTCTGGAAGGCGAAAGCGCGCATTTGACTTCCTATACGATCACCAGAAAAGGACACGGCCTTCAGACCGCAAAGGAAGATGGAATTGAAATTCGCGATCTCGCGCCGATGTTCCGGAAGAAGATCGCTGAACCGTACTGGGTCCGGTATGAGTACAGCGAAGATCTTCAGAATAAGCCGATTCACCTCACCAAACATTCCGGGCAGGAATTCGACATGGTGTTTTCCGGTCATCTGAAAGTTCAAGTCGGTGACAACATCGAATATCTGGGCGAAGGCGACAGCATCTATTACAACAGCTCCACGCCGCACGGCATGATCGCTGTAGACGGACAGGACTGTCTGTTTCTCGCAGTCGTACTCCCCGGAGCGGATCAGGCTGTCAATCTTGTAAGAGATACGCTGATTCCCGCACGCACTACACGACGGAAGCTCATTTCTTCCAGATACGTGGAATGCAAGGAAACAAAGAGCGGTTACCCCGCGGAGATCGCCTTCAAGAACGCGGACCGTTTCAATTTCGCATTCGATATCGTGGATGCTCTCGCAAAGAGAGACCCGGACAAACTTGCAATGTTGCATGTTGACAAAAATGGTACGGAGCGGAGATTCACATTCAACGATATCAAACGCGCCTCCAACCAGTGCGCGAATTATCTGAAGAATCTCGGCATCAAAAAGGGCGACAGAGTCATGCTTGTGCTCAAACGGCATTATCAGTTCTGGTTTGCGATCATCGCGCTTCACAAGCTCGGTGCCATCGCAATTCCCGCGACGAATCAGCTTCAGTCGCACGACTTCGTCTACCGTTTCCAGTCGGCAGGCGTAAGCGCGATTCTGTGCACGGCAGACGGAGATACGGCGCATCAGGTTGACATCGCCGTGCAGGAATGTCCGGATCTGAAGACCAGGATTCTGATCGGGGGGCTCCGGGAAGGCTGGAAAGATTTTGATACCGAATTCCCCCTCTACAGTACACATTTTTATCGGACAGAGGATTCTGCCTGCGGAACCGATCCGATGCTGATGTTCTTTACATCCGGCACAACCGGTTATCCCAAGATCGCCGTACACAGCTACCAGTATCCTCTCGGACACTACCTGACAGCGAAATACTGGCACGGAGTCAGCGATGAAGGACTTCACTTCACGATCTCCGAAACCGGATGGGGCAAAGCGCTCTGGGGCAAACTGTATGGACAGTGGATGTGCGAAGGCGCCGTCTTCACATATGATTTTGACCGCTTTGAGGCTTCCGAGATCCTCCCGATGTTCGCGAAATATCATATCACGACATTCTGCGCACCTCCTACGATTCTCCGGATGATGATCCGTCAGGACATCTCGCAATACGATTTCTCTTCAGTCGTGCATATGACGACTGCAGGAGAAGCGCTGAATCCGGAAGTCTATCGGCAGTTCGAGAAAGCGACCGGCCTTCAGATCATGGAAGGGTTCGGCCAGACAGAAATGACGTTGCTGATCGGCAATTTTTTGGGCGGGCCGCATAAGCTCGGATCCATGGGACGTCCGTCTCCTCTGTATGATGTGGATATCCTGGATGATAAGGGAAATCCCGTTCCGGACGGCGAAGTCGGCGAGATCGTTGTAAAAACATCCGACCACATCCCCTGCGGCCTGTTCTCTGGCTATTACCGTGATCCCGAAAGAACTGCTGAAGTCTGGCACGACGGGTATTATCATACCGGCGATACCGCATGGCGGGATGAAGATGGTTTCTACTGGTATGTTGGCCGTGTGGATGACGTCATAAAATCTTCCGGATACCGCATCGGACCTTTCGAAATCGAAAGCGTTATCATGGAACTGCCTTACGTTCTGGAATGTGGTGTGACCGCTGCTCCCGACGAAGTACGCGGACAGGTCGTCAAAGCCTGGGTTGTTCTGGTGCCCGGAACGGAGAAAACTGAAGCGCTCAAAAAAGAGATCCAAGATTACGTCAAAACGCATACCGCGCCGTATAAGTACCCGAGGATCGTTGAATTCCGCGACTCACTCCCGAAGACGATTAGCGGAAAAATACAGAGAGCGCTGTTACGCGAAACCGTATAATATCTGTATATTTGCGAATAAGTATGCAGAATCCACAAGTCGGTTCTTGACAGGAACCTTGAGGCGTGGTACAATCACTCTAATTTCATATATGAAAGACTGTGACGGAGAGTTCAGAAAGAAGGATCTTCGCGAAGAGAGCCGGCGGTTGGTGCAAGTCCGGCGGAAATCACTTTCTGATGTAACTCCCGAGTCGGAAGGAAGAACAGCGCGTCCGCTCAGTAGAACCTTCCCGTGAGGCTGCGTGAATGCATAGGAATTGACAGATTCTGAAGAGACAGCTTCCGGCTGTAATTTGAGTGGTACCGCGGGTATGTTATCGTACTCGTCTCAAAGTTCAAAACTTTGGGGCGAGTTTTTTTCACCCCTGGGAGAAAGAGGAAACAGTGGACAGGATATCAGGTCTGGATTACAAGATTCAGGAAATGGCGCTCCGTATTCGGGAGCTGAGAGAGATAACAAGATTCACTCCGGCAGAGATGGCGGAGAAAACAGGCGTATCGGTTGAAGAATATCTCGCGTGCGAAAACGGTGAGAAGGATCTCAACTTTGCCTTCATCTATCGTTGCGCGCTTGCTTTCGGCGTAGACGTAACAGACATCATTGAGGGCGTAAGCCCGACCCTCCGTTCCTATACGCTGACAAGATCCGGAAAAGGTCAGCGAATCGACCAGGCGCACGGAATGGAGTATTATAACCTGGCCTCGTCATTCCTGAACCGTATCGCAGAGCCGCTTTACGTACACAGCTGCTATAGCGAGGAAGCGCAGCATACCGATATTCAGCTGACTTCCCATGCTGGGCAGGAATGCGATATCGTAATCTCCGGTCATCTGATGGTGCAGGTCGGGCATCACAAGGAAGTTCTTGGCCCGGGTGACAGCATCTATTATGACAGCTCGACCCCGCACGGTATGATTGCTGTTGAAAATGAGGACTGTTATTTTTACGCGATCGTTCTGAACCCTACCGGTGAACCGATTCCGGAGCTAACAGCGGAACCAATGGTTTCAAGCAGCCGGAAAGAGAAGAAACACGACGATTCGAGCCGTATCTGGAAAAACTGGATCGATGTAACGGAGGATGCAAACGGAACTCCTGTCTCCATTCAGTTCAAGAATACAGACAAGTTCAATTTTGCGTTTGATATCGTTGACGAGATCGCGAAAAAAGAGCCCGAAAAACTTGCCATGCTGCACATTTCTTCAGATAAGACCGAAAGACGGTTTACATTCCGCGAAATGAAACGGGCTTCTTCCCAGTGCGCGAATTATTTCAAGAGCCTCGGCATCAAAAAAGGCGACCGTGTTATGCTTTCACTTCGCCGCCACTATCAGTTCTGGTTTGCGATCCTCGGTCTGAACAAACTCGGTGCGATAGCAATCCCCGCTACGACCCAGCTTCAGGCACATGATTTCGAATACAGGTTCAGTACAGCGGGCATAACAGCGGTCATCTGCACGGACACCGACGATACTGCGCATCAGATCGATCTTGCGTGTGAGAACTACGACGGTCTCAAGCACAAGCTGATCGTTAACAGAAACCGTGAAGGCTGGCGCAATTTCGACGAGGAGTATACGATGTACAGTTCCCACTTCCGCCGGACGGATCTGTCCCCCTGCGGCAAGGATCTGATGCTCATGTACTTCACATCCGGCACTTCCGGCTATCCTAAGATCGCGGCGCATGATTACCGGTATCCACTTGGACATTTCCATACTGCAAAATACTGGCATAACGTCAATCCTGACGGGCTGCATCTTACCATTTCCGATACCGGATGGGCAAAAGCAATGTGGGGCAAGCTGTACGGGCAATGGCTCTGCGAGGCGGCCACCTTCGTTTACGACTTTGACCGTTTCGACGCATCTGATATTCTTCCGATGTTCGCCAAATACCACATCACGACATTCTGCGCACCGCCGACGATTCTGCGTATGATGATCAAGCAGGATCTGTCGCATTATGATTTCTCATCCGTGGAACATATGACGACTGCAGGCGAAGCGCTGAACCCTGAAGTCTACCGGCAGTTTGAACGCGCAACCGGTCTCCAGATCATGGAAGGATTTGGTCAGTCTGAGAGCACCATGATCATCGGCAACCTCACAGGAGCTCCTCACAAAATCGGTTCGATGGGCAAACCAACACCTGTTTATTCCGTCGATCTGGTGGATGCGGAAGGAAAGAGCGTCCCTGTCGGTGAAGTCGGCGAGATCGTCGTCAGAATCGACAAGGGTATTCCTTGCGGACTTGCCGTATGTTACTACCGTGACAAGGAGAAAACAGCCGAAACATGGCGAGATGGATTCTATCATACCGGCGATACCGCATGGAAGGATGAAGACGGATTCTTCTGGTATGTCGGCCGCGTGGACGATGTTATCAAGTCGTCCGGATACCGGATCGGTCCGTTTGAGATCGAGAGCGTCATCATGGAACTTCCCTATGTTCTGGAGTGCGGCGTGACCGCAGCTCCCGACGAGATCCGCGGACAGGTTGTCAAAGCTGTTGTTGTTCTGATTCCCGGCAAAGAAGGAACGGAAGAGCTGAAAAAAGAGATTCAAAACTACGTCAAATCACATACTGCTCCGTATAAGTATCCAAGGATTGTTGAATTCCGCAGCAGTCTTCCCAAAACGGTGAGCGGAAAGATTCAGAGAAACAGACTGTGAGGGGTTTATGAAGGTCTCATGTATTCAAATGAACATGCGCTTTTCTGATCCGGACTGGAATTTTAACAGGGCGGAACAGTTGATCTTGGAAGCCGCGGACGGAAGCGACGTCGTCGTTCTCCCGGAAACGTGGAACACCGGTTTCTTCCCGCATGAAGATCTGGGACGGTACGCAGACGAGGAAGGAAAACTGGTCAGGGCACGCATCGGAGCGCTTGCAAGGAAGTGTAATGTCAATATCGTTGCCGGCAGCGTGGTCAACAGGAAAGCCGGCGGCATCTATAACTCGGCCTATATTTTTGATCGGAACGGAACAGAGCTCGGAGAATATGATAAAACACATCTGTTCACGCCAATGGACGAAGACCATTATTTCAATAAAGGAAACCATCTGACGGCTTTCGAACTGGACGGCGTCAGATGCGGAATCATTATCTGCTATGACATACGGTTTCCGGAGCTAACCCGTACATATGCGGTCAATGGGCTTGATATGCTCTTTGTTGTTTCTCAGTGGCCGCGTGTCCGGATTCCCCATCTGCTCGCACTTTCAAAAGCGAGAGCGATTGAAAACCAGATGTTTGTCGTCTGCTGCAATTCCTGCGGAACAGCAGACAATACAGTATACGGCGGTAATTCCTCAATCCACGATCCCTGGGGAGAAACGCTTGCGCAGGCAGGAAGCGATGAGGAGATCCTGACCGCCGACTGTGATCTTTCAGTTATCAAGGGTATTCGCGATTCAATCAATGTTTTCCGCGACAGACGCCCTGAATTATATGAAATGTAACTGTTAAGGAGGATTAAACATGAAGTATCAGTTTCCGGTAACCAGAACAAAGAATCCAAAGGTGAAACCCACGGATGAGAATACTCTTGGTTTCTGCAATCATTTTACAGATCACATGTTCATCATGGATTATGATGAAGGTCAGGGATGGCACGATGGACGGGTTCTTCCCTATGCTCCGATCCCGATCGATCCGGCGTCCTGCGTGCTGCATTACGCGCAGATGATGTTCGAAGGCATGAAAGCATACCGTCGTCCCGACGGACGTATCCA
>JAEEGL013220531.1_pt1 | contig 14428 bp, 4 predicted proteins | sample 9134231 | NCBI WGS metagenome assembly JAEEGL01 (sample SAMN16246548, study PRJNA631951) | gut metagenome | biome: gut microbiome; feature: rumen; material: fiber-attached | host: Bos | place: Iran: Karaj | collected 2018-10
AGGACGGAAAAGTAAATGTGGGCGGCGGTTTCTATACCATGACCGCGCTCAGTCATGAAGGTCTGCTTAGTGCAGGAACATTGTCCGTCAAAAAGGACTTCTACGTTTATACATCAAACAACAGTGCAAGCTTTATGGCGACAGGGTCACATACCGTGGTATTTGATGGTGATACTTCCCAGAAGGTATATTTCCAAGGCAGCAGGAAGAATTATTCAAATTCAAGATTCCTAAATGTGGAGATAAAAAATGAAACCGACAAAGCAGTAACATTTGATGCATCAAGTGCTGTAGCAGTTGTCATGGGTAATTTCAACGATAACGGACATGAGATTTTAGGATATATAGACTGCGGACCTAACGCAACATTTACCGACAACACACTCCATGGCAGTATGTTAGTAGGAGAGGGATTTAGCTGGTATGGTACGCATGTAGTTACAGGGGACTTACGCATAGGAGCAAGCAATTCGCTTACAGTGTATGGTAACCTTACCGTAAACGGCGATATCATAGGTAACGGGACATACTCGAATCTGTCTGTTAATGGTGCTAATGCAAAGATCTATGTGAAGGGAAGTATCAATCTTTCTAACAATTATTCATCATTCTATTTATACAGTGGAACAATAGAGCTTGAAAAAAATCTTAATGTCAACGGATATGTTTATTCCAATGGTCAGAGCAAGCTCGTGTTCAGCGGTAATGAGCGTCAAAATGCAGTAGTACCTGAAAACGCTTCATTTGCACAGATAGATATTAATAATGAGAGCGCGGAAGGCGTTCATTTCTCTTCTGCAGTGACTTATACAAAGCTGAACAGGAACGGAAACAAGGTGTTCTTCGGATCAGACAAGACTTCTTACGGATGGCAGTTAAGTGACGACGAGACCGTCGAGAACGATCTTGTACTTGGAGACGGAGATCTTGATCTTAACGGACATACTCTTACTATCAACGGTGATCTTATCCATATGGGCGGAAACATCCTCGTGAATGGCGGTAAGCTTATAGTAAAAGGAGATTATCTTCTTACTTCATGGGATGAGTCTACGGAAAAAGCTGTTGATAAGGCAAGTCTTGGACATCTTGTTATGAATGGTGAAGATGACAAGGTCGTAGTTAACGGAAATCTGAGGATATATCCTATTAGCGGTATATCGGGAGATATTACTGCAGGTACTCTTGAGGTAAAAGGTAATATTACGCAGCTCGGTAATAATGCATTTGAAATGGGCGGAAGCTCTGAACTGGTTCTTTCAGGTACTTCTAAGCAGGTTATCGGGGGTAACAAGACTTATGCAATTGCTAGTATTACAAATAACAATGTAGTAGGTACTACGATCAGTGTCGGAGTAACTGTATCCGGGTCGTTTACCGATAATGGAAAGAAAATAGGTGGTACAATAAATGTACCTAAGCTTTCTGTGCTCAAAAACGGTTATTTCAGCGGAAGTGTCAACCTTTTGGGGGCTGATACTCTGGCAGCACCGCTTACTATTGGCGGCACGCTTACGCTCAACGGTAATTTAAGTCTGGGAGAAAACAGACTGGATGTCGCTAATCTGACTGTTTATTCAGAATTAAAGACAGACAGGGCGAGTGTGATCTGTTCCGGCAATATGTATATAAAAGACAATGGCCGGCTTGTGATGAACACTGCTGATGCGTATGTGTTTGTAACCGGTAATTTCGAAATCTCCGGTTATAACAACCATACAGGGTATCTGACTGACGGTGTGCTTGAGATCAGAGGCAATTTCCTTCAGTCGGGTAATACAAACTTTGTCGCCACAGAAAATCATCAGACTGTTCTTTCAAGAAAGATGCAGGGCGACAGGACTTTTGTACAGACAATTAAATTTAATTATAATGCAGGTACCACCAAATTCAATATCCTGGTACTCAGAAAACTGAGAGATTACTATCAGTTCAGCCATTCTCTTAAGACGATAGCTAACCAGGTAATTGATGATGTAGTGGATGATGAAGCACCTTCTAAGGTGGAAAACCTTACCGCTGAAGAGGTGACTGCATGTAAGATAACATTAGGCTTTGATGCATCTATAGATAATGTGGCTATAAGCGCTTATGAAATCCATCGTGACGGAAAGAAGATCGCGCTTTCAAGTACAACATCATATGTAGATAAAAATCTTGAACCTGATAAAGAGTATACATATACTGTATATGCATTTGATAATGATGGAAATTATTCACCCGCATCCGATAAACTTAAAGTAAAAACACTTAAGGATACTGCTGCACCTTCTACAGTAAATGATCTTTCACTTGCTACACGTACAGGTGCATCTGTGACACTTTCATGGAAGCCTTCAAAGGATGATGTCAAGGTGGCAGGTTATAAGCTGTATAAGGATGGGGAGCTTTATGCGGATAACCTTACATCTACAACTTATAAAGATACAAATGTTGAAGTTGGAAAGTTATACAAATATACGGTCAGGGCGATAGATACATCGGGTAATGTTTCTTTGGCAGGAAATGTTGTTGAAACCGGTGTAGTTATGCCGAAGATCACACGAATGGTTCCTGAAAACGGTACTGAGATAGGCGGCAATTCGGTTGCGTTTAATATTTATTTCCAGGATGTAGGAAATGCTGCAGGAAATACTGTTAAGATAGAGTATCTTGACGGGGAAACATGGAAGAATATTACTAATGGTTCATTAAATCAGAAGGCATATTCTGCAGGGACTCTTTATGTAACATATAACTGGGATATCAGTGCGCTTACTCTTCCGGAGAATAACAGCATCAGGTATACTCTGACCGACGCCGATGGTAAGAAGGATGTAAAGGAAATTTCAGTTAAGATAGACAGGAATGCTCCTGTGGCACCTACCGGATTTAAGGCTGTTTCGGCTAACAGTACGGTAAAACTGGAGTGGGTACCTTCTGTAAGTGCTGACTGCACAGGTTACAGAATCTATAGAAAGTTAAGCGACACAGGATCTTATTCACTTATTACAACCATAAATGATGGAAAGAGCGTAAGATATACCGATTCTGCAGTAGAGGAGAACAAGGCGTATTCTTATGCTATAGAAGCGTTCGATAAATTTAACAATACAAGCGGACGCCAAACAGCAAATGTTACTACGGATGAGGATATGGAAGCTCCCGTAGTGACTGAAATCAGGCCTTCGACCGTTAAGATAAACGGTACTGTAGGACTTAGTGTCATCGCTAAGGATAATAAGGCTGTTTCAAAGATAATGCTTCAGATCAAGGGTGAGAATGAAAACGAGTGGACTGACCTTGGTGAGGCAGAATGTTTAAATGGCTCGGCATCGTATTCATTTGATTCGACAAAATATGATGACGGTGTTTATAACATCAATGCAATAGCTGTAGATACAAACGGAAATGAGAGTACGGATGAGTTTACCAGGAGATATGAGATTGATAACACCGGTATTGCAAAGCTTAAAATGCAGGCTACCGATGTAAGTGCTACATATATCAGACTTGACTGGAATGATGCTGTAGAGGAGGATTTCTCATACTTTAGTCTTGAGCAGAAGGTAAACGGAACCTTTACCGAGATTGCCAGGATCAACGACAAGCTTGGATATTATGTTCAGAATCTGGCTCCCGATACGGAGTATACATTCCGTATTACAGGTTATGACAGGCTTGGAAATAAGGGTACTCCTTCAGATGCTGTCACAGCAAAGACAATAAATGATACAACGGCACCTTCTATCACCAGTGTAGGGCCTGCAGTTTCACATTATAATAATAAGCTTCAGCTTAGTGTAAACGCATATGATGACTATGCGATAGCTTATGCTGTTTTCAGTGCTTCAAGAGACGGTGTGAATTATAGTGAGCTTGCTAAGGTTGATGCTGCTGCACCTGCGAGAAATGTTACGATCACATATGATTATGATATTTCCAGTGCTGCAGAAGGTGATCTGTTCATTAAGTTTGAAGTATTTGATACCACCGGTGCTAAGAATAAGCTTACCGCAGCAGGAAAAGATGTAATAGCAAAATATGTGGTGGACAGGACAGGACCTTCAAAGATTACAGGACTTCGTACATTAAGTACGGATGGCTGCGTAAATCTTACCTGGGATGATGCCCTTAAGACTGATCCTGATATCAGAGGGTTTAGGATCGAGAAGGCTGATGTTGAGAGCGGAAAGTTCCGTACCATCTGTTCAGAAACACATACAGTCAACTATATTGATAATTCGGTAGCAAATGGAGCAACATACAAGTACAGAGTTGCAGCAATCGACCTTGCAGGAAATCTCGGGGCTTTCTCCGATGCACTTACTGTAATGATAGATGAGGACGATGTTGCACCCGGTATATCAAAGATTTCTCCTGCTACAGGCAGCAAACTCGGAATTAATCCTACACTCCGTGTCGGTGCTTATGATGATGCAGGTCTTAACTGCGTGACCTTCAGTTATAAGAAGAAGGGAGAAGCAGCATGGACTGAGATTGCTAAGCTTCAGACAAGTGAAAATATGTTCAGCGCTGAGACAATCTGGGATACAACAGGACTTGCCGACGGTGAATATACTGTAAGAGCTATAGCTGAGGATGCTGCAGGCAATATCAGTGAGACAGTGACTGCGGATTATACACTTGATCTTACTGCACCTAAAAAGCCTGTACTTACTGCCAAAACAGGACACAGAGAGATCAATATCAGCATAAGCTTTGATAAACCTGATGATTTTGATGGGTTTGCATTATACAGAAGAACTGAAGGTACTTCATGGGCAAAACTTACTGACCTTGATGAGATGTCGTACAAGGATGGTAATGTAGAAACAAATAAAGCATATATATACAAAGTAGCCGCATACGACTTGGTAGGAAACGTTACCTGGTCAGATGAGGTTTCAGGCTATGCGGATGATATCGATGATCAGGCACCTGTTGCCAAGATTACAGCCGGGTCTTCAGCTGTAGTGGGCCGTGAGATAGGTTTTGATGGAGGAGAATCATCTGATAACGTAAGAGTAGTCAAGTATGAATGGAGTTTCAGCGACGGAACTACACTTACAGGTGTGAGAGTTAATCATGCCTTTGAAAACACAGGTAATTATACTGTTAAGCTTACGGTTTATGATGCTGCAGGTAATTCTGCATCAGCTTCTGCAGATGTTACCGTTTATGAACCCGGTAACAATGGCACTGTCAGTGTCAAGGTAACAGACGAGAGCGGCGTCGGACTGGCATATGCATATGTATATACTAAGCTCGCGGATGGTACTGTAAAAAGTTCAAAGACCGATGGAAATGGTTATGTTTATATAACCGATCAGTGTGGTACTTGTTCGGTAGCTGCATATGCTGACGGATATCTGCCTAAGGAGATCCCGGTTGAGGTCAATGCTTACAGCCAGAAAGAATATCAGTTGGCTCTTCAGAAAGAGAATATAGTAGTCGGGGATCTTACAGTAAGAAGAATGACTCTGAGTGAGATGAAGGAAGCACATATCGACTTCTCAGACCCTGCGAACTATAATCAGGTAGTATTTAACCTTACTGTAGCTCTTGAGAAGGAAACATTCTTCTATGATTCATACATGGAGATGAAATATGGAAATGGCTGGCGCAGTACTTCATCAGGTCACGGTGGAGGTGCTCCGCTGATCCAGGCGAAGATTTTCTATGATGATGCAAGACTTCAGGCATTACCTGTCATTATCTATGTAAATACTACTCAGACTGTAGAATGGCTAAAGGATATGTATGAGGTTAAGCTTGGTGTTCTTAATCAGGCTGAATCGAAGTATGTTATAGAGAACTCGGTAGCAAAACTGAACCTGCCCGATGGCGTATCTCTTGCTAAACTTACCGACAGAACTCAGAGTAAGGTAGTAGGCATGGGCTCTATCCATGGTCAGCAGCGCAAAGAGACAACATGGTATGTAAAGGGCGATAAGAAGGGTAAATATACCTTGACGGCTGATTTCAGCGGAACTCTTATGCCTTTTGCCGCACCTGTAAATGCGCACTTTGTTGCAGATACTGAGATGGATGTGACTATGGGCGAGGGATTGACTATTTATGTAATACCCGATAGTTATCAGGATCTTGGAAAGCCTTATAGGATAAGATATGCAATTGAGAATTCTTCGGATCATGATTTTTATGATATTACAATGAATATCTGTGATACGGATGAATATATCAAACGTGATACAGAGATTGCAAATGCAAATCCCGATGATTATGATGACTCGGATGATGAAATAATCGGATCAACATACCATATTTCTGTTCTTCGTCCCGGAAAGACGAAGTTCCTGGAATACACTACCAATACCGTGGCGACCGAATTTGATGCAGACTTCCCTCAGAGTATGGCATATTATGAGTTGATGGATGCAAAGATCAAGTTCCTGGAGGGCCGCAACACAGGTGTGAAGGTAGTACTGAAGATACAACCCAGATACCATGGGTATTATGGAAGTTCACATCCGGGATTTTCAGCCGAAGGCGAAATTGATCAACCGTATGGTAAGTTAAAGTGGAGTATAAAGAACAACACTCTTTTTGTAAATGGTACAGGTGATTATATTAATCCTAATAACATGACACAAGAAGCAATGGAGCATGCTCCCAGAACGGTATATCTTCCTCCTTGGTATGAACATAGAGAACACATTTATCAAGCTGTAATAAATGTTGAAGATATGACCAACGCTTACAATATGTTCTTAGATTGTGAAAATCTGTGGAATGTAATGGTTAACGAAGGCTTTGCTAAAAACATTACAAATATGACATGGATGTTTGCAAACTGTAAGAGCTTACGTAGTATAAAACTTGAAGAATTAAAGACAAATAAATCTGCAAATTACAGTTATATGTTTTACAATTGTTCAGCTCTTGAATCATTGGATTTCACAAAGTTTAACCTTTATGATGCCAATAATGTCAGCGGAATGCTTACAGGATGTCAAAACCTGTTTGAAGTGACAACCTGTGTTACAGGAGCTAGAACAATAACCTTGCCTACTAATGATAAAACTGAAGTTTGGGAAATGTACAATGGCACTGAATTAGTAGGAAGAATTGATACAACCTATAAAAATAGTACCAATACATACAGATATAAGAGATTGGTACGTATGAAATATGGACATTTGTATGGGGAAAATGTTCTTAATTTCAGATATGCAACATTTGATGAAAAGATAGGAACATATTATTACAATATTGATTTTAACGATTTCTTCAGTTCAAGTGCATATTATAATGATAAGTTAATTGATGCCTCTATCAGGACAGCTATGGCCGGCTTTGATACAGCAAAGATTGATGGTTCACATGCACGTGATTATAATATTGAACAACTGATGAAGGATCTTGGTTTCTCAAAAATAGAAGGCTATTATCCTGATCCCGGTCACAATACCATTGGTTACAAGATTGGCAGCAGAAAAATAGTTTCGCCTAATGGGACTGAAAAAGCTACTTTGGTTCTGGTGACTTTAAGAGGTGCCGGATATGGCGCTGAATGGGGCGGTAATTTTAATGTATATGATCCTTCTGCTTCCTATGTGACTGATTCGAACAATCATTCAGGTTGGGATATAGCTGCAAATAAGGTTATTAATGGTAGTGGTTCAGGTAATATTCATGACATTGGACTTAAAGCATATATAGAAGATATTGCTCAGACTGAGAAAAATATTAAGGTATGGGTTGTAGGATACAGCCGTTCTGCGGCAACAGCCAATCTGGTATGCTCGAAATTGATCAATGGAGCTATACCTCAATTGAAAAAACCCAGTGATATTTTCGGATTCTGCTTTGAATGTCCGAGAAATACTACTAATTCAAATGCTCACGACAGTAAATATGACGGAATTAAGAATATTATCAATCCTATTGATTTGGTTCCTAAGGTTGCAATGAATAATCAAGCAGGTTGGAATTTTATCAGATATGGAAAGACATATTCTATACCATCTGCTTTATCCACGTCAGAATATAGTTCTAAAAAATTCGGAATGAGAGCATTCTATCTTTCAATTCTGAGACATCGAGGGACATTCAGTGATACTGAACGAGTAAATAAAGTAGACGAAAATATTGCGGAATTTACCACAAAAGGCTTAAGTGCTGAAGCAATGCTTACACTTCAAGGTTTTACTAAGGATAATCCTGCACAAGAGAAAACTTTTGATGATGTAGTCAAGTTTTTGGCAGATTTAACAGTAAATCGAAATAATTACAGCAATCTATATCAGGATTCTTTTGTAAAGATTACTGCCAGTTTATTGGGCAAGTCTGGAGAGGCTTGGAGTGATGCAGAAATAAGACAAGTAGCTCTGGCTGTCGGTCAGTTGGGAATTTCAATACTTGATGATAGTTTTGCACAAACTGACTTCTTTGATGTCAATAACATTGATCAGGTTATAATGAAACTGCTTTTAATAATAATTAAGGAAGAACTGGTTAATATGGGCATTGATATATTAGTCTCAGCCATTCCTGTTTTAGGGCAGGTTATTATAGCTGTTAAGGCATACAAGTTATTAAAAACAATAAATGATATTGCCAAAGCAGGATATGCATTGAAGAATTACATGAAGCCCGCACATTTTCCTGAATTATGCTTAGCATGGATGGATGAAGCAAATCAATTAAGCCTGCTCAGTTATTCAAAGGCTTTGATTAATTGTCCGGTGGATGTTAAAGTTTATGACCCGGATGGTAAATTAGTTGGTTATATTAAGGATAATGAGCCTCAGGAAATAGAGGATGGCTTATTTACACTTATTGATGAAAATGATCAGAAGGTTGTATATTTGCCTTGCGATAAGGAATATAAACTTGAACTCGTTGCTACGGATGACGGAGAAGTTACATATACTCTTAAATCAATCAGTGAGGAATATGCTAATCTTGTAAATGTGATCAATTATCCTACGGTAGACGTTAAGAAGGGAGATGTGCTTACTGCTACAGTAAGTATGGATATTCCTCAGGAACCTGTTGAAGGTGAATCAACTGAACTGTTAAATGAAGAGTTCGTTACTCATTCTGTACTGTTAAGTGCTTCAGGTGAAGATATCGCTCCTGCAGTAGTACAGGGTGAAGATGAAATCGTAGTTTATAAAGTGACAACCGATAGTGATATTACAAAGGGAGTTACAGAAGGTGATGGTGAATTTGTTTACGGAGAATTCTGTAAAGTTATAGCGACTGCTAATGATGGATATGAGTTTGTTGCTTGGAAGCAAGGAAACAAGGTTGTATCTGAGGATGCGGAGTACAGATTTAAGGTAACAAAGGATGCAGAACTGACAGCTGAATTTAAGAAGACAGGCTCAGAAAATACAGAAACAGGAACAGGTACTGGAACTGAGATAGGAACAGAGACAGAAACCGAGACAGGAACAGAAACAGGTACCGAAACCGGAACAGAGACTGGAACTGAAACAGGTACCGAAACCGGAACAGAGACAGGAACAGAAACCGGAACCGAAACAGGAACCGAAACAGGAACAGGTACTGGAACTGAGATAGGAACAGAGACTGGAACAGAGACGGGGACAGAAACGGGAACAGGTACAGAAACAGGTACAGGAACAGAAACAGGCACAGGAACCGGAACAGGTACAGGAACCGAAACAGGCACTGGAACCGGAACAGGGACAGGAACCGGAACAGGCACTGGAACCGGAACAGGTACAGGAACCGGAACAGGTACAGGTACCGGAACAGGGACAGGAACAGGCACAGGAACCGGAACAGGTACAGGAACCGGAACAGGTACAGGTACCGGAACAGGCACAGGAGCCGGAACAGGGACAGGAACAGGCACAGGTACGGGAATCGGAACGGGTACAGGAACCGGAATAGGTACAGGTACAACCGAAAACGGTAACACCGGAAATGATAGCTCAATTAATACCGAAGATGAAAAGACAAAGGATAAGGATACTGTTGAGATCAAGGTCGGCAAGAAGTTTGTTGACAAGAGCGGTAATACCTTTGTTATCAAATCCATAAAAGGAAAAGACGGAGCTAAGTATAATACTGTAACCTACAGTGGAAATACAGATAAGAAAGCAACAAAGATAGTTGTACCGGACAAGGTAACTGTTGGTAAGGTTACATTCAGAGTAACTGCTATAAGCCAAAAGGCTTTCAAAAATAATAAATCTCTTAAGAGCATCGTTATCGGTAAATATGTTACATCTATTGAAGCGGGTACATTCAGCGGATGTACAAATCTTAAGAAGGTAACATTTAATGGCAAAGTTACCGGAATAGGTAAGAAAGCATTTTATAAGTGTACTAAGCTTGCAGGCGTTACACTTAAGTCAAGTATTACAAAGATTGAGGAAAAAGCCTTTGCAGGATGTAAAAATCTTAAAAAGATTGTTATTGAAAGTAAGAAGCTGAAGTCAAAGAATTTAGGTGCAGATGTATTCAAGAGTATAAGTAAAACGGCATTGATATATGTACCTAAGAACTATAAGAACAAATATTTAAAACTTTTTAGTACGGCCGGGATAGGAAAAGATGTTGTATTAAAAGAGAAGTAATTATTTCATCTAAAGATTATTTTTAAGAAGAACGCCTCCAGGTATAAAAACCTGTTGGCGTTCTTTAAAAATGCCTAAATATGTCCGCATTGTAGACAGAAGGTTATTGAAAGTTATAAAATTATTAATCATTATCTCTATGGGAGTATAAGCTACGTAAGTGCCCTAAATGTGGCGGGGGGATATTTGATAACAGGTGGCGTGAGGTCGCTATACAGGGTTTTGATCCTATACAGGATACAGAAAAGATGTATGCTTCACGTTTTGGATTTAGTTTGGTAGCAGCTGGCCTTCTTTTTATGAACAGGAACTATAAGTATTCATTTAGTAACTCTGCTGTGATTAAAGCTGGGTGTTGGGGCGCTCTTATACTGGGAGGAATCATATTGATATTCTATTTCAGGCATCTGTTTGGTTTTGTTAAGAGAAAGAATGCTAAATATATGGAAGAATCCATAGAGCGTTTACATGATCCGGAATATGTGTCAAAACTCAAAACGCATGGAATAGATGTACCGGAGGAGTTTGAACAATCATTAGGCTAGATCACTGATTGAAATATTGAAGTTTGATGAAAGAACTGTTTTGATTAATTCCATTCCCCAGACCGGTTTTGACCGGCCCGGCTGTTTTATTAGAAATTTTTACTTGATAAATATCGCTTTTTCAAGTATCATAGCATTGTATATCCATTATGGGAGATACATCGGACGCTTATAAGCTTAGCACCTCACGTGGTTTGTATGTATTAGGGGGAGAAAGAGCGAAACTTTGGTCGGTGACGTTTTATTGTCGTCGGCAGTGATACATGCACGTCACTTAATATTATACTAAAAAAATTTTAATCAAAGGAGAACCCAAAGTGAGTGTAAAACACGGTCAATTAGATAAAATATCGATCAAAGGGTATAAATCTATTAGGGATTGTGATTTGACGTTGAACAGTATTAATGTGTTGATCGGAAGTAATGGAGCCGGAAAATCCAACTTTATTTCTGCGTTTACATTGCTTAATAAGGTTTTAAAGAAAGAACTACAGCTTTATACACAGCAATGCGGTGTGGATTCTTTATTCTACAAGGGAAAATCAGTAACAGATACTATTTGTTTTAAATTTTTCTTTGGCAATAATTCATATGGATATCACTTGTTCCCAACAGATGATAATAGGCTTGTTTTTGAAAAAGAGTTTTATGGATACGGATCAACAGAAAGTGCTGTGGCATTTGCTCACGAAGAGTCCAAATGGGAGAAGGGCGTACCCAATCTTATAGATGATTATGTTAGACCTATATTGAAAAAAAACATGTGGCGGGTATATCATTTCCATGATACAAGCCGTACGGCTAAGGTAAAGCAGGAACATAATATTTCCAATAATGCATCTTTGATGCTTGATGCATCAAATCTGGCAGCGTTTTTATATAGGTTAAAGAACAATTATGAAAAGAGCTACAACGAGATAATACAGACCATCAGATTGATAGCTCCTTATTTTGATGATTTTAGGCTTGAACCGAAGGAAAGCAATAAAGAGTTGATCGTGCTTCAGTGGCACCAGAAGGGATGCGACGACGTGTTTAATGCATCTCAATTGTCTGACGGCACTTTAAGGTTTATCTGCTTGGCTACACTATTGTTGCAGCCTGAGGAGCTGCAACCGGCTACTATTATCATTGATGAGCCCGAGCTTGGTTTGCATCCGTATGCAATTACCCTCTTTGCTGATATGGTTAAACAGGTTTCAGCAGAAAAACAGTTGATTATTTCTACGCAATCAGTTGAGCTATTAAATGAATTTAGCGTTGAGGATGTTGTGGTTGTTGATAAGGACAAGGACGGTGCTTCTACTTTTAACAGATTGGACGAGGAAAAACTGAAGGAATGGCTGGAGGATTATTCTTTGGGGGATCTGTGGCAAAAAAACATATTGGGAGGTAGACTCTCGGTATGAAGAATGTATATATCTATTGTGAAGGACAGACAGAGGAAAGTTTTGTAAATACAGTGTTAAATCCGTATTTTGCGAATATGAGTATTTATGTAACGCCTATTATACATAAGACAAAAAGGACACCCTCAGGATCATATAAGGGTGGAGTCAGTAATTATACTTCTATTAAGAAAGAACTGATAAAACTTTGTAATTATAGAGATGCGTTTGTTACTACTATGTTTGATTATTATGGGATGCCGGAAGATACACCGGCGATTGATCATAATGATCCGGATATATATGCCAGGATAGAGTATATCGAAAAAAAGATAGCTGATGATATTGGATGCAGGAATTTGGAATTTAACCTTATGTTACATGAGTTTGAAGGGCTTCTGTTTTCAGATCCGCAGGCGTTTGAGGATATATCTGACAAAGAGGTGGTTGAAAAACTGCAGGTTATGAGAAATGAAGCAATTACTCCCGAACACATCAATAACTCACCTACAACTGCTCCCTCTAAAAGAATAGGAAGCGTTATAAACAGTTATACGAAAATCAGACAAGGTATTATTGTGGCTAAAAAGATTGGCATAGATAAGATGATGTCTGAGTGTAAGCATTTTGAGGCATGGATCAAAAAGATAATTGATGCAGCAAAGGAATAGAAGGTTGATGACTGATTAAAGCTGAAGGAGTTTTGATATTAGTTCTGGTAAAGTGATTTACATTTCCGGGCCGGTTTTGACCGGCCCGGCTTTTATATTTTTTGTAACCTTTTTTGTTTCCTACCATCTAATGTATTGAAACTAATGATTTAAGGAGAGGATAATGCAGGTTGATTTTTCTGAAGTATATAAGCAATATGCCAAGCGGTTATACCTGTACATCTATGGTAAATGCAGGGATAGCGAACTTGCTGAAGATGTGGTTCAGACTGCATTCCTTAAGGCAATCTTAAAGATTGACAGTTTTCAGGGCAACAGCAGTATATATTCCTGGATTACAAGGATTGCCTTAAATGTATTGTATGAAGAGTTGAAGGCACCCGGCGGCAAGAATGCTTCTCTGGATAAGCTGCTAACGGAAGGAATGGATATTGTTAATACTGATGATACAGATCCTTTGGATGATATGATTAAGTCTGAGGAACGTTCTGAACTGTATAGCAGGATCAACCGGCTAAGCAAGAAGCAGCGGGAGATTGTTGAACTCAGACTGCAAGAAGTTCCATTTAGAGAAATCGGTGAGAGATTTAAGAAAAATGAGAACTGGGCAAAGGTCAATTATCACAGAGCAGTCAAAAAACTGAAAGAGATGGAGGGACGGAGATAATGGATTGTAAGGTGGCTAAACAACTGATGCCCGATTACCTTATGGGTATGACGGATAATGAGGTTAAAAAAGAATTTGAAGAGCATATAAAAGAGTGTGAGTCATGTAGTAATGCCTTGGAAGAATTAAAAAAAGCCGGGCAGGAGTATGACAAAAAGGATGGTGCTGAACCTTTAAAAAAGGTTAATAAAGTAATTAAAAAGCACAAAAGAGGTAAAATCCTGGTTATTATAGGAGCATTGATTTTAGTCGTGATTGTGGCGGTGTTTGTTTTAGGGGAACTGTATCCTGATGAAAGAAGACTTCCAAGTATCACTAAGATGAGATATAAACATAAAGCCAAAGAGGTTATAGCCGAACTTTTTGATAATGATATGGAATTATTGCTTAATGGAATGACGTCTTATCAAATTGCGGGCGCAACCGATCTGCCTAATTCGAAAACAAAATGCGTAGAAGATATGATAGTCGATTATTGCGAACAGTTAAAAAAAATCAATGACGGTACTTTGACCGGGCAGGATTATAAGATTGAAAAGTGCAATATAAGTTACCATGAGTTCCATCGATCGTTTTTAAGAGATATTTATCCGGATGA
>JAEEGL015753278.1_pt1 | contig 14428 bp, 8 predicted proteins | sample 9134231 | NCBI WGS metagenome assembly JAEEGL01 (sample SAMN16246548, study PRJNA631951) | gut metagenome | biome: gut microbiome; feature: rumen; material: fiber-attached | host: Bos | place: Iran: Karaj | collected 2018-10
AACACTGAAGGAGGCTCAGGAGAAATTAGAGCAGTTCCAGAGGGAACAACAGGAATATATTGAACAGCAGAAAGAACAGCAACAGCAGCAACAACAGCAGGGCCAGGAAGGCCAGCAGGGCCAGCAACAACAGCAGGGCCAGCAAGGTCAGGAGCAAGGCGGTCAGCAACAGGGCGGTCAGCAACAGGGCGGCCAGCAACAGGGCGGCCAGCAACAGGGCGGCCAGCAGCAGGGCGGTCAGCAGCAGGGCGGTCAGGAACAGGGCGGCCAGCAGCAGGGCGGTCAGGAACAAGGCGGCCAGCAGCAAGGTGGTCAGCAGCAGGGAGGCCAGCAGCAGGGTGGCCAGCAGCAGGGTGGTCAGCAGCAGGGTGGCCAGCAGCAGGGCGGTCAGCAGCAGGGCGGTCAGCAACAGGGCGGCGGCCAGCAACAGGGTGGTCAGCAGCAGGGCGGTGGCCAGGAACAAGGCGGCGGCCAGCAACAAGGCGGTGGCCAGCAACAGGGCGGCGGTCAGGAACAAGGCGGCGGCCAGCAACAGGGTGGCGGCCAGCAACAGGGCGGCGGCCAGCAGCAAGGTGGCGGCCAGCAACAGGGCGGAGGCCAGCAGCAGGGCGGCGGTCAGGAACAAGGCGGTGGTCAGCAACAGGGTGGCGGCCAGCAACAGGGCGGAGGCCAGGAACAAGGCGGTGGTCAGCAAGGTGGTCAGGGCCAGGGAGGCCAGCAGCAAGGTGGTCAGGGCCAGGGCGGCCAGGGATCCGGCTGGTATAACGGAAGCCAGTATGCGGAAGAAGCTCCCGGGGCAAAAGGCGGCGAACACATTATGATGTTCGAAGAAGGTACCGGAAAAGAAGAAAAGATTTCCGGAAAACCGATTTCCGGAGGAGAATCCCAGAAGTTTGAATCCCGTTATTCAAAGACCACGACCGGTGAGAGAAAAGACTATAAACAGGTAATCGGAGATTATACCAATAAAGCATACTCCAATATGAACCAGAGTAAGATTCCGGGATCCATGAAAGAATTTATTAAGGGATATTTTTCCGGACTGAACTAAGCGGATAAAGAGTAATCTACATATTAAGGCTAAAGGAGAAAAGAGGGTCATGATTCAAAGCGAAATCGAATTAAAGGCAATGGTGGATAAAATCTGCCAGGCGGAAGCGGAAATCGGAAAAGCCATTATCGGACAAAGAGAAGTAATAAGACAGGTTCTGTGGGCGATGTTATCCGGAGGAAACGTTCTTCTGGAAGGTGTTCCCGGACTTGGAAAAACACAGCTGGTAAAGGCAATTGCCGCAGTATGTTCCCTGGATTTTTCCAGAATCCAGTTTACACCGGACTTGATGCCTGCGGACGTAACCGGTACGAATTTAATTGTTAAGCAGCAGGATCAGAACGTATTCCAGTTCCAACCCGGCCCTGTTTTCGCCAATCTGGTACTCGCAGACGAAATTAACCGTGCTACCCCGAAAACGCAGTCGGCTTTGCTCGAGGCCATGCAGGAGCACACGGTTACCGTCGGAAATACCACCTATCGCTTAAAAGAGCCGTTCATGGTTTTGGCAACCCAGAACCCGATTGAGAACGAAGGAACCTATCCTCTTCCCGAGGCACAGTTAGACCGTTTCTTATTCAAGATTCAGGTTGATTTTCCGACCCTGGAAGAATTAAAAAGCATTATGAACATTACCGTTACCAATGCGAAAGTGACTTTAAATCCGATTCTTAGCGGAGATGATATTACGGCGGCAAAAACAGCCATCCGCGACATTCCCATGGCGGATGCGGTTGCCGATTATGCGCTTCGTATTGTTGTAGCGACTCACCCGGAAGTACCCGGTGCGGATGAATATGTAAAGAAATATGTTGCGTGCGGTGCATCGCCCCGTGCAGGACAGGCTATCTTCCAGTCGGCGAAAGCAAAAGCCCTTCTGGAAGGCCGTTACAATGTATCCTTTGATGATATTAAGGCGGTTTCCTTCCCGGCACTCCGCCATCGTATCATTCCCGGATTCGAGGCCATGGCAGACAGTATCAAAGTGGATGAAATCATTGCCAATATTATTGCGAATGTTCCGGTTGGCTGATAAGAGGAGAAATCAATGGAACAGGCGTTTAACAGTGAATTTTATTCGAGACTCCGTACACTCCGGATGTCCATTGCGCTTAGCAATGCGGCAGGAATGAGCGGTTCGAGAAAATCCAAGGCCAAAGGTAATTCCGTGGAATTCTCCGATTTCCGGGAATATATGCTCGGCGACGATATTCGTCGTATCGACTGGAATGCTTACGGTCGTTTTGACAAACTTTTCATCAAACTCTTTATGGAGGAGAAGGAAGGTTTGTTTCATGTGATTCTGGATGCCAGCAAATCCATGGATTACGGAGAGAAAAACAAAGCGGTTGCGGCCAAAAGACTGGCCGGAGCTTTATCTTATATTGTGCTTGAAAACGGCGACCGGCTTTTCCTTGATATTATGAAAGACGGAGGAATGACTTCGCACAGAGGAATGACCGGAATGCAGGCTTTTCGAAAGACCATTGAAATTCTGGATAATACCCCTTTTGACGGAGGCGGAGATTTCCTCACCAGCTTAAAACACGGAAATTTCAAGCAGCACGGAATGAGTTTCTTCTTATCGGACGGTTATGCGGACAACATGGAAGAAGTGTTTAAGTATCTGCGTTTCTGCCACCAGGAAGTCGTTTTTTTCCATATTCTTTCTCCGGAAGAAATCGACCCGGTATATGAAGGAAATATCCAGATGGTGGACTGCGAAACCGGAGCGGACATCCGCATGAATATGAGCGGTTCGGTCATTCGAAACTACAAGAAATTGTATGAAGAGTTCATTCTTCATACGGAAAGTATCTGCAAGAAGCATTCGGTGGTTTATATTCCGATTACCTCGGATGCAAGCGTGGATTCGCTTTTGTACGGTTCGCTGTCAAAACTTGCTACTAACAATTAACGAATAGATCGGGAGAGAAATGAAAGTACTGTATTTTTGGCCGCTTGCCCTTTTAGCACTGGTACCGGTCATCATCTTTATGTATCTGCTCAAACAGAAGTCGGAAAAGAAAGAAGTTCCGTCTCTGTTTTTGTGGAGAGAGACTTATCACAATATTGAGGCAAATACACCCTGGGAAAAACTGAAGAAAAACTGGCTCATGATTCTTCAGATTATTATTTTCTGTGTGCTGATTTTTGCCCTGATGAGTCCTTTCCTCGCCGGATGCGGCAGAAACAGCGACCATGTGGTTGTCGTTGTTGATAATTCCGCAAGCATGAATGCCATTCATGACGGCGAGAATACCAGACTGGACAAGGCCATCAGTGAAGCATCCGATTATGTGAAGAATCTTCGCATCGGCACGGGCATTTCTTTAATTACCAGTAACGATGAGGCGGTTTTAATGATTTCATCCTCGGAAGACAGGGATGAAGTGATTAAAAAAATTAAAGAAATCAAGCCGACCATGCATGCCGGAAACGCTGCACCCGGTGTTGAGATGGTAAAAACCATGCAGTCCCAGTGGCCGAGCGTGACCACGGTCTGCTTTACGGACAGCAATGTTTCCATGGAAGATGTCGACGGATACATTGTGGATGTCTATAAGGAAAAGGAAAATGTCGGAATCAATTATTTAAGCCACGGTACATCCGGAGACAAACTGGTTATTCTGGCCAAGATAACCAACTACGGAGAGAAGGAAACCGCCAAGGAAGTGACACTTTACGGAGACGGAAAAATCCTTACATCCCAAAGCGTGTCCTTAGCTCCCGGGGAAAGCAAGATTGTTTACTTCGACAAGGTAAATTTCTTAGGCAGTGTTTTAAAAGTGGAATTAAACGGAAATGACAGTCTGATGGAAGACAATGTCTGCTATGACATTCTTTCCGATAACCGTGTTGTAAATGTTCTTTTAATGACGGAGAAAAATGCCTACATCGAGAAAGCACTCGAACTGATGGAAGGAATTTCCGTAACCAAATCAAACGATATTGCATCTTTTGATTCTTTTGTGAACCAGAAATACGATCTTTACATTTTTGACTGCATGATGCCGGAGCATTTTCCGCAGGACGGAAATGTTATCATTTTTGATGCTCCCAACAAGGATTTATATTCCGCCAAGGGAATGATTGACAGTGCACTTGTAAAGGCTCTTCCGACACCGGTTACCCAGTATATCGAAAATATGGATTTCGGTGCGGCAAATGTTACCGCCTATTACACTCCTTCCTGGGCGGAGCCTTTCTTAGTTGCCGATACGGAAGAGGGTACAATGGATGTTGCTTTTTCCGGAGAAAAAGAAGGGCAGATGATTACGGTGTTCGGTTTTGACGTACACAATTCGGAACTGCCCCTTAAGATGGAATTCCCGCTTCTTATGTATAATCTGGTGAATGCGAATGTTTCCACGGGAATGCTTACACAGAATGTAATCAATTCCGGTGACGGCATCCAGATTAACGGCAAAGCGGATAAAATACTCCCGATCGTTACGACTCCGTCCGGGGAAGAAATCGGTCTTTCGGATTATCGGATGATTTTCACAAAAACGGACGATCTCGGAGTATATGAAGTAACGCAAAGCGAAGACCGGATCAACGGGGAAAAAGAGTATTTTGCCGTAAACTTCCCTTCATCCGAAAGCTTTGTGGAAGAGGTTCCTTCCCAGACGGAAGATTCAAACACCAGTGTAAAGAAAAATGCATCCGCGGATCTGGATTTAAAGAATATCATCATCGGTATTATTTTAGCGCTGATGGTAGCCGAGTGGATTGCGTATTTGAGGAAATAAAAAATGAGTATTGCATTTCAGTATCCATGGGTATTACTGCTCATACCCGTCATTATCGCAGCCCTGATTTTTTCGATGAAATTCATGTATTCGAGAAACATGGCGCAGAAAATCAGCCGTATTCTCCTTCGGGCGATTGTGGCATCTTTGCTTGTCTTGGCGCTTTCCGGCATTACCATCAAGATTGTCGGAAAAGACGTTACGACGATTTTTCTCGTGGATGCATCGGATTCTGTCAAAGAGCGAAGGGATGAAGTAAACAGTTTTATTAACGAAGCCATCAAAACCAAGGGCCGTCATGACTTGGTCGGTGTTATTGCGTTCGGCGGAAACAGCCGTGTGGAACAGTTTATCAGCAAGGAAGTAACCTTTTCGGGACTGATGACCGATGTGGATACGCAGGCCACCAACTTGGAAGATGCCGTCAATATGGCAATGGCGCAGATGCCCGAAGACAGTGCTAAGAGAATTGTGCTGATTACGGACGGAAACGAAAACGAAGGAAGTTTGAATACGACGGCTTCGGCGATTATCGGATCCGGAATTGATTTTGAAATCAAGAAACTCGAAGAAAACGTTGCGAATGAAGTTTATGTGGCGAATGTATCCGTTCCCCAGGAAGTGGGCGTCGGCGAAAACTTCAGTATTCAGGTGGAAGTGGAAAGTAACGTCGCCTGTCCCGCTACGGTGAAGTTATATTCCGGCCGTACCTTAAAAGGCCAGCAGAAAGTAAACCTGCAGGAAGGAACAAACCAGTTTATTTTTAAGGATACCCAGTCGGACGAAGGTTTAAAGACCTATCGTGTGGTTGTGGAAGCCGAAGAAGATACGGTTTCCGTCAATAATGAGTTTTCGGCCTATACGAATATCGAAACCAATCTTCCCGTGCTTGTCGTGGAAGGATCGAACGGAAATTCAAGGGAACTGACGGGAATTTTAGACAGCATCGGAAAGAAATACGATGTGGTTTCTCCCGGGGTTCTGCCCAATACCATGTCGGATTTACTGCATTATTCGGCCATCATTTTTATCGATGTTTACGGGGATGATATCCGCGAGGGATTCTTGGATAACTTAGATGAATATGTCAAGAATTACGGCGGCGGATTCGTAGCCTGCGGCGGACCGAACAGCTATGCGCTCGGCGGATACCGCGGAACTCCGATTGAAGATGTTCTTCCCGTATATATGGATCCGAAGGGTGAAAACGAAATTCCGTCCATCGCCATCGACATGGTAATCGACCAGTCGGGTTCGATGTCCGACGGAAACGGAATTATCAATAACCTGGATTTAGCCAAGGAATCGGCAGCGGCAGCCGTGGATAATCTTCGCGAGGACGAGGATTATGTCGGGGTTATTGCTTTTGATGATTCATATGACAAAATCGTTCCTTTGGAAAAAGTTACGGATAAGGATGCGGTAAAAGATGAGATTTATGCACTGGCGCCGGAAGGAGGAACCAGTATTTATCCCGCGATTGCGGCAGCAGCACTGGATCTTTCAAAATGCGATGCCAAGGTAAAACATATTATTCTGTTAACCGACGGTCAGGATTCCAACACGCAGTATGATGATTTGATTCAGATTATTAACGGTGCCGGAATTACGTTATCGACGGTTTCCGTCGGAGACGGAAGCAACGACATCCTGCTTACCATGCTTGCGGAAAACTGCGGCGGACGTTATTTCCATACGGATTTAAATACCGATGTTCCGAAGATTTTTGCACAGGAAATTTACTTATCTTCCAATACATATTTAATCAACGAGGAATTTACTCCGATTGTAACATCCGCCGATCAGATTATCCGTGATGTTGCGGCGGACGGCCTGCCTTCCCTTTTGGGATATGTGGCTACCTCGGAGAAGGAAAGAAGTATCGTTACCTTAAAATCGCCCTATGACGATCCGATTCTTGCTTACTGGCAGTACGGTCTCGGAAAAACCGTTGCATGGACTTCGGACGTTACCGGTGAGTGGTCGGCGAATTATTCCGGATGGGAGAATACACAGTTACTGTGGCATAATATTTTACAGTATGTAACCGAAGACATGGGCATGGAAGGTGCCTATGCAACCGTGGAACAAAAAGGCTCGAAGGCGGTTATTCATTATACGACGGAAGAGTTTGATGCCGGAACAACGGTAACGGCTACGATTTTTGATGATGAAGGAAATGTATCGGAAGTTACGCTCGATCCCACGAGACCGGGTGAGTTTGCTGCGGAAATCGAGACCAAGAATACCGGTGTATACTCTATCAATATTCAGCAGAAAGACAACGGAACGGTTGTGGGAAGCACGAATACGGCGGCGATTATGCAGTATTCGTTAGAGTACCGCTTCTACCCGAACAATACGCTTTTGGAAGATTACGGAGCCGTAATCGGTGCGACGTTTTTGGATAATGCGGCGGAAGTATTCTTAAATCCTCCGGAATTTGTGAAAAACCGGTACAGCTTAACCGTGATTCTGTTGATTTTAGCGGGAATTTTCTTCCTTTTCGATATTGCCATTCGTCGTTTCCATGTGGATGTATGGCATCTTCTGGGACTGGACAAACTTCGTGCGAAGATTAATGCCAGAGCCGAGAAAGTCGAAGATTACCGCAAGAATAAAAAGAATATCGAGCGCGCGAAAAAGGCAAGAGAGGTTGCCGGAGGAATCGAAACGGCAGCGGTTCCCGGCGCGGTTGCACCGTCCGCAGACGGTAGCGATATAGCGGGGGCTTCCGCCGGAGAAATGTCCGGCGAGGGTGCTTCGAAGAAAAATGCGAAGAAGGCGGCAAAAGCGCAGAAAAAGAAACAGAAACAGCAGGAGGACGAAGCTCCTACCGCAACCACGCTGTTTGCCGAGATGAATCAGAAGAGAACGTACGAAGCCAGCCAGATGCAGGCGGCGATGAGAAATCAGCAGGGTACACCTCAGGGTCAGCCGGCAAATCGCGGATTTGTTCCGCAGGGCCAGCCGGTAAACCGGGGATATACGTCACAGCCGGCAAACAGGGGAGGTGCACCGGTTCAGCCCGGACGCGGACCGGCGCCTCAGGGACAGCCTCCGCGCGGTGCAGCACCGCAGGGCCAGCCTCCTCGCGGCGCAAATCCTCCGCAGGGTTCAAGCTGGGTAAATCGTGTGGCGCCCGGAAACAATTACGGACAGCCTCCCAGAGGAGGTGCGCCGGGTAACGGTCAGGCACCGGGACGCCCGCCCGGAGCAGGTGGCACGCCCGGATCGAATCCGAACCAGACCAGAACGTGGACCCGTAAGTAAACAGAATAACAGATAAATAATAACAGCATTCAGGGAGTAAGTAATGGCAGAAGAAAGAAGAAGACCGGAAGGAAGATCCGGGGAAAGAAGATCAAATATGGGAAGAACGTCTTCCGGAAAGAGACCTTCGGGAAGCAGACCTTCATCCTCATCATCCGCACGCAGAAGTTCGTCGTCCGGCAGAGGAAGCGCACATTCCTCCGCTCGTTCATCTTCGGGCAGAAGCGAATCGGATATCCGCAGGAGCGCATCGGGAAGTTCCTCCAGAGGCGGCAGCAGGACCTCTTCTTCAAGGAGCAGATCGGATGCCGAACGCAGAAGATCTTCTTCGTACGATTCCAGAAGAGAACAGTTGGAACGTGAAAACAGAAGATATTCTTCCGCAAACCGGCGCAGGAAAAAGAGAAGAAAATACCGCGTCCAGCCCCGTGCCTTCATTTTTGCGGCGGTTATGCTTCTTTTGATTGTCGGCGTAGTGTTTCTTGCAACATCGTTAATCGGCGGCAAAAGAATCCGAAATCCGTTCAGAGGTATTGGAATGAAGGAAGGAACCATTATTGAATATAACATGCCGTCGAATGTGATGGCGGCGGGAACTCCGGAAGAGTGGCTGACACTCGAGGCCGCGCAGAAAGGAAAAGTAGATCCGCATATTTCCATTATTATGGTCGGCGATATGCTGATGCATTTAAATGTAACCAAGAGCGGATTTATGGATGAGGCCGGGACTCAGAAAAACTATGATCATATTTTTGCGGATATAAAGGATGAAGTGGAAGCGGCCGATATTGCCATCGTCAATCAGGAAATCATGATGGGCGGCGAAGATTTGGGATATTCGGGATACCCGATGTTTAATACGGCGGATGAACTGGCTACGTCCATTCACGATGCCGGATTCAATGTGGTACTGCATGCGACCAATCATACGATGGATAAATGGAAAGTCGGACTTTTACATACGATGGAAGTATGGAAGCAGTTCCCGGATATTAAAGTTCTGGGAATTAACGAAACCGCGGAAGCGCAGGATGAAATCTATGTCTATGAAAAAGACGGCATGAAGATTGCGCTTTTAAACTACACGTACGGATTAAACGGAATGCCGATGCCGGATGATATGCCTTTTGCGGTTAACTTAATCGAAGAGGGATTAATGGACCGCAATATTAAGAAAGCCCACGAGGTGGCCGATTTTGTGGTGGTATTAATCCATTGGGGAAATGAGTATCAGACCTATGCTTCGGATAATCAGAAGATGTGGTGCAAGTGGTTTTTGGACCGCGATGTCGATTTGATTATCGGTGCGCATCCGCATGTAATTCAGCCGGTTGAATGGTATGAAAACGAAGAAACCGGACACAAAATGTTAGTTTATTATTCACTCGGCAATTTCATTACCGGAACCCGTGCAACCAAGCCCGGAACCGGTGAGCAGGTTGTCGGCGGAATGGCGAAAGTGGAACTTACCCGTGACGATTCCGGCAAGGTTGTAATCGAAAGTTATGGGGTTGAACCCACCATTGCCCATATTGATGTAAACGGCGGATACGGTAAAATTTATACGAAGTTTTTAAAGAATTATACGGAAGAAGATGCGCGCAACAATATTCTTTCCTATAATGATTCGCTGTTCTCGCTTCAGATGTGCAAAGACCTTTGCAAGAAGGTCTGGGGAGATTTGTATACGGAAGAATAAATTCCGGAGATATCCGAGTATGGTTAAAAGATGATATTCCGGTAAAGAGAATCAGATTGAACCGGGTACTTTTAAATGAAAGTACCCGGTATTCTTTAAACATAATGAGGGTGACACCCTTGGGTGCCTGTCACTTTTGGGTCAAAAGTGACAGGCACCTAAGGCAGGCACCTAAGGTGCAAAAGTGACAGGCACCCGGGGAGAAAAAATGAAGAATTTCAAGGCACATCGTATCATATCATGGAAACAAATCATAAAAAGAGTCGGTTCCGCGTTGCTTACAGCCGGGATTATTCCGGTACTGTTTGTATGTTCCGCATGCCGGAAAGAAGAGGCACCGAAAAACAATCCGAGCCTTCTTCTCGGTTTTTCCCAGATTGGTTCGGAGAGCGCCTGGAGAGTGGGAAATACGAATGATATCGAAGAAAAAGCGGCCGAATACGATGTCAGTTTAATGTTTGAAAATGCCAATCAGAAGCAGGAAAACCAGATTACGGCCATCCGGCGTTTTATTGCATATAAAGTGGACGTGATTGCATTTTCCCCGATTGTCGAAGAAGGCTGGGACAATGTGCTGCAGGAAGCAAAAGATGCGGGAATTCCGGTTATTCTGGTAGACAGGGATATCAATACCGAAAAGGAAGGCTTGACGGCCTGCTTAATCGGAGCCGATTTCTATAAAGAAGGAGAGATGGCCGGGGAGTACCTAATCCGAAAAGCGGATGCGCTGGGACTCGATGAGGTAAATATCGTGGAAATAACGGGAACCGACAATTCGACACCCATGAGACAGCGGCAGGCCGGTTTTGCGGATGCGATTTCAAAAGACAAGAGAATGCATATTCTTGAAAGCATCGACGGCGATTTCTTAAAAAGCCGCGGCGCAGAATGTATGAGGTCCCTTCTCGAAAAATACGGGGAAAAAATCGACGTAGTCTACAGTCACAATGACGAGATGACGTTAGGAGCGCTTCCGGAGATTGAAGAAGCGGGATTCATACCCGGAAAGGATATTGTAATCATATCCATTGACGGAGGACAGGATGCCATCGATGTTTTAAAAGCGGGAAAAATCAACTGCGTGGTGGAATGCACTCCGAAACTCGGAAAAGAAGTCATGGAAACGGCCATTAAATTAAAAAACGGCGAAACGGTGGAACCGGTGATTCATCCGGAGGAACAGGTTTTTTCGGACGAGCAGGATTTATCGAATCTGGCACCAAGAGGTTACTAAGATGGACCGGATTAAAAAAGAAAAAAGTATTCTCGGTGCGATTAACGATTTAAGCCACCGGCTTGTACTGATGCTGGTTTTCCCGATTATCATCAGTCTTGTTTTAATGCTTTTTTATGCATGGGAATATCACAGTGCCATTCAGAGAATGGGGCGGATCACGGAACTGAAAACCGTGGTAGCCGATGAAATTCCGGAAAAAGCCTGGAATATCGTAAGCGGAAGGGAAACCTTTCCCCAGAGCAATATCTATAAAGATATCATTGAGGTAAATGAAACCATTGAGGAGGTTACCAGCCAGACCAAGGAAGAAAACCGGCTTTCCCTGATTGTCGCCGGCCGTACGATGGAGACACTGGAAAATTATGTGGATAAAATCAGGGACAATATCAGTGATGATGTTCCCGTAGTGGAAAACGAAGCGGTACTGGTCGAAGTAAGAAATGTGGCGGCACTGGTCGACAGTATGTTAAATGAATATATTGCCCTCGAAATCACATCGACGGCGAAGATGAGTATGACGTTAAGACTGATTATCATCATTACGGCCATTGCCGAACTTCTGATTGTCATTATTGCCATCTGGGTCAGAAATGTCTCCATGAAATCCACGGCAGCCATGGTAAGAAAACCGATTGAAAAACTCGAAGAGGTTACTGCCGTTTTAGCGGACGGAACCCTGGATGCGAGAATTACGGATACCGAAGTTACGGAACTGAGAAATCTTACCATGCAGGTAAATACCATGGCGGACCATCTCGAAGCCATGATGAAGAAAAGCGAACAGGACGCCAAGAAACTCAGAAAGGCGGAACTTCGTACCCTGCAGGCACAGATTAATCCGCATTTTCTTTATAACACACTGGATGCCATCGTATGGAAAGCGGAGGCGGGCGAAACGGAAGAGGTTATCACGCTTACCAGTTCACTTAGCGATTTCTTCCGAATCTCTTTATCTTCCGGAGCCGACTGGATTCCGCTTAGTCAGGAGAAGAAGCATATTGAGGGATATCTGAAAATTCAGCAGACCAGATACCGCGATATTATGAAATATGAGATTGATATTCCGGAAGAAATCGGACATTATTATATTTTAAAGCTTCTTCTGCAGCCGCTTGTGGAAAATGCACTGTATCACGGAATCAAAATCAAACGCGGGGGCGGAACCATTTATGTCATAGCAAGAGAAGAAGGCGGCTATCTGGTTTTCTGTGTAAAAGATACGGGCTGCGGCATGACGCCGGAGCAACTGGATGAACTGAATAAAAGGATTAAGAAAGAGAATCCGATGGTCAGTGAAGGAGGCGGCGGATTCGGTCTTGTAAATGTAAATATGAGAATCCGTTTATACTATAACGAGCCCGAAGGACTGCAGATTACAAGCGGACCGGACGGAACAGAGGTCTGCTTTAAAGTGCCGTGCAGGACAAAAGAGGAGATTACCGAATATGAAAGTATTTCTGGTTGATGACGAAATCGTAATAAGAGAAGGAATCCGTGAATCATTTCCCTGGGAGGATACCCCGTATACTTTAGTCGGAGAGGCACCGGACGGAGAAATGGCGCTTCCGATGATTCGCGATACCAATCCCGATATAGTAATTACCGATATCAAAATGCCGTTTATGGACGGACTGGAACTTTGCAGGACTCTTCGCATGCAGATGCCCTGGGTAGGGATTATTGTCCTCAGCGGTTACGATGAATTCGAATATGCCAGACAGTGCATTCAGTTAGGAGTCCGGGAATATTTGTTAAAACCGATCAATGCGGCGGATTTAAAAGATGTACTCGATAAGGTAAGCCGTCAGATTACCGAAGAGAGAAAACAGCTTGAACATGCATCGAGTTTAAGAGCCCGTATGGGAAATGACGGAAAATTCTTAAAAGAGAAATTACTGGGATCCCTGTTTACGGATGAAGCAATGGAAGAGGATGCGGAAGATGTACTCAAACAGCTTGCTTCGATGGGATGTCCTCTTCCGGCGCCTTTTTATACCGTTATTGATGCCGCATTTGAACCGACTGCAACCGGTCAGGAAGCGGTTGGTATTTTAACGGATTTAAATAACGGAAGTGTTCATGCCTCCCCCGGCAGAGTGGGGACCAGACTTCTTGTTTTGGGAGATACGATGGAAGATGCCGAGGAAAAAGCATATTCGTTCGCAACCTCGATGGTCCAGGAACTGGAGCGTGTGGGGTGTGAAAGTATACGAATCGGAATCGGTGAAATCGTCGATACGCCCGAAGCCATCATTCACAGTTTTAAAAGCGCCAGACATATCCGCCATCTTCTTGTGGAAAGAAAAGAAGAAGGCGCACTCATTTTAGGCGTGCGCGAAATGCGTGATGTGAATGAAGACATGCCTTCCGTGATTAATGAAGCAAAACTGTATATGTCACAGAATTTCTCTAACCCGAATCTTATGCTCCCGGATGTCGCAAGTGCCGTTAATATGAGCAAAAGCAGATTTTCCGCTGTTTTCTCGCAGGCAACCGGCCAGACATTTACGGAGTATCTTATTCATTTACGTATCAGTAAGGCAAAGGAACTTCTTCGTACCACAAATTACAAGAATTCGCAGATAGCCCATGAGACGGGATACAACGATTCTCACTATTTCAGTTATATTTTCAAGAAAAATGTCGGAATGACACCCTCCGAATATCGTGCGCAGTATTATAATATACCGGAATAAGATAATTTTTAACTGTTTTATTATTTGTTAAGATTATCCGATATTATTTTATACCAACTCAAAATCAATCTTGATTTACCTCTTTTGACGGATGCGATATCATAATTTCAGACGGTCGCAAACGACTATAATTTAAAAGGAGGAATAAACAAGATGAGAAAAAAGTTAGGTAGCATGTTATTAGCTGGTGTGCTCGCAATGAGTTTGTTATTCACCGGTTGTACCGGAGGAACCGCAACAACGGATACGGGATCCACAGGCGGCGGAGATACAACCACAGTTGCTTCAACGGGAACCATTAAGGTCGGTGTTGTAAACAACCCCCCTTCAGAGTCCGGTTATCGTGAAGCTAACGTAAAGGACATGGAAGCTGTTTTCTCTCCGGCAAACGGATATGAGTTAAAGACATTCTACAGCTTAAAGAATGATGAACAGCTTCAGGCAGCTCAGGGATTCATTACAGAAGGTGTTGATTATCTTTTAATCTCCGCAGCTGAGACAACAGGTTGGGACGAAGTTTTAAAGAATGCTCAGGAAGCAGGAATCAAAGTTTATCTCTTCGACCGTATGATCGATGTTGATGAGAGCCTTTATGAGGCAGCAGTTGTTTCCGACATGAGCGCTGAAGGCGATACCGCAGTTGCATGGTTACTCGGACAGAACCTTCCTGAATACAACGTAATCCATATTCAGGGTGCTATGGGTTCCGACGCTCAG
>JAEEGL016868554.1_pt1 | contig 14428 bp, 11 predicted proteins | sample 9134231 | NCBI WGS metagenome assembly JAEEGL01 (sample SAMN16246548, study PRJNA631951) | gut metagenome | biome: gut microbiome; feature: rumen; material: fiber-attached | host: Bos | place: Iran: Karaj | collected 2018-10
TATGGCTAAGACTATGGTTGAGTACAGCAAGAACAACATCCTTGCTCAGGCTGGCCAGTCGATGTTAGCTCAGGCAAATCAAGCTAACCAGGGTGTACTTTCACTCTTAGGTTAATCACAACCGTAATGTCAATTAGTTGTCCCGCAACAGGAAGCGCAAGCTTCCTGTTGTTGTTTTAAATTATTGTTATAAAAAACCGTGACAGTCTGTAAATGAAAGTGGTAGAATAATTGTAGAAAAAATTTGGTGCAGTGGAGTGATAGGTATGCAGTTTGACGAGAACTTTTTTAAAACTGAGCTCAAAGACGGTTTTGAGATTCCGTCTATGATGAAACACGCATGGGCAGCCCAGATTGAACTTTTGGAAGACATAAAGTGTGTATGTAAAAAATTTGATATTCAGTTTTTTGCGGATTATGGAACATTGTTAGGTGCTGTGAGACACAGGGGATTTATTCCTTGGGATGATGATCTCGATATTGGGATGCTCAGGTCGGATTTTAATAGGTTTTTATCAGTGGCACCGTCGGAGCTGCCTGAAAACTGCCGGATACTGAACATGCATACCGAAAGCGCGTACGATGATGTGATGACAAGGGTAGTGAATTCGTCATTTGTGACCATAGAACCTGCACATTTAGATAAGTATCATAATTGTCCTTTTGTGGTAGGAATAGATATTTTCCCGTATGATTATATACCTAGAGACCGTGATGAATTATCTACGGTGGTGATGATTCTAAAGGCTTTGGGCGAGGCGTTGAAAATAATACGGGGAAAGGAGGAAAACTCAATCAAAGAGGAAATTGCAGGTCAGATCGGAGAACTGTGCGGGATAAGTCTTGAACATGATAAGGCGCTTGACAGACAGCTTCTTGATATTTATGAAAAACTGACGTCAATGTATACATCAGAGGAGTCTGACCATATTGGCATTTATGCAAGTATGGTAAATACAGGGGATATAGATTATTGTTTTGACAAAGAATGGTTTTCGAGCTATCAGGAAATGCCGTTCGAAAATACTATGATACCGGTGCCGGCAGGCTATGATGCATTTCTGAAAAAAAGATATGGCGATTATATGACACATCATATTTCGTTTGCGCATGATTATCCTTTTTACAAGGTGCAGATTGAAGAGATAAGACAATATGTTGAAAAAAACCCACAATACGCGGAAATGTGGTCTAAATATATCACTTAATGTTACTTAGGATTAAAAGCACAGTTTTGAGAGTGAATGGGCTGGATGTCGATCGAAAAACGGGTCCTAATGCCAAGGAAGATTCTGGCGCGGAATCCGTAACAGATTGGACGCATTAAATATAAATGTGCATTTATAGATGAGAAAGCGATAAACATGAATATATTAACTTGCTCTGACCAGGAAAACTTAAAGTTTGTTAAGACGATGCTGGCATCTCTTTTTGACAGTAATGATCTGGCGATGGATATAATCTTGTGCTACAGCGGAGCGGATTGCGCTATGCTGGATGATGTTAAAAGATTTGTAGCCGATGCAGAGAAAAAAACCATTAGCGTAAAGAAGTGCGAGAGACCGCAATGGAATTATGTAATCGGATTATTGAAAGATGTGAATGACAGAATCCTGTTTCTTGACAGTAAGATTATAGTAAAGGGCAAGATAGACGATCTTTATCATATCGATTTGGCAGATAGATACATGGCTGTTTGCGATGACATATTAGGACGTATAACGGGAAGATTGACAGATGAAATCGCTTTTGACGAGGGTGTCATATTAATTAATCTTGAGGAAATTCGGGTTAATAATGACTATAGCCTGTCATGTTTATCAGCGGAAAAACTGTTATGGGCGGACTGGAGCCTTTATGATTGCCCACCGGGATACTATTATCTTGATTTGGAGGCAGCCCAAAACGGAGAGTTATTATTTGCGGATTATAAAAAAATACAAAAAGAAAGCAGGAATTTAGAGACTTTTAGGGCAAAATATTCCAATATTACAAAACAAATTGCGGAAACTGCGAAGATAATAAATTATAAGGACGGATCATGCCCCGGAGAAGACGGACGTGAACCATCACCGATTTATGAAATCTTTGATAAATTTTTTAATATATGGGATAATAACATGTTACTGAAACCTCAAAAACTTAGAGATGATGAGATACGACGACGGATCAGGAATAACGTGTTATGTAGAGAGGCGGATGGGATATATCTCGATGATTTTATCAGAATTGCTAAAGAGGAATTAAGCAATAAAGAAATAAAGACGGAGGAGAAAAAAAACGATACAGGCACGATAGGGGCAGAAATATGGGAGGCTCTTACAAAGGACAAAAAAGGCGGAACGGTGCTTTTTTTGCCGTATAAAGCATCCATGTGGGATTCGCTGGAGAGCGTATATGATGCAGCGATGGAAGATGAGGCATGGGATGTGATACTTTCTGTGATACCATATTATGACAGGTTATCAGCGAATGATAAAATCCTTAAACCGGAATATATGCACTGTGAATCAGATGAATTTATGGAGCGGTATTCCATAACAGATTATACAAAGCTTGATTTTGAAAACAAACATTTTGATATGATCTTTATACATAATCCGTATGATCAGTGCAACTATGTTACTAGTGTGGCGCCTGAGTTTTATACGCCGATACTAAAGGCTCACACGGACTGTCTAGTGTATATACCTTATTTTGTGCACGATAATGAGGGGGTGGGAAGGTTGTCTGCCACAACACCCGGGGTAGTTTTTTCAGATTATGTTATAGTGGTATCGGAGAAAGTTAAACAGCAGTATGTTCAATATTTTAAGGAAGAAATACCGGAATATGAAAAGAAAAAGGGAGTTGGCAGCATCGAGAAGAAGTTTCTTGTGCTTGGATCCCCTAAATATGATTTTAAATCGCATGGGAGTATACCGGAAGCGTGGAGGGAAAAAGTATATGCAAATGGCAAAAAAAAGACTGTTATTTTTCTGAATACGCACCTTGACAGTATAATGTCAAATAACGCCGTTCACTTTTTCGGAAAGATGAGACGCCTCTTTGAGGAATTTGAAAAAAGAGATGATGTTTTGATACTGTGGCGTCCGCATCCTTTAATGGTACAGACGGCACAGGCGATAAACCCCGCAGCAGTCGAACCTTACCTGAAACTTGTGGATGGATTTAAAACGAGAGAAATAGGGATATTTGATGATACTTCCGACTTTCAGAGAGCTGTTGGTTTTTGCGATATATGTTACGGGGACGGGGGGTCTGTGGGAGAGTTTTTCAGGCAGATGAAAAAACCCATGCTGTATTTTTGCAGGATTATGTAGGGGGAGTGATCCGTCAATCTTGGCAGAAGAGAGGGAGGCTTTGTTATATGAGGTTTTCACCGGATTTTTTTGAGGAAGAGACACGTTGCGGTTTTACAGTGACGCCCATGATGAAGCGTTCGTGGGCAGCGTGTATAGAGGTTTTGCTCGAAATAGACCGTATCTGTAAAAAATACGATATCAAATACTATGTCTATTACGGAACTCTGTTGGGGGCAGTACGACATGCAGGGTTTGTACCGTGGGATGATGATGTGGATATTGTTATGCTACGAGCGGATTATGAGAAATTCTTCATGGTGGCTCCGGGGGAGTTGAAATATGGTTTTAAGGCTCGAGGACATATAGCGTCAGAATATGATTATGCACTATTGGCAAGCGTTATGAACCGTGAAAATCTTAATCCGTCAAATGTCCATTATGCTGATGAAGAGGAGGTCTTGGCTGATCCGCATCACGGCTGTCCGTATGTAATGGGAGTTGATATATTTGTGTTTGATTACATTTCGGATGACACGGAGTTTTGGAATACTCAACGGATGCTTTTTATGGCGTTATATGATACGGCTCACAGATATGAGGAACTGGTGGCTGCTGGAGAGTTTGAAGGTATTATCGAACAATTAATGGAACTGACGGGTACGACGTTTGATTATCAAAAGCCTGCACAGCAGCAACTTGTTCTTTTGGCAGACAGGATAGCAGCGATGACCACGGAGGATGAAGCGTCAACTGTAGCGTGGATGCAAACTACTGCAAAGTCAGACTGTTTTAACAATATAGATAAACACAAATTTGACTCAATGATTTATGTTCCGTTTGAGAATATCACGGTACCTGTGCCGGTTGACAGTGATGGCATCCTGACAGTTTTATTCGGAGATTATATGACTCCGGTGCGCTTTGCATCGGGACATGACTATCCTGTATATAGACCGCAGGACGAATGGCTGGGGAAACAATTAAAACCTAAAGTTATAATAGGTGTTAGTGAAAAGACGTGTACATTTAAGGAGGCTCTTTGCAACAGTAAGAGGCTTAATGATGCCGGTATTAATATATGCTTTGAAAATACTGTAGATAATACAGAGGTGATAGTAGATAGTGTGTGCGATTGCACAGGATTGACGGAATATGATGATTATGAGAATGAGATCATTAAACTTGCCAAGTGCGTAAGAGGGACTGAGATTGACAAATTAACGGGAGTGAATGACCATAATTCTTTTTATTTCTGCGATTGTTCTGACGAACGAAATTAATTGTCGTTTTACATGGGGATTAATGTAGTAATATTCCCTTCGTTAATCATGTGAGTTTGTAGCTAAATTGGTTAATCAGAATATAATAATCTTTGTCGCCTGTGATCGCAGATATTGTTGTCGGTCGTGGCAGAAAAGAGGATGAATGAGACTATCAATCTGTATAATAACCAAAAACGAGTGTAATAAGTTGGCGAGGCTTCTTGCATCGACAGAAAAGCTTGGATGTGAGATTGTCGTAGTAGATACAGGCTCCACGGATGATACCATAGAGATTTCATACCGATATACGGATAAGGTATACTGTTATAAATGGTGCGATGATTTTGCAGCTGCCAAAAACTATGCGATAAAGCTTGCATCAAATGATGTGGTTATGATGCTTGATTCGGATGAGTGGATAACAGATTTCGAACCAAAGAATAAGACTGAGGTTGAAAAACTTGTTGAAAAGCTGGAGAGTGATGTATTCGGAAAAAACCATGTTGGACGCGTGAATCTGATCAACATCCTTGAAAATAACGGAGAGCGTTGTGAGAATAGCGAATGGATAAGCAGGATTTTTAACCGTGAATTTTTCAAGTATGAGGGTCGGATACATGAGCAGATTGTTCGGCGTGAAGAGTCGGTATACATGGGTATAACCGGTGATAAAGAGGGGGACGGTTCTGATTATGCCGACAGTATTAGACCTAAAGATGATTACGATGTAGTAAGATCTGCCGTACGAATCTACCATGATGGGTATATGGGATCGCCGGAAGAAAAGAAAAAAAAAGCTTGTCGAAATATAAGTCTGCTAAAAGCGGAGCTTGACAGTTTTGAGATTAATAGTTCTGAAGATGAAAAGGATATCAAAAAAAAGGTTTATATACTATATCAACTTGGCAAATCCTGCTATATGGCGGGGGATTATTATGCCGCTGCTGACTATTTTGACAGAGCGTTGGAATATAATATTGATTCGCGATTAGAGTATGTTGCTGATATGGTGGAAACATACGGTTATGCGCTAATCAACTCGGGTCAGGAAAAGAAGGCGCTGGGGTTGGAAGGGATAATGGATGAATTCGGGGCTGGTGCTGATTTCTGTTTTCTGATGGGATTAGTCTATATGAAAAATGCTATGTTTGACAGAGCAATTTTTTGCTTTGATGAAGCACTGCAAAAACCGGTATGCCGTATGCAAGGTGTTAATTCATTTCTCTCTCAATATAATAAGGGCGTTATATATGAATGCGTCGGCAGGATAGAAGATGCAGCAGAATGCTATAAGAAAGCGGGAGATTATCCCAAAGCAAAAGAGGGGTTGCGCAGATTGAAAATGCCTGATATTCCATAGTGATGGAAAAGACCAGCGAGTTTTTGTGACAGAATCACAACGGGATGCTTACATGTGGTCGGAATAATGATGACGAAATCATGATTTGTAATGTTTCCGACTGATATACCCCGACCGAAGGGAAGGGCGATTCAAATTAAAGCGGGGGAAACTACATGAAAACAGTATATACATGTTTTTGTACAGATATTATCCATGAAGGACATATCAACATAATAAATGAAGCAGCGAAATATGGAGAAGTTACGGTGGGTGTGCTGGCAGACGGTGCCAGTATAAGATACAACCGTTTCCCCACCATCACCATAGAGGAACGCGTTGCCCTGGCAAACGCCATACCGGGGGTTTCTCATGTTATAATACAGAACACCATAATGTACGACGAGGTGTTTGAAAAACTCCATCCGGATTATGTCATACACGGAGATAACTGGAGCGGAGCCGGAATGGCGGCTATCAAACAAAACATCTTGTCGCTCACCGAAAAATACGGCGGTGAGCTCATAGAGGTTCCCTACACTAAAAACGAAAAGATAGAAAAGATAGATAAACAGATGCGGGAGAAACTCGCCATGCCGGAGTTCAGAAGAGCGAGACTCCGCAGAGTTTTGGGGATGATCCCGATATTGAAAGCCACAGAGGTTCACAGCGGTCTGACGGCACTCATAGCCGAAAAGACTATAGTGGTCGATGGGGAAAACATAGACCAGTTCGATGCCATGTGGATCTCCAGCCTTTGCGACAGCACGGAAAAGGGCAAGCCGGATATTGAGCTTGTGGATATGACCAGCCGTTTTCGGACCATCAACGATATTATGGAGGTTGCCACAAAACCCATCATATTTGACGGAGATACCGGCGGTCTCACGGAACATTTTGTTTACACAGTGCGCAGCCTCGAGCGCATGGGAGTCAGCGCAGTCATAATAGAAGATAAGACAGGTCTTAAGAAAAACTCCCTCTTTGGTACGGAGGTGGAACAGACTCAGGCATCTATTGAGGAGTTCAGTGCCAAGATAGCGGCAGGAAAAAAGGCTCAGCTTTCCGACGATTTCATGATAATCGCCCGTATCGAGAGTCTGATCTTGGAGCGGGGCATGGAGGATGCGTTAACACGTGCAAGAGCCTTTGTGGCAGCAGGCGCAGACGGCATCATGATCCACAGCCGCAGGAAAGAACCGGATGAGATACTGGAATTCTGTGATAAATTCAGGGCGGAAGATCCGAAGACACCGATCGTTGTGGTGCCCAGTAGCTTCAACACTGTGACGGAGAGTGAACTTGCAGCGCATGGTGTAAATATCTGTATTTATGCCAATCAGCTGATGCGTGCTGCAGTTCCGGCAATGGAAAAGGCGGCTCGCAGCATACTGACACATCACAGGGCAAAAGAGATCGACGACGAGCTGATGCCCATAAAAGAGATCATCAGGATGATTGACGTCCTGTAATGGTAGAAATAATAGATTAGAAGCGAAACACAGCGTTAAGAGCAGGTGAGATATGTTATACGCCATATTGTCGGATATTCACGGAAATAAGTACGCATTGGATGCAGTAGCACAGGATATGGAACGGTTTTCTCCGGATGGGATAATCCTGTTAGGGGACATCATAGACTACGGGATGCAGTCAAACGAGGTTACGGACTATATACGCAGCAACTGGCAGGAAAAAATCATCTGTAATATCTGGGGCAACCACGAAAAAGCTATATTGACGGGGGATTTTAACGGTTTTTCTTCAGAGAGGGGCGTGCAATGTGCAAAACATACCGCATCTCTTTTGTCTGAAAAGACAGTTGAATATCTGAATAGTGAACTTATCCATGACGGTTTTTTTGAGTTTGCGCTGTGTGACAAAAAAATTCTTGCGGTCCACGGTAGTCTGGAAGACAGATACTGGAAGGATATAATTCCGGATAACCTGCGGGGAGAATACAAGGATTATGACGTAGTCGTGTCGGGACATTCGCATTACAGCCATATGTTCACAAAGTTTTATGAGGCTGATGATCCGGAACGCAGAAATAAACATGCGGTTATGTTTATAAATCCGGGATCTGTGGGACAGCCGAGAAATCACAATCCGGCGGCACAGTATGTTTTGCTGAATACGGATACTATGGCGGTGAATATGCGTGCTGTCAGCTATGATGTGGATAAAGCTATGGCTTCCTACGATGGCAGTGTGGATGATTTTTACAGGGCAAGATTAGAGGTTGGAGTTTGATCAAAAACTAAATGGAGCTGGACATGAACAGACTTTATGTGATAAGCGGTGTTACCGGTATGACGGGTAACGAACTGGTGCGACAGATACTGACTAAAGACAGCGAAAATTTTGTTATCGGTTTTGACAATTTTTTTGCTTCCTCCATAGAGACGGTGAGTGACCGTATCGATGACAACCGTTTTGCTTTTTTTGAATATGACCTGAACAATGCGGAGCGGATGAAGGCCATAGAGGATCTGGTGGTTTCGAAAAAGGACGACTTTGACGAGACGGTATACATCAACTGCGCCGCCGTGGTTCATACGGAGCATTTTTACCATGTTTATGAGACCTTTGAGACGAACGTACTGGGCATGAATGTTTTTCTGGAGCAGGCGATCCGTGTGGGAGCGCAGAAATATATCAACTGCTCCACCTCCGAAGTTTATTCCATGAATTCCTGGAATGAGAACGGCGGCGTGAAAGAGGACGACTTCATCACCATGGCGGATGCGGAACACAGCCAGAGAACAAGTTATGCAACAGGCAAGCTCCTGACGGAGTTTTTCATGAAGGATGCCGTGGATACAGGCAAGATCAAAGGCTGTTCCATCAGATTTGCAAATGTTTACAGCCGCAACGAGAGATTTCCGAAACATATAATACCGTTTATCATCAACAGTTTCAAAGACAACGGCAAAGTTATCCTGCTGGAAAACAGCAGAAAGAACCGCAGGACTTTCCTCAATAACTATGACAGCTGCAGTGCGGTGCTGGCTCTTGTGAATACGGACGGCGCACTGGACGGTACCATCTATAACGTGGCTACTGACGAGGAGGTCTCCATCGTGGATCTTGCGAAGATCTGTGCGTCTAATATGGGTATTGCAGAGCCTGTGATAGAATTTGACGGATACAGGGAGTCGGATCCGGAGAGAAGACTTTTATCTACTGAAAAGATCCGGACACGTACCGGTTGGAAGCCTGAGGTGGACCTCCACAAAGGCCTTGCCGAGTGCATAGAAAATTACCTGAAACACGATATTTAAGGCTCCCCCTCGCGGGAGCTGTCTGCGAAGCTGACTGAGGGGGTATATATGCGAGCAGCTATAATCACCATCGCCGGAATCTCGGCAAGATTCAACGCCGGAATTCCGGAGGATGAGAAAATATTAAAAGCCATATACAATGGGGGGAGTGCAGAAAACACACTCCTTTTTCATCTGTTGAAAAAATGTTCATATGCAGACTGCATCGTGATAGTGGGCGGTTATAAATATGACGCCATGAGATCATTTTTTGACAAACACTTTGCGGATCGTTTTCCACAGACGGTGTTTGTCCAAAATGATCATTATGAAGATCTGGCATCGGGGTACAGCCTCTATCTGGGAGTTGTCGAGGCGTTACAGAAGGGAGCGACGGAAATACTGTTAGTGGAAGGGGATCTGGATATAGATGACGGATCTTTTGAACGGGTAAGAGATGCAGAGCTTTCCGTTTTGACATATACCACTGAACCGATCTACGCCAACAAAGCGGTGGTTTTGTATCGGGATGCAGAAGATCATTATAAATATGCTTTTAACAGCGAGCACGGCTGTCTTATGATCAACGAGCCCTTTTCGTGTATCCTGAATTCCGGGCAGACTTGGAAATTTACGGATATGGAGGCACTAAGGGATTCAAACGATGAGTTCGTCAAACGAAATCCGGACGGTACAAACCTTGCGATAATACAGGGCTACATCGACCGTGTGGATGCTGGAGAGATAGAGCTGGTGCGACTGGACCGATGGGTGAACTGTAATACCAGAGAGGATTACAGAGAGATATTGAATCGATGGAGGGGTGAAGAGTGAAGAGCCTGCAGTCCCGACTGACAACAGTCGAAAAACACATCAAAGAAAACAACATCACTGTCATGATCATAGGCCTTGGCAGTGTGGGAACATATCTGCTGGATTATCTGGTGAGCCGTGATGACGAAGCATTAAAGATAGTAGTGGTTGGACGTAACCGCGACAAGATGGAAAAGAACGTCAATATAGTGCGTGTTGCCGCCCTCATCCGCGGACTCAACAAGACCGTTATTGAGATCTGCGACGGTGTGGATCTTACGGATGTTGAGACTGTTGAAAAAGCCATAGAACGTTACAAACCCGACTTTATCGTAAATTCCAGCCGCGCATATCCGGGGCTTAAATACGGCAGTATCAGCTGGAGTAATATCAGAGCGTATGGTATTTGGACACCGCTTGCGATCCGTTTTACGAAAAATATAATGGAAGCATGCGACATGGCAGACACGGATGCGATAGTCATCAACACTTCTTATTCGGATGCGGTGATACCGTGGCTTAAGAGCGCAGGAAAGGCATACCCGGACTTTGGATCGGGCAATATGAACCATCTGATCCCCCGCATAAAGTTCGCGGTGGCTGAGATGCTGAAGGTTCGGGATTTTTGGAATGTGGACGTTATGTTTGCGGCAGGACATTTTCATGATGTGTGCATCAGCAAGGAAGGAAAGGACGAAGGAGTTAAGCTTCCGTTAAAGGTCTATTACAAAGGTGAAGAGGTGGATTTGGTCAGCGGAGAGATCTTCAAACGTTGCAGCATAGCCATGCCGGTGGATGCACAGCGCAACATGATGAACGCATCCAGCAATTACCGGATAATAGATGCCGTGACAGAGGCAGTCCGGAACAGGCAGGAGCAGCGCATTTTCACCCCCGGTGTGTTCGGCGAGATCGGTGGTTATCCGGTGCTGATAGGATACAAAGACGGAAAACTCGATGCCTGGATCGATGAGTCGGTATTTACCTATGAGGAGATGAATAAGGCGGACCGTGCCTCCATGTACCTTGACGGAGTGGAGGATGTTAATGACGGCAAGCTCGTCTATACCGATGAACTTTTAGCCAAGGTAAAGAAGGCATTTGGAGTTAACCTGCCCAAGACAGTGGCGTTTGACGAGATAGATGCCACAGCGGTGTTTATAATCGAAAAGATAATTAAGCCGCAGGTGGGGGAAAAGTAGTGAGAGAATATTTAAGACTGCTGGCTTAAGCCGGCGGTTTTTTTATGTGATTTATGCTGTGTGACGGCCGTTGGGGATTTCGAATAAATCCCTGTGAAACTATTACATTTTATGCAGAAAAAGCCGATAAAATGCTATGGGGTGTAGTTCGCCGAAAAAAAGTCAATTAATAATGTTTATTAATTTGTGAATATGCTAAAATAACACTGTTGATCAATATATTCTTGAATAGTGAATGCCGTTATAAAAGCATGTGATCGGATCAAAAAACAAGGCAAAGGATGGTGTGTTCTGTTATGGCAGGAAAAGGAAAGGAAATGACGACGGAAGAAGTGCGAAAAATGCAACTTCTTCAATTGCAGATGATGGTAGAATTTGACCGCCTGTGCAGACAGGAAGGCATTCATTATGCCATATGTTGCGGAACTTTGCTTGGGGCGGTACGTCATAAAGGTTATATCCCTTGGGATGATGATGCAGATATCGCTATGCTACGTGAGGAATATGAGAAATTTCAGAAAGTCGCATATAAGTTAGATCAGTCAATCTGCTTTTTTCAAGATCATACTACTGACCCAGAATATCGTTGGGGATATGGTAAATTACGTAAGACAGGTACGACATATATAAGGTTGGGACAGGAGCACATTAATTGTAAAACCGGAGTATATGTAGATATTTTTCCGATGGATGACATACCAAAAACCACAATAGGTCAGATCATTAACGACGTTGAGTGCTTTTGCTGGAGAAAAATCCTGTATTCGGAGGTTGGACGCGTGAGCAAAGACAGCAACGCGGTTCAGAAATTTATTTACTCACAGTTGGCAAAGATACCTACGGATTTTGTATTCAAAAAGATTGAACACATCACCCGGAAAAGTAACAACAGGACAAATAACAGGGTACGAGTGCTGCTGTTCCCATCATTTGGAAAGTTATATGCTAAAAATCCCATAAAGACACGCTATGGTATGCCTAAAATCTGGTTTAAGCAGTTAAAACAGTATGATTTCGAAGGATATAAACTGGTAGGAATACGTGACGCGGATGCATTTCTAAAATATATGTATGATGATTATATGACACTACCACCGGAAAGTGAAAGAACTGGAAAAGTATATGTGTCCGACTTTGATCTCGGAGAGGATTGACATATGAGAGCATTGATTTTAAATTCCGGTATGGGAAGCCGAATGGGGGTTTTGGCATCTGAACACCCCAAGTGTATGACGGAGATTTATGGTACAGAGACTATTTTGAGCAGACAGCTGAAACAGCTATGTGAGTATGGGATTAGTGATGTAGTAATTACAACCGGATTATTTGCGGATGAGCTTCAAAGGTATGTCAGAAGTCTGGAGTTGCCATTGAATATTTCTTATGTTCATAACAGTGATTTTAGGAATACGAATTATATTTATTCGATATATTGCGCAAAAGAGCTCTTAAATGATGATATCGTGCTGATGCATGGAGATCTGGTGTTTGAAAACCAGGTCTTGGATATGTCGTTACAAAATGATGAAAGCTGTATGACCGTTAGTTCTACTATTCCATTGCCGGAAAAAGATTTTAAGGCCGTGATAAATGGAAGACGCATAGAGAAAGTAGGGGTTGAGTTTTTTGACAATGCACTGGCGGCGCAGCCTTTGTATAAGCTTTTACATAGAGATTGGAGTGTCTGGCTTAATAAGATCATTGAATTTTGCGAAAAAAATCAAAAAAAATGTTATGCGGAAAAAGCGTTTGGAGAAGTAAGCGATAAATGCCACATTGCTCCGCTTGATGTTAGAGATCTACTTTGCAGCGAAATAGATACACAGGAGGATCTGGCGGTTGTTTTTGATAAACTAGGACAGGTTGAAAAAAGGACCGTATATGTAAGTTTTTCAACAGATGTGATACATAGTGGACATATTGCTCTTATAAAAAAAGCGAGACGTTTGGGAAAGCTGATTATAGGTGTTATATCAGATGAAGTAGTAGCGAGCTATAAGCGATACCCGTTGCTTCCTTTTGCAGAGCGCAAGATATTGTTTGAGAATATAGTTGGGGTAAAGGAAGTAGTAGAGCAGTCTACTCTTAGCTATAAAGACAATATTGAAAAGTATCGTCCAACATACGTGGTTCATGGTGATGATTGGAAAGAGGGATTTCAAAAGCCGGTTCGTGATGAAGTAATCTCACTGCTGTCGTCATATGGTGGCACATTGATTGAATTTCCGTATGCTTCCGATCCAAAGTACAGAAATTTTGAGAAGCAGATCAGCTACAGTCAGAAAATGATCTATATACAGGATCGGTATGATGCTTTAGACGCTTATCTGAAAGATAGCCATATTCGGAAACTATTTTTTGTTTGCGGGCAGGCGGTAGAGTATCATCCCTTATTTGCGCATATAATGCAACTTGATGAAACACTTGGAATCCGTGTGGTTCGCTTTGCGGACTATACCCCGAACCCGACATATGATTCTGTGCAGGCTGGCGTTAGGATGTTTTTACAGGAGAATTGCGACAGCATCCTTGTTATGGGCGGCGGAAGCGCAATGGATGTAGCAAAATGTATCAAGCTTTTTGCGAATATGGATCAGACCCGGAATTACTTAGAGCAGCGGATCGAGGAAAACGATATCCCGCTTCTGGCGATACCGACTACGGCCGGAACGGGAAGCGAAGTGACAAGATTCGCAGTAATCTATTATGAGGGACTGAAACAATCCATCACACATGAGAGTTGCGTGCCATCTATGGTATTTATGGATGATTCTTTTCTGAGAACGGTTCCATTATATCACAGAAAGGCAACAATGTTGGATGCTTTGTCTCACGGGATAGAATCTTTTTGGTCCATTAATGCTACAGAAGAAAGCAAAGCCTATGCTAGAGAGGCAATAGCACTGATACTGGAAAATAAAGATAGTTATTTGAGAAATGAAGCACAGGGAAACATAAACTTACAGCGTGCGTCCCAACTTGCGGGAAAAGCCATTAATATAACACAGACTACCGCCGGACATGCTATGTGTTACATGTTGACGAGTGTTTATGGGATTGCACATGGACATGCAGCAGCATTATGCAATGGGCAGTTATGGCCATTTATTTTGCAGCATACTGCAGATTGTATTGATAAACGGGGCGAAAGATATCTTAAGCAGACCCTGCGAGAACTTGCCACGGCATTTGAGTGCGACTCGCCTGAGAAGGCGGCAGAAAGGTTTAGAAGGATTGTTGAAGA
>JAEEGL017109465.1_pt1 | contig 14428 bp, 14 predicted proteins | sample 9134231 | NCBI WGS metagenome assembly JAEEGL01 (sample SAMN16246548, study PRJNA631951) | gut metagenome | biome: gut microbiome; feature: rumen; material: fiber-attached | host: Bos | place: Iran: Karaj | collected 2018-10
ACCGCGTCCGGATTGCTTTCCTTCGCGGCGGCAAACACTTCCTTCACCAGGCCGACGCGGCCCTTTTCCCTGCAGATCCGGGTGACCGCGTTGTCATACCGGTCGAACACGGGCATGATCACCACTTCGTTGATGACGTCCCACAGGTTGATGACATTCCTGAACGCGGTGACGTCCCGGCGGATGCGCTCAAGCTGGCGGCGCATGATCTCCTCATTGGAATACTTCAGGAGCCACGGCGCGCACGCGGTATGCCAGCAGAGCGGATGCCCCTTTACCTGCACTCCTTTTTCACGCAGCCATTCCGCGGCCGCGAAGGTTTCAGGGTAGGCGGTTCTGCCTTCCTCCGGCTCATACCGGCCCCAGTAGAACGGCAGGGTCCCGTAATTGAACAGCGCAAGCCATTTTTCCATTCTTTGCAGCAGGAAGGTTTTTTTCTCTTCGTCCTGCGTTTTCATCAGTTCGACGGTATCGAAAGCGCCGCATCCGAAAAGAAACGCGTGGGAAACCTGGTCCGCGCGGACAGTCCTGCCTGCCGCAGGCGTACCGTCCGGGTTCTGAATGAGCAGACGGGCTGCTGCTTTACGGTGGGAAAGCTGGTCCTGGCTCATCGGTATTCCTCCTGTATGTGTAATTCATCTTATTATGGACCGGGACGGCCTGGAATCACTCCCTATTTTTTGACGGCGCGGTTATTACTTTTTGTTCACAGGGAGCAGGCCGGAAAGCCTGACATAAAGTCCGCTCTGGGATTTATTAAGAATCCAACGGGAAAACAAGCGAACAAGGATAAAAAAGAGCACCGGGGGCGGTCGGCAGCGAGCGCCCCGGTGCTCTTTCATAAAGACGGGATCAGAACATCGAAAGGAAAATGCTGAGCACCATCCACGCGGCAAGGGAATAGAAATTTCCGTGCTCGTCCCTTCCGGTCCGGAAGATCGCCTGCGCGCGTGCACGGTCCAGCAGCTCGAAACCGTCAAACACTTCCGATCCTTCCGCGCCGTCCTGGTTCAGCGCGTCCAGATTGTCCAGCGTGATTTCCGCGCACAGGAAAGCATTGCTTTCATCGGTCATTCCGGGGGTGGAGAACGCGCACGGATTCAGAACGAAGACGCGGTCGCTCTCCTTCACTGTCAGGCCGGTTTCCTCCCGGATCTCCCGGACCGCGGCGTTTATCAGGGGGTCGGCGCTTTGCCGGTCTTCCGGATCAAGCAGGCCTGCCACCGGGCTGAGCAGGTACTGTCCGGCAGGATAGCGGTATTCATAGGACATCAGCAGCCGTGTCCGGTCCCCCGGCAGATGCAGCACGACAGCGATCGTCACCGCGTCCGGAAGCATTTCCCTGAATTCCGCGTCCGTCTTTTTGACGACGAGATCGTCCCTGTCCCTTCTTGAAGCCTCGTAATAATGCCTGTTTTCCGCGTACTGAAGGTCGTAATACTTCAGGAACCGCGTTTCAAAAAGCGTTTCAATACGGTCTTTGCTGATTTTTCTGTTCATCGGACGCTTCTCCTTCGGTTCTGCCCGGATGCGGCCCGCATCCCGGGTTCCGGTTTTTCATCCCTTTTATTATCCATGATCCGGCGGATCATTGCAAGAAAGAAAACGCGGACAGGAAAACCTGCCCGCGCCGGATCAGCCGGATTTGCGGCGGAGAGACTTACGGAAGGAATTTGCCGGAAGCCAGATAGAGCTGATACCATTCCCGGTGTGTCAGGGTAACGCCGGAAGCGGCGCAGATATCACGGAGGTGATCCGGATTCATGGTGCCGGCGATCGCATGCATGCGGGCGGGATGACGCAGGATCCAGGCAATGGCGATTGCCGTCCTGGAAACAGCGTATTTTTCGCCCAGTTCACCCAGCGCGCGGTTCAGTTCGGGGAAGTCCGGATGATCGACAAAGCAGCCTTTGAACATACCGAACTGCAGCGGCGACCAGGCCTGGATTGTGATATCGTGCAGGCGGCAGTAATCCAGAATGCCGTTGTCCCTGCTGATGGAGCGGTCGGTCGTCAGATTGTTCAGGTACAGGCCGCCGTCGATCAGCTGGGACTGTTCCAGCGAGAACTGAAGCTGATTGAACACCAGGGGCTGGCGGACATATTTTCTGAGCAGCTCCAGCTGTCCGGGCGTGACGTTGCTGACACCGAAGGCGCGGACTTTTCCGCTCTTTTCCAGCTTTTCAAACGCTTCGGCCACTTCCTCGGGATCAAAGAGCAGGTCCGGCCGGTGAAGCAGCAGGACATCCAGGTAATCGGTTTTCAGGCGGCGCAGGCTTGCCTCGGCGGAGGACAGGATATCGTCCCGGCTCCAGTCGAATTCCTTCCGGTCAAAATGCAGGCCGCATTTGCTCTGGAGAAATACATTCTCCCTTTTCAGACCGGTCAGCGGAAAGGCATCCCCGAAGCGGGTTTCCGCTTCTCCGTCGCCGTAGCAGGTGGCGTGGTCGAAGAAGTTGATGCCTTCTTCCGCCGCGGTGCGGATCATGTCCGCCGCGGCCTGAACGGACAGCGCGGGCATGCGCATGCAGCCGAGAATGACGGCGGAGGCGTTCTGAGGACCGTTGACTACGTTGATCGTTTTCATGGCTGGACTCCTTTTCATTCCTGACGTTTTATGATTGACGCTGCAGATAAGTTTACCTGTCCGGAATCCGGAGCGCTTCCCAGTTTTTGACCGGGAAGGAACTATTTTTTGCGCAGCTGATACGGCCTATGCGCAGGTAACGCCGGCATAAAGGCTGCGGAAAGGAACGGAAGCCGCTTCCGAAGGTTTTGTATTTTGCCGGATTGTGCTATGATATCGGCGGGATCCCGGTAAAACAGACGAAGCAACCTCGGGGGAATGAAGAGAATGAAACAGTATCAGGTAACGGGGATGAGCTGCGCAGCGTGTTCCAGCCGCGTGGAAAAGGCGGTATCCGGAGTGCCGGGCGTCACTTCATGCGCGGTGAGCCTCCTGACGAATTCGATGGGCGTGGAAGGAACGGCATCTCCCGCTGAGATTATCCGCGCAGTGGAGGCGGCCGGATACGGCGCCTCGCTGAAAGGAGCCGCCGCGGAACAGGGAAAGGACGGCAAAGCGCCTTCCTGGGCGGACGCGGAAGCCCTGAAGGATCATGAAACCCCCAGGCTGAAGAAACGGCTGCTTCTGTCCGTCCCGATCCTGCTGATCCTGATGTATTTTTCCATGGGCCACATGATGTGGCGCTGGCCGGCGCCGGCAGCCTTTGACAATCATGTTTTCCTCGGCCTGTTTGAGCTGCTCCTGGCCGCGGCCGTGATGATCATCAACGGGAAGTTCTTTACTTCCGGGTTTTCCGCTCTGGCGCACGGCTCGCCGAATATGGATACGCTCGTGGCGCTCGGCTCCGGCGCTTCCTTCCTTTATTCCCTGGCGGAACTGTTCCTGATGGTTCTGGCGCAGGGAGAAGGCGCGCAGGAGACCGTCATGAAGTACGGTATGAACCTGTACTTCGAGTCGGCGGCGATGATCCCGACGCTGATTACCGTCGGCAAAATGCTCGAAGCGATGTCGAAGGGACGCACGACCGACGCGCTGAAGGGTCTGATGCGTCTGGCCCCGAAGACAGCTACGCTGCTGAAGGACGGAACTGAGACAGAAGTCGGCATCGAAGAGGTTCAGGCCGGCGATGTATTCACGGTGCGCCCCGGGGAACAGATTCCGGTGGACGGAGTGATCCTGAAAGGGATCACAGCTGTCAACGAGTCCGCACTGACCGGGGAAAGCATTCCGGCGGACAAGGCGGAGGGAGACACGGTTTCCGCCGCGACGATAAACCAGCAGGGGTATATCGAGTGCCGGGCGACACGGGTCGGGGAGGATACCACGCTGGCGCAGATTATCCGTACGGTCTCCGACGCGGCTGCCACAAAAGCCCCGCTCGCCCGTATCGCAGACCGGGTATCCGGCATCTTTATTCCCGCGGTAATCGGGCTTGCGGCGCTGACCCTGGCCGGCTGGCTGATTGCGGGACGCCCGTTTTCCTTCGCGGTTGCCCGGGCGATTTCCGTTCTGGTGATCAGCTGCCCGTGCGCGCTGGGACTGGCGACGCCTGTCGCGATTATGGTCGGAAGCGGGGTCGGCGCGAAAAACGGCGTTCTGTATAAAACAGCCGCATCCCTGGAAGGCGCCGGACGGACACAGATCGTCGCGCTGGACAAAACCGGAACCGTGACGGAAGGGCAGCCCCGGGTAACGGATGTAATTCCCCTGCGATATGACCGGAACGAACTGCTCACACTGGCCGCGTCCCTGGAAAAAAACAGCGAGCACCCGCTGGCGAAGGCGGTCGCCGCGGAAGCGGAAGGACTGACCCTTTCAGAAGTCAGCGGCTTTGAGGCGCTGCCCGGGAACGGCCTTCATGCCCTGCTGAACGGAAAGGAGCTGCTGGGCGGAAGCCTGCGGTTTCTTGCGTCGAAAGGCCTGGCGGACGCGGCTGTTTCCGCGCAGGCGGAAGCCCTTGCGGAAGAGGGGAAAACGCCGCTGCTGTTTGCGCTGGACGGCGAGCTTGCCGGGATCATCGCGGTGGCGGATCCCATCAAGCAGGATTCGGCGCAGGCAATCCGGGAACTGCGCGGCATGGGAATCCGGACGGTGATGCTGACCGGGGACAACGAAAGAACGGCGCGGGCGATCAGCCGGCAGGCTGCCGTGGACCAGGTTGCCGCGGACGTGCTGCCGGAGGGAAAGGCGGACGTGATCCGCAGCCTGAAAGCAGCGGGGAAAACGACGATGGTCGGCGACGGGATCAACGACGCGCCGGCGCTGACGCTGGCTGACAACGGGATCGCGATCGGCGCCGGAACGGACGTCGCCATCGACGCAGCGGATATCGTCGTCATGAAAAGCCGGCTGACGGACGTAACCGCCGCGGTACGCCTGAGCCGGGCCGTAATCCGGAATATCCACCAGAACCTGTTCTGGGCATTCTTCTACAATGCCGTCTGCATTCCGCTCGCGATGGGGCTGTACGGCACGGAAATGAAACCCATGTACGGGGCGGCGGCCATGGCGCTTTCCAGCTTTTTCGTATGCATGAATGCACTGCGGCTGAACCTGGTCGATATCCACGATGCCGGACACGACCGCGAGGGAAAGACGATCCCGCCGGAAACGCTTGAAAAGATTATGAATTCAGAAATGAAAACGGAGGAAAACAAAATGATCAGAACACTGAAAGTGGAAGGTATGATGTGCGAGCACTGCGAGGCACGCGTCAAAAAGGCGCTTGAAGCGGTGGACGGCGTCGTGACAGCTGCGGCGGACCATGTTGCCGGCACCGCGACGGTAACGCTGAAGGCGCCTGTTGCGGACGACGTGCTGCGCGCTGCGGTGGAAGCCCAGGATTACAAAGTGCTCGGAGTGGAATGACCCGGGTACGGATCAGATAAACCGGGTAACATCCTCCAGGGCTTTTCTGGGGCGCGCTGACGGATCCTCACAGCGCTTTCCGACAGCGATGACGGACATGATTTCCTCGCCGGCGGGAATGTTCAGCCTGGCGCGGATCGCTTCCGCATCACGGATGCCCATGATCAGGGTATCGTAACCGGCGTTTTTCGCGGCGAGAATCAGGTAGGCGTCATGCAGGCCGAGATCGTACGCGCCCCAGCCGTTTCCGATCTCATTGACAGGGGTGCCGTCACTGAAGCCGACAACATTCTTCACATACGTGGTGACAATCAGCGCCGCCTTCGCGGAACTGTTCTGATTAAAGGACGGAAGAACCGCGCTGCGGAAATCCTCCAGCGCCTGCGGGGTTTCGACGACATAGCAGCGGGATGTCTGCTGGTTTTTCCATGAAGGAGCCTGCTGCGCCTGCCGCAGGATTTCCGTCAGCGTGCCGCGGTCAGCGGGAGCCTCGTATTTCCGGATGCTCCGGCGCGCAGAAATCAGTTCCTGAAATTCCATAATCGTATCCTCCCTGTCGATATATTTGCTTTGCTGTCAGGCATCATAATCCTTCGAGCATGCTTTAAGTCAAGCGAACGGGACCGCAAAAGGCATGTCAGGCCTCCGGGCTGTAAGTCCAGCCGTGATCGCCGTGATAAATCATCAGCTTTGTCATTCCGCCGTCGACGCAGATATTTTCACCGGTGATGAACCCGGCTTTTTCCGAGCACAGGAACAGCACCGTCTCCGCGATATCCTCCGGCCTGCCGACCCGTCCCGCCGGCTGCTGGAGCGCGTCAGCCCCGGTATATGTGCGGCCGGCGGTATCGATCCATCCGGGCGAAATGCTGTTCACCCGGACCCTTCCGGCCAGGCTGGCTGCCAGCGCGTGCGTCAGGGCGGCGATGCCGCCCTTGGCGGCGGAGTAGCTTTCCGTGCCGGGCTGGCTCATCCGGTCCCGGGAGGAAGAGATGTTGACGACAGACGCTCCGGGGGCAAAGCAGGACATAAACAGCTTTGTCAGGTAGAACGGAGCCGTCACGCCGACGGAGAGCGCGCGGCTGAAGTCCTCCCAGGAGCATTCACTGATTCCTTTCATCAGCGGGAGCGCGTTGTTGACCAGATAATCCACGTGCCCGCTTTGCTGCAGGACCCGGGCGGCAAAACGCTCCAGCGTGTCCGGATCCCCGACGTCCCCGACAAACCAGCCGCCGGGCCGGATATCGATCACGTGGACGGCGGCGCCTTCGCGGATAAAAGCGTCCGCGACCGCTTTTCCGATTCCGTGCGCTCCGCCGGTTACGACCGCGACTTTACCGTCAAACATACCCATCCGGATTACCTCCAAATCATATGCCGCAGCGGGGAGCCGAGGCTGCCCTGCGCGTATTGTTATATTGTCAGCGCAGCCGGGTTCGCGGCTGCCTGCTGATTATTCCTGAATCCGGGAAGCTGCCCGTCAACAGAAAGCGGGGGAATCAAAATGATGCTGAAGGAACTGCCCTGGGAACTGACGGTCTGCAAACTGCCGTCGGCCGCGGGAATCGACCTGGCCGCGGATTTCTTCTTTATCGGGAAAACGGACGAGGAGATCTCGCTCGTGTGCAAAACGGAATGCACGCCGGGAAACACAACCGCCAGGGAGGACGGATGGCGCGGCTTCAGGATCGAAGGCGTCCTTGATTTTTCCCTGACGGGAATCCTGTCGGGGCTTTCAGGCATCCTGGCGGAAAACGGGATCGGAATCTTTGCCGTCTCCACCTATAACACGGATTATATCCTTGTGAAAGCGGAACAGTTCGACAGGGCGATGGAAGCGCTGAAAGCGGCGGGCTACGGGACCGCCCGGCAGGGAGAATAAAATGGAATTACGGAAAATCAACATGCAGGATGCCGCCGCTCAATGGGAGTACACGACGTCCCTGCCGGCGGACGAAAACGGACTGACGAATCCGTATCACGGCGTTTCGTACGGGGAATATGTCAGCAAAGTGCTTCCGGCGATGATCTCCCATGAACATCCGGTCAATATGCCGGACTGGTTTGTGCCGGAGACATACTATTACCTGTGGGACGGGGACCGCCTGATCGGCGAATTCAGAATCCGGCATTACCTGACAGACGCGCTCCGGAACGGAGCGGGCCATATCGGCTACAGCATCCGGAAAGACGCCCGCGGAAAAGGCTACGGAACCGCCGGACTGAAGCTTACGCTGGAAATCGCCAGGAAAATCGTTCCGGAAGAGGAAATCTACCTGCGGGTCAACAGGGACAATCCCGCATCCAGGAGGGTCATGGAGAAGAACGGCGCCTGCCTGGCCGGCGAAGACGAAAGCCATTTCTTCATGCGGATTCCGAAATGACGGATCTGACGCCGGTCAGAAGCATTTCTCCCTGCGCTCCTTTCTGCACTGCTCGATCTTCCCGCAGCGGTAGCATAATTCATTGTCGCACATGCCGTCCTTCTCAAAGCAGGAGAGGATATTGTTCACGGTTGTTTCCGCGATATTATTCAGCGCTTCCTCCGTCAGGAATGCCTGATGGGAGGTAACGATCACATTAGGCATGGAAATCAGCCGGGAAAGAAGATCGTCGTTCAGGATATGCCCGGACCGGTCCTCGAAGAACACGTCCGCCTCCTCCTCGTATACATCCAGACAGGCCGCGCCGACTTTTCTGGCCTTGATTCCGTCCAGCAGCGCCTCAGCGTCGATCAGGCCGCCGCGGGAAGTATTGACGATGACAACGCCTTTTTTCATTTTACCGATCGCTTCGGCGCCGATCATGTGCCTGGTGGCTTCCGTCAGCGGACAGTGGAGAGAGATAATATCGCTTCTTTCCAGCAGCTCGTCCAGGGAAACATAGGCAATGCCGCTGTCCTTTGCCGGGAACAGGTCATAGGCGACTACGTTCATGCCGAAACCGCGGCAGATATCGATAAAGATTCTCCCGATCCTGCCGGTGCCGATCACACCGACGGTTTTGCCGTGAAAATCAAACCCCGTCAGCCCGTTCAGGGAAAAATTGAATTCCCGTGTCCGGTTGTAGGCTTTGTGAATCCTCCGCACGGAAGTAAGCAGCAGGGCGATCGCGTGTTCCGCGACGGCGTAGGGGGAATAAGCCGGAACATGGACGACATGGATTTTACCGAACGCGGCCTGAAGATCCACGTTGTTATAGCCTGCCGAGCGCAGGGCAATCAGCCGGACGCCCGATTCATAAAGCCTGCCGATCACAGCGGCATTTACCGTATCGTTCACAAAAACGCAGACGGCGTCGCAGCCTTTCGCAAGCCCGGCCGTATCCTCATTCAGCTTGGTTTCAAAGTATTTGAAACAGATATTATGCATGCTGCCGTACAGGTCAAAAGACGGTTTGTCATAAGATTTCGCATCAAAGAACGCTACCCTGATCATTCTGCTGCCTCCTGTTTATGAACTGGCTCCCGGGACAAAGGAATTCTTCCGCGCTTTCAGCCGCCGCGGAGGAAAACCGTGAATTCCGGGTCAACGCAAACAGCCTCTTTCGCGGTGAATCCGCCGGAAGTGATTTGATTATACCAGAATTCATGGTATGATTGAAAGACGAAAACAGGGCTGACCGTCCGCGGACCGCAAAATAAAGGAAAGGCTGCCGGCAGGCGCGTTTCGCACACGGGGAGGGAAACCGGCTATGGACGAACAGGAACTGATCGAAGGGCTGCTTGAACAGCCTTACTGGGTAATTGATTTTCTGCCCCGCCAGGTTCCGGCTGAAAGCCGGGGCCAGTTCTTCGCGGTTGAGAAATATTATCTGAATCCTCTTCAGGAGGAGGCGTTCCGCCGGAAAATCACGGATGTGCTGCTGAAACTGAACTGCTATTACGATTTTCGTGTTTTCAGCGGAGGGGAGTCAGCGGCGCTTTACAATCCGCCTCCCGAAATGCTGGCCGCCCGGATCGCGGATTCCCGTGATCCCGTCCTGATCCTCGCAGAGGAAGAGCGTTCCCTGATCACGCTGAACCGCGGCGATCTGTGCGCGGCTGTATACTGTCCGTCAGAATCCCTTCTTTCACTGATCACAGCGCTTGCCGGCGCGGAGGGCCTGTTTGTATGGCAGCCTGCCTGTCCGCTGAATACCGCGGAAGATAAAGGAGGATCGGGAGAAAAGATGCGTGAAAAGAATGCCGGAAAGGATTTTCAGATTATCGGGGGGCTGAGCCACGCGGCGGTCAGGACGCGGAGCATAGCAGAGAGCATCCGGTATTACACAGAGGTTCTCGGACTCCGGGAGGCTTTCCGCATGCACAGGGAGGACGGCTCCCTGTCCACGGTCTACCTGTTCATCGCTCCCGAACAGTACCTGGAACTGTTTTCCGACGGAACCCGTGAACGCATCACGGGACCTGACGTGATCGGAGTCTGCCATCTCTGCCTGATGACAAAGGATATCAGGAAGTCTTTTGAGGCGGTTCAAAACGCGGGAGGACCGCTGGATTCAGATATAAAGCGGGGGAAGTCACAATGCCTGATGTTCTGGACGCACGATCCGGACGGAACGCAGATCGAGGTGATGGAAATGCCTCCGGAATCGTTGCAGGCACAGGCGGACAAACGCTTTGAAGAGGCGGATGCTTCTTCCGGCGAAGAATAAAGAACTGCAGAGGAGGAACTGATCATGCTGAACATCGGAACCGCCGCGCCGGAATTCACGCTGCCGGATCAGAACGGCGTGCTCCGGTCGCTGGCGGATTACAGCGGCCGGCGCGTAATCCTGTATTTCTACTCAAAGGATATGACTTCCGGCTGTACAAAGCAGGCCTGCGGGTTTGCGGAACTGTATCCGCAGTTTCAGGAAAAAGGCGCGGCGGTGATCGGCGTCAGCCGGGACAGCGCGGCCAGCCACAAGAAATTTGAGGAAAAGTACGGCCTGCCGTTTATCCTGCTTTCCGATCCGGAACTGAAGGTGATCCGGGCATATGACGTCTGGAAGGAGAAAATGAACTACGGGAAGCCAGCCATGGGCGTCGTGCGCACGACCTATCTGATTGAAAACGGCATTATCACAAAGGCCTTCGGAAAGGTGAAGGCGGCGGAGAATCCGGCGCAGATGCTGGCGGAGCTTGGATGAAGGACCCGCGCTGGTTTCTGCCCGGGCGCCTGAAACCGTGACAGGAGGACGGAATACATGATTACGGATACATTTGACAGCCTTTCCCCGGCGATTATCAATCCCGGGAAAAAGGAAAACGCGCCGGAAGCGGACGCGTGCATCATCACATTTTCCCATGAGATCGAGAAGCACGTGGCGGAGTATTACGCCGCCGGAGAGATTGCCTCCCTCTGGTGCGCCAGCGGCCGGACGCCTGTCTACCTGATCGAAAGGAACGGGAAGCGCTTTGCGTTCTACAGGACCTATGTCGGCGCGCCGATTACCGCGGCGCTGCTCGAGGATGCCGCGGGGGAACTGAAGTGCGGCAAATTCATTCTTTTCGGCGGCGCAGGATGCCTGAACAAAGAAATCGCCCACGGAAAGGTGATGGTTCCGACAGCCGCGTACAGGGACGAAGGAACCTCCTATCATTACGCGCCCGCCGCAGACTATATCACGATCGGGAACGCGGACGCTGTGGCTGAATGCATGAAGAAGAACGGCATTCCTTATGTGCTCGGAAAAACCTGGACAACCGATTCGTTTTACCGGGAGACGAGGAACAACTTCGAAAAGCGCAAAGCGGACGGCTGTATTTCGGTGGAAATGGAATGCGCAGGGGTACAGGCGGTGTGTGATTTCAGGGGGCTGGAACTGTATCCTTTCTTTACGAGCGGGGATCTGCTGGACGCTCCGGAATGGGACGAACGCGGAAAGAATTACAGCAGCGGCGGCCAGCACGACGTCGGGCATTTTGACATCGCGCTGGCCCTGGCGGACTTTGTTTCATAACAGACCGCGAAGACCGCAAACGGGCGTACAGAAACCGAAAAAGACGGCGCAGGAGAACAAGGATGAACAAGGACGAGATCACAGCGGAACTGTTCCGGTTGCAGGACAGGCAGTACGCGGCCCTGCAGGCGAAGATTCTCCCGACGGTAAAGGAAGACAGGATCATCGGCGTCAGGACTCCGGCGCTGCGCGCCTTTGCCAGGAAGCTGTTCCGCGACGAGGGAAAGGCTTCCTTTCTGTCGGACCTTCCGCACAGGTATTTCGACGAGGACCAGCTGCACGCGTTTGTGATATCCCTGGAGAAGGATCCCGGCCGGTGCTTCGCGGAGGTCGAGGCGTTCCTTCCTTTCGTTGACAACTGGGCCACATGCGACCAGCTGTCCCCGGCGGTATTCGGAAAAACGCCGGATCAGCTGCTTGCGCATATCCGTACGTGGATCGGATCCAGTCAGGTTTATACCGTACGGTTCGCGGTCGGAATGCTGATGAGGTATTTCCTGGACGAAAGGTTTGATCCCTGCTACGCGGAGATGGTGGCGGCGGTCAGCACCAAAGAATATTACGTCCATATGATGGTTGCGTGGTATTTCGCGACGGCGCTGGCAAAGCAGTACGCTTCCGTTCTTCCTTATCTGCAGGAAAAGAGGCTGGACCGCCGGACGCATAACAAGGCGATTCAGAAAAGCCTGGAGAGTTTCCGGATCACACCGGAGCAGAAAGCCTATCTGAGAACGCTGAAGGTCTGACCGGCCTTGCAGCGCGGGCGATGAAGGAGAAGCATCATGGAGAAACCGAAAAGGAGATCCGTCGACCCCGTATACTCGATGTGCGTACAGCCGTCCTTTATCATCGGCACCAATAATGAGGACGGTTCGGCGAATTTCGCGCCGATCACCTGGGTCAGCGCGACGCATGAGGAAGGCAGCGGCTACCTGCTTGTCGTGAGTATGGCCGGATCAAAAATGACAAAGCGGAACGTCCTGCGGACCGGAATATTCAGCGCCAGCCTTGTCAGCACGGATATGCTTCCCCTGATGGATTACTTTGGATCGCGCCATGCCGCGGACGGAAAAAAAGACGGCGTTCCGTATACCGTCAGCCGCGGCGCAGTTCTGGACGTGCCCGTTCTGGACGAGAGCCGGTGGGTGTATGAATGCGAAGTGGAGCAGACCCTGGAAACCGGCGATTCCACGACGTTCTTCTGCCGTATCCGGAATATACAGATGGACGAGCGGCTTGTATGCCGGGATATTTTTGATGTGGACCTGACGGTTCTGGATCCTGTCGTTTATTCGGGAAAGTACCACAGCATCGGGAAGCTCCTCGGAAACATCGGGGACTTCCTGGGGAAATGACCGTTCCGAAGTCCGGCGTCCTGATTTTTCAGGGAAACAGCAGACCGGATGCCGGAAGGGACACAGCGCAAATAAGCACCGGAGGGAGCGCCTGAAACATGATCCAGGATATCGGGCCGGACAGGCTGGACAATAGTTACGCGCCGCGGACGCCGCGGGCGGGGGATTATATTCTGCATTTCAGCGGGGACGGGAGGCTGCTGGTCCGGATCCGGGAAGGCGCCCTTCGCTTCACCACCGGAAATGAAGTGCCGGCGGAAAACGCGGTATACCTGTTCTCGGTGTGCGGGACCGGGTATTTTCTCGCGCATGAGTGCGATGAGACAGCGGTTTCCGGGTTTGAGTACAGAACGGTCCGGGAGCTGCGGGATCTCGGCAGCGGCAGCGAGCTTTTCGCAGCCTTCACCGCGTACCACCTGTGGAGATGGTACGCGGACAACCGGTTCTGCGGGCGCTGCGGCGGCGCCAACGGCATTCATTCCGCCGAGCGGGCCCTGCAGTGCAGGAACTGCGGGCACGTGGTTTATCCCCGGATCAATCCCGCCGTGATCGTCGGGGTAATCCGGGGCGACAGCCTGCTGATTACACGCTACAGGACCGGCTACGCGCATAACGCGCTGGTAGCCGGCTTCACGGAGATCGGCGAAACCCTGGAGGAGACGGTGCAGCGGGAGGTCATGGAGGAGACCGGTATCCGGGTCAGGAATATCCGCTATTATAAGTCCCAGCCCTGGGGCATGGCGCAGGACCTGCTGGCGGGTTTCTTCTGTGAAGCGGAGGAACCCGCGGACATCCGCATGGATTCCGGCGAACTGAAATACGCCGAATGGGTGCGGCGGGAGGAGATCGTCCTTCAGCCGAACGACCTGAGCCTCACGAACGATATGATGAAGCATTTCAGACAGGGGGATATCAGCGGCATCAGGTGACAGCAGCAGATCAGGAAGGTCAGAATCAGTCTCCCTGTTTTTCTGTCTGCCTGCCCAGCAGGATCAGTACGATCACCAGCACCAGCGGAAACACGCTGCCGACCAGCATGCCCGACTGCAGGTTATCCCCGGCATGCTGGGTGACGGTCCCGACAAGGCTCGGCCCGAAAGCGCCGCCCAGGTCGCCGGCCATGGCCAGCAGGGCAAACAGCGCCGTTCCTCCCTTCGGGATCCGCGGAGAGGTAATGCTGATCGTTCCCGGCCACATAATGCCCACGGAGAAGCCGCAGCACACGCAGCCGAGGAGGCCGGCTGCCGGACTGGCGGACAGGCTGGCCAGCAGGTAACAGCACAGGCACAGGATGCCTGAAGCGATCATGAACCTGATCAGGTTCATTTTCGGGCCGAATTTCCCGTAAATCATCCGGCAGATTCCCATCGTAACCGCAAACAGGCAGGGACCGGCGAGATCGCCAACGGTTTTGCTGAAACCGAGCGCCGCTTCGGTGAACGCGGATGCCCACTGCGCCATGGAAAGCTCCGAAGCGCCGGCGCAGATCATCAGGAGAATCGCCAGCCAGAAGACAGGCAGCCGGAACAGTTCCCGGATCTTCATACCCTTGCCTTCTTCCGTCAGCCGCTCGATGGGGCAGGTGGCGAAATTCCAGATATTGTACAGCGGGATCAGCGCCCAGATGCAGGCCAGCCATTTCCAGCTGCTGATTCCGAACACGGCGAAGAACAGCGTGGACAGCAGGATCACGCCGACCGATCCCCAGCAGTAGAAGGAATGCAGCAGGCTCATG
>JAEEGL010253095.1_pt1 | contig 14427 bp, 16 predicted proteins | sample 9134231 | NCBI WGS metagenome assembly JAEEGL01 (sample SAMN16246548, study PRJNA631951) | gut metagenome | biome: gut microbiome; feature: rumen; material: fiber-attached | host: Bos | place: Iran: Karaj | collected 2018-10
CAGCGCACTTCGGAAGCGCCGAGTTGTTTTGGGCGATGCTTCTTGATGTTTTCGGGGATGCTCACAGGGCTCACTCCTATTACCGTAAATATATGGAATAAGTATATGCCATGTGAGGCGCTATGTCAAGCCATTGAACGCTGTTTCTTCGTCAGCAGGGGTGCCAGTGTCCCGTTTTAGCTGGTTTCTCTGAAATGAACTGATTTAGCAGTGTCAAGATGGGGTTTCTATTACCGTAATTTTATATGGTTTCTGTGGTATAAAATAAATAGGAGCTGCCCTTCGCCCGTATTGGCGGGGGGATAAGGCTCCTATTTTTTATACCTTTTTACAAGTGTGATTTTCCCGTTCTGAATAATAATAATGTCCATGTCTCTGTCTAAACCTCGACGAAATCTTCCGTCAATGGTGTTTTCTAGTTTGTCGAATGAAACCGGATTATCACCAAAACTCAAAACCAATCCGCCCGTATTTTCGCTTATTTGCTTTAATCCGCGTCGAATAGCGCCGTCCGCAGATTTTTCTGATTGCACTGTCTTGAATTCCCATAATTTCCCTTTCCATTCGCAATCTGCCGTTTTCTCATATATTTTTTAGATTCTGTCAATAGGTTAATATCTCCACCAAATGTTTTATTGATAAAATTTGCTGTTTTTAATTTCATTCTTATCGTCGTTTACCTTGTAGTCAGAATCATAGTAAACCGTACCTTCTCCCGGCTTGGCATTGGCAGCGTATTCTTGCGAGACATTGCTGATTGCAAGCCGGGTTTTCTTTTCTTCTCCTATCTCTCCCTTCACCTTTGCGCTTCCGGCCGTTTCGATGAATCACCCATTCATTCACTCCCCGCGGATGCAGGTTCGGGTTCCAGACCGCGTCTTTTACGCACTCACGCCGGGAAAGAGCAGCCAGATGAAGGAAAAGATTCTTCATGGGTCCATAGGCTTTTCCCATCAATGCGGCGGCGATGTGTTCCTACCATGCGGGCAAGTGTGGACATGCTGCAGGAAGCTGATACTGCCGATGACGCAATCGCCGATGTTATTGACGACCGGCGTGTTGATCTGGACATTCTTCGGCGCCGTGATAGTGATGTTGCCGTCCTGATTGAGCTACACGAAGACCGACGGCTCCTGGTTGAGAAAGCCGCCGACATTAAAGCCGTCCGCCACCGAGTATTTGCGGAAGCTCCCCGGCTGCCGGGGCTCGTCGGTCCCCTGCACCACGTTGGAGTTGTCGCTCTGGACGAACACCGCCAACCCGATGTCCTCCGGCACCAGGTCCACGATGAAAGCGCAGACGCCGGCATGGTAGCGGAAAAAGGGCAGGTGGAACAGCGTCGCCGGTTCCACCGCCTTGTTGTAGCCGTCAATCTGCGTCACCAGCGGCAGGCAGTCCACACATTCGCCATCCACCTTCCTCACCTTGACCGGAATGGCGGTATGGTCCTGGCTGCGGATAGCCTGCTGAATATGAAACTCCGCCGCGTTGAAATCGGACGCGCCGGAGTTGATTCTTTTCGTACCTTTGACGTTGTCGGCTATGCGACCTCCTCCGAAAAGGGCATAAGAAAACCGCCTATCCGTAGATAAGCGGTTCAGTTATGCACCCGGTTGATGTCCTAGATCCCCTTTGCCGTTTCATGAAGCTGTTCTCTTCCAGGGATTCCAGCCCTCTCGGCGTAGTCCGTGGGCGCGGCATGGAGACCAGCGTGAAGCCTTCGACGTAGCCGTTGTCGGCCAGCCGGGCGGCGGAAATCTTCTCGCGTCGAACTTGTCGCAGCCCATCGACTTTTCGAGGGTGCGGAGGATTCTGTATATGGCGGCGTAATTGTCCATAGGATTCCATCCAATCGTGGACTAAGCGATTTTCTTTTTCTTGGCCTTCCAGGCGGCCCGGGCTTCGTTGAGGGACATCTCGTTATTCGGCATATGCGCCAGATCGGGATTATCGTTTTGCGCGTAGTCGTTACACCAATCGCAAACAGGGCAAGTCTCAAACGCGAATACTTCTGCTTCCCCGCAGCACGGGCACGGATGCCGTACAATCATTTCGCTCCCCTCCTCGTTTATATTTTACTTCTTTTTCGTTACCCTTGCAAGGTATTCATCTGGCAAATAATTTTTATATCTCGATTTCGGCAAAGCAAAATACGTATTGATTGATTGGTTTTCCGTCCCAATGACAATCCGGCTCTTTTTTTCATCGAATCGATAAAACAGCCGATCTCCCGGATCATACCAATCCAGATAATCTTCACCGGTATCCGCATTCAGTAAATCCGCTGCCTCGTTCAGCCATTGGTTGAATGTGATTCCCATGTCGTCCGCGTGCTTTTTATGCCTTTTGTCGTGGCCTTTGCTGGTTGTCTCCGCGTAGAACGTGGGCTTTTCAACGGAACCAAACCCTAGGATTACCTTTGTTTTCCCGTTTACAATTCCTGCCTGCTCCATGCCTTGCATTATACCATGTTTTCCGCGCCACCGGTTGCGATGAATTTTCCATCCATATCATAGTGCACCTTCTTTCTGTTTTTAAGCATAAGAAAAGCGCCTTGCATTTGCAAAGCGCTTTCGCGTTTCAGTATTGTATGTTTTATGCGACTTTTTTCGGTTTCCCAGTAGTGGCTTTTTGGTAATCACGAACGTCCTTATAATAGGACACCTCACAAGAAGGGCATACATGCTCCGCCTTTTTCCAGTCTTTCACCTCTGGAACAAAGCTCTCTTTCACATCTCCATCGACCACTTTGTTGATTTCATAACACATCGTTTCTGGAATGTCTTTCCCCAACAACGGGCAATGAATCATTTTATCAGGAATCACTTTTGCAGCAGCCATTTCATGATCACCTCCAATTTCCTTTTTTGTTTCTCTGTGAAAAACTCTTTTGGAATCACCGTCAACAGCTTTCCATACTCCAAAATAACACTGCTTCCATTATGAGCGATAAATTCAAACTTATCTTTTGATTCTTGAATCATCACAAGAGCGTTGTCAATATAGCTTTGCGCCATTTCTTGCGTGGCCTGTCTGTCCTCAAATCTTTGTACTGCATGAGCCGCCATATCAACGATTTCAATTCGTTTTGGTTTCATAAGTCTTGATTCGCCTTGAATCAATCCCATATCATGCCATTCTTCGTTGAGATTTGAATATACATCTTCCATGCTTTGAATTCTACCATTTCCGTCAGCCTTTGTAAACCGTCCCCGATCATCTCGCGGCTGGTCATGTCTATAATCTTGTATCGCGTAATCACTAACCTTGTTCGAGATTTCCAGCCTTATCTCGTCATCGCCCGGGCTGCCGAATATCTGCTCTCCGCGCTCTTCCAGCCCCAGGGCCGGTATCACCGGACGACAGACGCAGTGGCAGTTCACCAGCTCGGCCGGCCTTCGTATCGAAGACGCTCCGATGCGGGAGGTCCAGCATGGCCGCCTCCCTGGCGCGGCGGTTGTCCACCTCGTCCAGATCGTGAATGAACATCAGATACGTCATCTGCTCGATGACGGAAAGCGGGTTCGTGACGCCGCCTGTCCAAAAGATTTCCCACAGGCTGTCGATTTTGTTCTTCAGTTCGCCGGTCACCATGTCTGTCGATCCCCTCATTTTCCCCGCCGCAATTGAAGCGCTGCCGGCCACGCGCTGAGACGGTACGCCGGCCACGATGATCTTCTATGATTTAATTCGATATGAATCGGGAAAATCCTTTATTTGCCGGAAACAGCCGCCGACGAGAATGACCATCGCCCATGGATACATACGCTGGTCCGGGAGACGACAGAGCGGATTGCGGTTATAAGCCACTGATGCGCGCCTGGCACCGGCGCCTGGATACGGGGAAACGCCATGATTCCGACCGGCTCCGACGGGGCCGTTTTTTTGTTGCCGGACGATATGAAAGGAATACGTAACGATTACGGAAAATTTGAATATTTTTATGTAATTCCGCTCTTCCCTCGTAGCCGTAACGGGGGTTGTGTGCTATAATATACTGGATATAGAGTTTCATCATTTTCAGGAATCGCGGTTTCCAATATCCATAGTGGGAGGGGTTTTTATGTCAAACGAGCCGCACGCCGCCTTCACGTTGTCGGAGGGGCTGAAGCGGGAGATCGATGCGGTGATGGACGCGCACGACCACGACGCGACGCAGATCGTCGGTATTCTGCTGGACGTGCAGGATGCCATCGAGCAGCAGTACGTGCCGGAGCCGGTGGCGTTCTATATCGCGGAAACGTTGCCGGTGAAGGTGTCGATCATCTACGACTGTCTGACGTTCTATTCGGCGCTTTCCGACAAGCCGCGGGCGAAGTACCCGGTGCAGGTCTGCCGCTCGGTGGTATGTAAGGTGAACGAGAGCGATTCCCTGCTCTCGACGCTGAAGAAGCTGCTCAATATCGACGTCGGCGAAGTGACTTACGACGGGCGCTTTACACTGGAGGAGGTTCCGTGCTTCGGGGCCTGCGACAAGGCGCCGGCGGTCCGCATCAACGGGCAGGTGTATGGCCCGCTCGATCGGCCCGAGAAGGTCCAGGCCCTTTTGGCCGAGTTCATGTGAAAAGGAGTTGACGGATATGAGCAGCGAAGTGCGTTTCATTACGAAGAATTTCGGCAAGTATGATCCGATGTCCATCGATTCCTATCTTTCCATCGGCGGTTTCTCGGCGCTGAAGCGGGCGGTGACGATGGACGGGGAAGATATCGCTTCCCTGGTGGGCCGGGCGAAGGTGAAGGGGCGCGGCGGCGCGGCCTACGATATGGGGCGCAAGTGGTCGCAGGCCCGGGCGGTTAAGGGGGACCACAAGCTCCAGATCTGCAACGCCGACGAGGGCGAGCCCTGTACGTTCAAGGACCGGGAGATCATCAAGAACGATCCCTTCAATCTGATTGAGGGCATGATCATCGGCGGCTATACAGTGAAGGCCCAGGACGGCTATCTCTATATGCGCGAGGAGTACCGCCATCTGCGGCCGTTGCTTCAGAACGCGATCCGTCAGGCGGAAGAGCGGGGCTTCCTGGGGGACAATATTCTGGGCGTCGAGGGCTTCAATTACCACATCCATCTCTATTCCGGCGCGGGCGCTTACGTCTGCGGCGAGGGTACGGCGCTGATTCGCTCGAGTGAGGGCAAGGCAGGCCGGCCGCGGATGAAGCCGCCTTTCATCAAGGTGAGCGGTGCTTTCGCGCTGCCGACCTGCGTGAACAACGTGGAGAGTTTCGCCATCGTTCCGCATCTCCTGCTGGACGACGCGGGCTTCTATATGAGCTACGGCGGCGGCGAGTCGGTGGGTACGAAGCTGGTGAGCGTTGGCGGCAACGTGCGCAATCCCGGCGTTTTCGAGATTCCCTTCGGGACAACGGTACGGGAGATCATCTACGGGCTGGCCCAGGGTATTCCCAGCGGCCACGCGCTGCGCCTTATTCAGTTCGGCGGGGCGTCGGGAAAGATTACCGACGGGCGCATTCTCGACGTTCCCTATACGTACGACGATCTCAAGAAAGCCGGCGTGACGGTGGGCTCAGGGGCCATTCTGGTCATCGACGCCCGCACCAGCGTACTGGACTTCCTGCGGATGAACCAGGCGTTCTTCTCCCATGAGAGCTGCGGCCAGTGTACGCCGTGCCGCGAGGGCAATCTCCACCAGAAGCTGCTGCTGGAGAAGCTGGCGCGGGGCGAGGCGACGAGCGAGGACGTCGCGATGATGAAAAAGATTGGGAAAATCATGTCGCTTTCGTCGCTTTGCGGGCTGGGCGAGACGGCGCAGAGCGCGCTGCTTTCGGCTATGGAGGTCTTCCCTGATACCTTTGCCGTGGGAGGTGCTAAATAATGGAAATGGTTCATCTGAAAATCAATAATATCCCGGTGGAGGCGCCGAAGGGAACGAAGATCATCGAGGCGGCGAAGAGCATCAACATCAATATTCCCCACCTCTGCTACCATCCCGATCAGCGTGTGAAGGCGCGCTGCCGCCTCTGCTCGGTGGAGGTCAAGGGCAAGGCGAAGCTGCTGGCCGCCTGCTCGACGGAGGTCTGGGAAGGCATGGAGGTCTTTACCGACACCCAGATCGTCCGGGATACCCAGGTCGGAATCCTCCAGCTCATCATGGCGGACCACAACGCCAACTGCCTGACCTGCGCCCGCAACGGCCACTGCGAGCTGCAGGAGCTCTGCACCCGGTTCAACGTGCTCGATCCGCATCTGCCGGACGTCTGCAAGTACCCGAAGGCGAACAACACGAACCCGAGCCTGGTGCGCGATCCGTCGAAGTGCGTCAAGTGCGGCCGCTGCATCCGGGCCTGCAAGGACGTGCAGGGCATCGAGGCGCTGACATTTGCCAACCGCAGCGACAATATCATCGTGACGACGCCCTATAACCTGTCGATGGAAAAGACGGACTGCACGCTTTGCGGCCAGTGCAGCCTGGTATGTCCCACCGGGGCCATCGTGGAGAAGGACGACACGCAGCAGGTGCTGGACGCCTTGCAAGACCCGGATAAACACGTCATCGTGCAGACGGCGCCGGCCATCCGCGTGTCCCTGGGCGACGCCTTCGGACTCGAGCCGGGCGCCATCGCCACCGGTCAGATGGTGACGGCGCTACGGATGCTGGGCTTTGACAAAGTATTCGATACGAATTTCGCCGCCGACCTCACCATCATGGAGGAGGGCGCCGAGCTGATCCACCGTCTGAAGAACGACGGCGTGTTCCCAATGCTGACGTCGTGCAGCCCGGGCTGGATCAATTTCATCGAGAAGCATTACCCGGAGCTCCTGCCGCATCTTTCGACGGCGAAGTCCCCCATGAGTATGTTCGGCGCCATCGCCAAGACCTACTACGCCAAGCAGACGGGCATTCCGCTGGACCGTATCGTCACCGTTTCCATCATGCCCTGCACGGCCAAGAAATTCGAGGCGTCCCGGCCGGAGATGGGCCGCGACGGCCGCCGCGACGTGGACGTGGTGCTCACCACCCGCGAGCTTATCAAGCTTATCAAGTACGTTGGCCTCTCCTTTGACAATCTCCAGGAGAGCGAATTCGACTCACCGCTGGGAACCGGCTCCGGTGCCGGGGCGATTTTCGGCACGACCGGCGGCGTCATGGAGGCGGCCCTCCGCACCGTGTACGAGAAACTTACCGGGCAAGAGGCACAGCCGTTGGAGTTCGAGGCGGTGCGTGGCTTCGAGACCATCAAGGAGGCGACCGTCATCATCGGCGATACACCGGTGAAGGTGGCCATCGTCCACACGCTGGCCAGCGCCCGCCAGATGATGGAGCGCATCAAGGCCGGTGACTGCGACTACACGTTCATTGAGATCATGGCCTGCCCCGGCGGCTGCATCGGCGGCGGCGGCCAGCCCATCGGCACTACCAACGCCACCCGGCTAAAGCGCATGGCGGCGCTTTACAAGCTCGATCAAAACCTGCCGTTGCGGAAATCCCACGAGAACCCCGACATCATCAAGCTTTACAAGGATTTCCTGGGCGAGCCGCTGAGCGATCAGTCCCACGCGCTGCTGCACACTCATTACCACGCGGTGCATAAGATGTACGAGTTTTCCACCGAAGCCAAGGTAAAGTGACAAGAATTTAAAAAGGCCCGGTTCCTGTTTCGCCAGGAACCGGGCCTTTTTCTTTTTCATGGAGGGCTCCTGCCCCATCACGCTACGCTCTGACAGGAATCTCACTCCTACTCCGCAGCGTCATGCCGCCTCCGGGAGCCGTCCCCGGGAAAGCGCGTCATTCCCAGGAGGCCTTGTACTTCATGGCCTCAGACTTGCTGATGATGCGGCGCTCGTACATATCATCCAGCCAGTATTTGCCGTTGACGTAGTTCACATGGTAGATGTTGTCCGGCGTCATTTTCTTGCACAGACACTCGAAATCACAGCGCAGATTCTCTTCCACCACGTCGTATTCAAGCGGAATCCGCTCGTTGGTGCTGATGCCGATGCCGTTCTTGATGGCCTCCGCCACCAGGATCGGTTCGCCGAAATCGGTCTCCAGGTGGGTATAGGTGTTGTTTTTCAGCTTGATTCGCCGCAAAACGTCATCCGCCCCGCCGAAATCGAAAATGGCCGCTCCCTCCGGAAGTTTCAGGTTGATGATGTCATAGATGCAGGCACGGCGTGGCTCACTGTCGTCGAAGCTGTACCCACCGTTTTCCTCATGGATGCGATACGCTCTCATGGCTCGTTCCTCCCGGTTATTTTTAGGCGGCACAGCCGCCGACTATCGGTCTGCCCTTTCGCCCCTGGGTTACAAGAACGCCAGCGCCAACGCGCCGAAGCCCATGCTGACGGCCATGCCCTTCATCAGGTTCGCCAGCGTCGGGCCGACGTAACGCTCAGCCAGAGGGCGAAGCGAAAAGAGCAGGAAGGAGAGCGTGAAGAAGGACAGCGCCAAGTCCCAGTTATAGAGACTGTACAGGAAAAGCACCATCGCCAGCAGCATGCCGCTGATCTCGCCCCGAGAAAAAAGGCGTTCCTTCGGCTTTTCCAACGGCGGCGCTTCCGGCGACCGGCCGTGAAACGTCATTCCGTCCCCTCCTTCCGTCTTTTTTCTTGCCCTCGCCGTCCAACGACGAATATAACCCCACCCCAAACAAACGGCGGCGTTCGCCGTTACGTCAGCGATTTTGACAACCCCTCATCAACGAACGACGGCCGCAGCACACGCCGTTCCGGGCAAAACCGAAATCAGCGAGCCGAATCAGGCCCGCTCCATATCGCGGCTGGCGACGATATCGACGCCGAGGCCCAGAACATCCGGGCAGACCACGTCGCCGGCATGGATGGGGGCGTCAACGGTAACGCTCCGAAGCGCCTCGGCGCAGTCGAGGATTCGTCCCTTCGGCAGCACGTCCGCCGATACCACCGGCAGGAGCCGCAGCCGCCCGCCAGTGACGCGAACCGTCGAGGTCAGCATCCGCATGGGCGCGGTGAGCTCGTCTTTCGCGTATTTCGCCCCCCGCGGGCAACGGTTGCCAATCGTCCCCGTCACGACGCCGGCTTCAATGGTAGCTGTAATCTCGCACCCCATCGGGCACATGATGCAGTTCAGTACCTTCTGCTCGATTGCCATGTCTCACACCCCCTCGTCAATCGCCACGGAAATCTCGCCGGAGAGCGCCGCCGTCTTCGCCGCCGGCAGATCCACGGCAATCATCTCGCTGGGCTTCACGACCGCCAGAGGCTTCGTCAGGACCGTTTCACCGCCGCTGGTGATGACGAGCTTCACGCCGCGCTTGGGCTGGGCGGCCCGCATGAAGAGGCGCACATTTTCGCCCTCGATTCCAAGGCGAAGGTGCTGGGGCACGCAGGTGTTTATACCCGCCCCCGGCTTCACCTCGATAACGCGGTCAACTGCCGGGGATTGTCCCAGCGACGCCAGCGCCGCGTATTTCCCGGCAATCTCCGCTTCGTCGGAAACGAAATCCACCAGATCATGAACATGAACCACGTTGCCGGCGGCAAAAATGCCCGGCTGGCTCGTTTCCCGGTGCTGGTCCACCACCGGGCCGCTCGTCTTCGGATGCAGCGTCAGACCAAGCCCACGGGACAACTCATTCTCCGGAATCAGGCCCACCGAAAGCAGTACCGTATCGCAGTCGATCTCGAACTCCGTCCCGGGGATGGGACGCATTTTTTCGTCCACCTTTGCCGCCGTGATGCCGGATACCCGATCCCGGCCATGGATGGCGACGATGGTATGGGACAGATACAGCGGGATATCGTAATCGTTCAGGCACTGCACGATGTTGCGGGTGAGACCATTGGAAAACGGGCATATCTCCAGCACCGCCTGCACTTTGCAGCCTTCAAGCGACATGCGCCGGGCCATGATGAGGCCGATGTCGCCGGAGCCCAGGATGACGATCTTCTTCCCTGGCAGATAGCCCTCCATGTTCACCATGCGCTGGGCGGCGCCCGCCGTATAGACGCCGGCCGGCCGGGTGCCGGGAATGCGGATGGCGCCCCGGGTACGTTCCCGGCAGCCCATCGTCAGGATTACCGTCTTCGCGGTCAGTTCCAGCCGTCCCTTCGCCGGGCTCACTGCCACCACGGTCTTGTCCGTGCGCACCTCCAGCACCATCGTGTCCACCAGGATTTCCACTTCGGGCCGGTCTTTCACCATGTCATAGCAACGCTGGGCATAGCCCGGGCCGGTGAGTTCCTGCTTGAAATGGTGCAGGCCAAAGCCGTTATGGACGCACTGTTGCAAAATGCCGCCGACCTCCCGGTCCCGCTCCAGAATGAGGACCTTCTTCGCCCCGTTTTGGACGGCGCTGTCCGCAGCGGAAAGCCCGGCCGGGCCGCCACCGATGATGATGATATCGTAAGTTCCGCTCATTTCGCCGTCCCTCCCGTCTTATCGATATACAGATAGGAGCCGGCGCCGTCCTTCCGGATTTCGGGCACCGGAACGCCAAGCTCCCGGGACAAGATCTCGATGACCCGCGGCCCGCAAAAGCCGCCCTGACAGCGGCCCATGCCCGCCCGGGTGCGCCGCTTCACGCCGTCCACCGTTGTCGCACCACAGGGCCGCCGGATGGCATCCACGATCTCACCTTCGGTGATTGTCTCGCAGCGACAGATGACCCGGCCGTAGCGCGGATCACGGGCGATGAGCGCCGCCTGTCCGGCATCGTCGAGCTCGCGGAACACCGGTTGCTCCGGACGCCCCGGCTGATAGTCCGCCTTCTTCGCCGCTCCCGTCTCTTTTACGATAATCTCCGCCAGATATTGCCCGATGGCGGGGGCCGATGTCAGGCCCGGCGACTGGATGCCCGCTGCCTGCAACAGCCCCTTGACCTCTTGGGACGGTCCCAACACGAAATCCCCGGTAGAAGACGCCGCCCGAAGCCCCGCGAACTCCGTGATGGCCGCCCCCATCGGCAGGTTCGGCACCAGTTTCTTCGCCCCGGCTATGATTTCATCCATGCCGGCGGGCGTCACCGAGGTATCTTCCTTGTCGTCCACCTCCTGGGCGTTGGGGCCGATGAAGACATTGCCATGCGTGGTGGCGCAGACCAGGATGCCCTTCGAGGTCTTCGTCGGCGCCGGGAACACGATGCCATTCACCAAAGACGCCCGGGCCGTCTTATCGAAAAGGATATATTCGCCTTTCCGGGGCCGGATGGTGAAGCTGCTGTCCCCGGCCATGGCACTGATCTCGCCGGCCTGGACGCCAGCCGCGTTCACCACGTACCGGGTGCGGATGACATCCTTCACCGTCCGTACCGCCGTCACCCGGCCCCCTTCGGTCTCGATACCGGTGACTGTCGCCCCTCTGAGGATTTCCGCCCCATTCAGCGACGCGTTCTCAGCGAAAGCCGCCGCGATACCGAAGGGCCAGCAGATTCCCGCCGTCGGCGCCCAGAGTGCTGATTTGACCGCTTCGCTGAGGTTCGGCTCTTTCTCCCGCACCCGGCCGGCATCCCATATTTCGAGTCCCGGAACTCCGTTGGCCTCGCCGCGAGCCTTCAGTTCCTTGATCTGCTCTTCCTCCGCCGGCGTCGTGGCTGTGACCAGAGAGCCTGTCCAAATGATATCCAGCCCCAGTTCCTTTTCCAAATCGTGATACAGCCGGTTGCCAAGGACGTTCATCCGCGCCTTTTCGCTCCCCGTCGGCGCGTCGAATCCCGCGTGCAGGACAGCGCTGTTCGCCTTCGTCGTCCCGGCGGCAATGTCCGGCTCCTTCTCCAGCAGCACGCATTTCAGATCGTAGTGCGCCAGTGCCCAAAGCACCGCCGTCCCGGTAACGCCGCCGCCAATCACGACAACGTCCGCTTCTCGTTCCATACCAAACCTCCGCTCCCTTCCGTCCCGGCCCTCCGACTGAGCGCCACCGCCCGTCCTCCCCGCCGGATAATATTTTTTTACATATTCGACAGACAAAGGAAGAAATCCTGCCGCCCCTCCCGGGAAACGACGCAAACCTGTCATTTCCGCCCTGGCTTCCGGTGAGCTGAAAAAACCTTGCGCCGTCGAAACGATCACGATAGAATCCGCAAAAATCCGCCCGTCTTCCCAGCGCGCAAAAAAGAAACCCCATTAAACCCTTTCATCGAAAAGGTTCAATGGGATAATTCATCTGGTGCGCCTGGCCCGATTCGAACGGGCGACCCACGGTTTAGAAGACCGTTGCTCTATCCAACTGAGCTACAAGCGCAAAAAATGGTCGGAGCAGCGTGATTCGAACACGCGACCCCCTGGTCCCAAGCCAGGTGCGCTACCAAACTGCGCTATGCCCCGACAGCCATACCCTATTATACGCAGGACGCCGCTCCCTGTCAATGCGGAGCCGCCTGTTTCCTGCGAACCATTTGCGCGATGAGCTCAATGGCGTTGCGGCCCATGTGCAGCTCCCGGGAAACCTCGTCGGCTGACCGGCCCTGCTCCAGCATTTCCCGCGCCCGACTCGAAGCCGAAGTCCGCGATACCTGCAAGACTTCCGCGACTTGCTGCGACTCGATTGCGTCCTCCTCATCTTCCTCTGTCCAGACGCTTTCCTCAGCTTGAACCGTATCATCCTCTGCGGCTATTGCGCCTGACGGAGCGGCAATCCCTGCCAGCATCTCCGCTGTCATGGATTCCCCGTCCCATGCCTCGTCATCCGCCAGCGGCGGTCCTACCGCCGTCTCCAGCGTCATTGCCTTCTCTTCTTCCCGTGTCGTCTCCGTCATCGGGAAAAGCGCGGACATAGCGGTGGTATCCGGCCCCATGGAAGCGACCGGCGTTTCGGCAACGGGCAATATCCCCGTTATCCGGCTTTCCACCGCAGTCTCGCCATCGCCTGTCGGCGCATACGACGCCGGGTACGACGCGGTCTCATCTGCCTCAGGTTCCGCCGCCGGATACGCCGCAGAGGAAGCCTCATACACAGCAGCGGGAGCTTCCGGTTCCGGAGTCGCGTATGCCGCCGGAGTTTCCTCATAACCGGGCGAAAACACAGCCGATTCCGCCGTCGTATACGGCGAAGCATCCGGCTCATATGCGGGGGATGCAGGCGGATACGCCGGCGCCGCTTCATACGTTTGGGGGGCGAAGTCCTCTGCTCGCTCCGGCGAAGCCGGATATGCGGCGTAAGCGGCCGGCCCAGGATAAACGGTTTCCGGTTCGTTCCGGTCATCAGCCGCAGTCCAGGTCATTTCCCCTTCCTCGGGATCCAGGGGAAGATCGACAACATCCGCCACGCTGGGCGCGACCACGACCTCCAGTGAGGGGGCCAGTTCCACCGGCGGCGACGATTGTTCAGCCAAATCCGCCGGTATCGCTTCCGGTTCCGCCCAGGCAACGGGAGGCTGTCGACGGGAGGGAGCGGCAGTGGGTTGCGTCCGCCGCAATGGAGGTTCCGACAGCTCCTCCGTCGCCATGGAAGCCGCCAACATCTTCTCGAAACCGTTCCGATAGCGACGCGGCGCTTCTTCCTCGTGCCGCGCCGACGCGTCCTTCATTTCCTCAAGCTGCCGCTCCAGCCGCCGGGCCCGTTTATCCGCCTCAGCCACCAGATGTTCCAGATGATCAATCTGCGCCCCCATCCGGCTGATGATTTCATCTGCCGACTGTTCCATTTCCCGGCGCAACCGCCGCGTGGCTTCCTCCATTTCGTCCGCCGGAGCGCTGGGCTCCCGCCGCTGCCAGATTTGACGGTTCAGGACGACCACGACCAACATGCCCAGAATGATTAAGAATCCCAAAACTTCCGTAGTCATCCCTCCTTTCTCAGCCTCGGCCAGCAAACCATGCCGCCGAGTCTTCCGCGACCGCCAGCTTCATAGTATCGCGGATTTTGATTCTCTCCGTCATCGTTACAAAAAACCTGCCCGGCGGCCGCGCCGCTTCTCTCTGTCACCGAAGCGCCGCAGCGAGCCGGACAGGCTTTCCTTTCTATGGCAGCAAAGCCGCCCGATTTCCACCGATCTAAAACGAAATATCGATATTGCGGCCCCGGAGTCCGTCCACCGCGATGCGTTCCTCTTCAGGTCCCTCGTTTTCCTGGCCACGGCGCCTTCTCTTTCCGGAATAGCCACCCTTGGAACCCTGTCCGTTCGGATCCTCTTTCACCCGTCCGTCCTCCGGCTCCTCCCTGGCCTGCACCTGCTCCTGCTTCAGCTGGTCCCTAGCCTGCTCCCTCAGCATCGCGAAATCCTGCTGGACATTGGCTTCCTGATTCAGGTTATGCTGCACCTGACTGGCTTCCGTAGTCCGCGGAACAACCATCTGCATACTGACCGGGGTGATTTCCATGGCATACCGCCTCCCTTACCACCGCTCACTCATAAGGGCTGGTTCGTACCTCATCGTCTATGACCGAACGCGTGCAGTGCTGCAACTCTTCCTGGACATTCTTGATCACGGAATGGATAACGATCCCCGCCCCCGGGCAAAGCTTGTCGGATACCCGTACCTTTCCCACC
>JAEEGL010361363.1_pt1 | contig 14427 bp, 14 predicted proteins | sample 9134231 | NCBI WGS metagenome assembly JAEEGL01 (sample SAMN16246548, study PRJNA631951) | gut metagenome | biome: gut microbiome; feature: rumen; material: fiber-attached | host: Bos | place: Iran: Karaj | collected 2018-10
GCGCCGCGCTGACGTTTTTCGCTCTCCCATGGGAAACCGGGGCGGAGGACGTGGTCTATTCCTGTTCGACGGTCGGGAAGAAGATCGCTCTGACCTTCGACGACGGCCCGCACCCGACCCTCACCCCGGAGATCCTCGGGATTCTCGCGGAGTACGGCGTCCCCGCCACCTTTTTCGTCGTCGGGGAGAACGCGGAATGGTTCCCGGGGATCGTAAAAGCGGAGGCGGAGGCGGGACACGAGATCGGAAACCACTCCTATTCCCACGCCAATCTGAAAAAGGAATGCTATGGGGAGATCTGCCGGGAGATCGACGGATGCGAGCGCGCGGTCTGGGAGAATTTCGAATACCGCACACGCCTGCTCCGTCCGCCCGGGGGATGCCTCAGCGACGCCCTTGTCAAAGCCGCCGGGGAGAGGGATTATACCCTCGTCTGCTGGTCGGTGGACACCCGAGACTGGGCCCACACCCCGACGGAGACGATCGTGAAAAAAGTCCTCGATTCCGCTGAGGGCGGGGACATCCTTCTGTTTCACGACTATATTTCCGGAGGATCCCCGACTCCCGGGGCCCTCGAGATCCTGATCCCCGAGCTGCTCCGCCGCGGATTCGAGTTCGTCACGGTCTCGGAACTGCTCGAGAGCCGGGAGAAATAAAGAGAGAGCCGCGTCCGCTTTTTTCGGATCCGGCTCTTTTCGGTATTATAGTCATCCCTTGGATCAGAGCAGCATGATCCCGGCCTCTTTCGCCAGACGGAGGGTCTCCTCGTCCCAGACCGACACCTGCACCTCGCCGATGTGGGCGGTCTGCATCATCAGCATACACAGCCGGGACTGCCCGATGCCGCCGCCGATGGTGAGAGGGAGTTCGCCGTCAAGGAGCATCCGGTGGAAGGGCAGGGAAGCGCGCTCTTCGCATCCGGCCTCTTTCAGCTGGCGGCGGAGCGAATCCGGGTCCACGCGGATCCCCATCGAGGAGAGCTCGTAGGCGTCGCCCAGCACTTCGTTCCAGACGAGGATATCCCCGTTGAGGGTCCAGTCGTCGTAGTCCGGGGCGCGGCCGTCGTGGGGCTTTCCGCTTTTCAGTTTTCCGCCGATCCCCATGAGGAAGGTGGTGGGATGCTCTCTGACCCAGGCCCGTTCCCGCTCCTTCGGGGTGAGGGCGGGATAGAGGTCTTCCAGTTCCTGTGCGGTGACGAAGGCGACTTCCGGGCTGATCCTGCATTCGAGCTTCGGGAATTCGTAGCGGAGGGCGTTGTTGGTGGCGGCCATCGCGGAGACGATCTTTTTCACCGTGGCGCGGAGATAGTCCTCGTTCCGCATTCCGGCGTCGATCACCTTTTCCCAGTCCCACTGATCCACGTAGATCGAATGGATATTGTCGATCTCTTCGTCCCGGCGGATGGCGTTCATATCGGTGTAAAGCCCCTTGCCGACAAAGAAATCGTAGTTTTTCAGCGCGAGCCGCTTCCACTTTGCGAGGGAATGCACCACCTGCGCGGACCGCCCGACCGCAGGGATGTCGAACCCGACCGGACGCTCCACGCCGTTCAGATTGTCGTTCAGGCCCGAATCCTCCCGCACAAAGAGGGGGGCGGACACGCGGCGCAGATTGAGCTCGATGGCGAGGTTCATCTGGAAGGTCCGCTTGATATAGTCGATGGCCAGCTGGGTCTCGTAGACGGACAGCCGGGGGCGGTAGTTTTCGGGGATGAAAAACATGAGCGTTTTCCTTTCTGACAGTAAGGGGTTCGGGAACGGGTTTATTGTATCATCGTTCCGGCGATCTGTCAAGCGGATGGGAATCATCCGATCCATTTGAGCAAAATTGACGGGTTTTCGCTTTTTATTCTCGTTTCTGTTTGTAAAAAACGCGAATATTTTTCTTTTTTTTTGAAAAGCCATTGACTTGTGTAGTAAATGGTGATATAATAACAGCGTACCTATAAGATCGTACCCGCCGGGAACCGCACACCCCGCGGACGAAAACAAAAGGAGAAACGTATCATGGAAGAAAAAATGATCAAGCTTCCCGCCAGCGAACTTGAAATCATGCAGGCGATCTGGGTCCTCGATGAGGAAGGCGAGAAATTCATCTCCGCCAGCCTTATCATGAAGAGATTCCCCGCTCTCAACCGCCTGAAGCTCACCACCGTTCTCACCCTCATCACGAGACTGCAGAACAAGGGCTTCATCAATACGGAAAAGCTGGGCCGCTCCAACTGCTACACCCCCAAGATCTCTTCCGCCGACTACCGCAAATTCGCTTACGGCGACTTCGTCGAGAAGGTCTACCGCAACGACCGCATGGATCTCTTCTCCGCGCTCGTGAACGACGACGCCCTGACGAAGGAAGACCTCGCTGAGATCAAAGCCCTCATCGAGAAGACCGAAAACGAGAAATAATGCCGCCGGGCGCGAGTTCCGCGTCTGAGCCCGAAGGAGCCGCGATATGGAAATGGGGATTTTTCTTCTGTTCCTCGCCGTCGCGGCTCTTTCTCTTGTTTTTTCTCTCTCCGCCCTGATCTTGCTGAGGATCAGGAAGAAGACGGGAAAGAGCGTCCGGGCTGCCGTCTGGATCCTCTTGCTCATTCTGGCCGTCGTTCCGCTGCTGCTTCCGGCCCGGCTGATCCGCCTCCGTCTGTTCACCGATTTCACGGGCGGGATGCGGATCGAATTCCGCGGCGACGGAGAAGACGGGGACGGCGCGGTGTTCCCGGACGCCTATCTCACCCGGGGAGAGCGCAGGACCGCGGGGGACGTTCTCTTCCTCTTTCTGACGCTCTGGACGGTTGCCGCGGCGTTTTCGGCTTCCTTCGGGATCTCGGGCTACTGGGACACCCTGCGCTTCCTCACGAAGAACTCCGAACAGTGCCGGGACGAACGCGCCCTCGAGATCTTCCGTCGGGCGAAGGAGAAGGCGGGAGTCGGCCGGAACGTGAGCCTGCGCGTCATGCACCCGGATCTTTCCGTCTCCCCCTGCATGTGCGGCACCTGGTCCCCCTCCGTGTTCATCGGAAGCGGGTATCTGAAAGACTATCCCGACGAATGGCTCGAACTCCTCTTTCTCCACGAACTGACCCACATCCGGCACCACGACGGGACGCTGAGGCTGTTCACCCTGCTCGGCACTTCCTTTCACGCGCTCAATCCCCTCTCCGAGGCGGTCCGGAGGGCGGTATGCGAGGATTCGGAGTATCTCTGCGACAGGGAAGTCCTCCGAAAAGCCGGAAAGGGCGTGCGCCGGGACTATATCCGGATGATCCTAGACATCGTCGAACGGAACCTCTCGGGAGAGACCGCGGGGGACGGACTTCTTTCACCGGCCTCCGAAGCGGGGGAGATCCTCATGAACCGCTGCCGCCGGATGCAGACCGAAGGGGATTCCTTCGTGCCCCGCACCCTCTCCGCACCCGCCGCTGCTCTGGTTTTGAACCTCGCGCTGTTCTTCCTCGTCGGGATCGAAAACCCGGACAATCTGCGCCTCGATCTCGCCAACCCCGCGCTGGCGGACGCTCTGCTCGATCATTTCGATCTGACGGATCCCCGGGATCTCACCGAAGCGCATCTCTCCGAAATCTGGAGCCTCGAATTCTACCATCCCCGGGCGGAGGACGATGGAGCGGCGGATCCCGTCTACTACTGCATCGTCAACGAGGACGCTCCCGAACGCTCGGACGCCGGACGGCCGTACCCTTATACCGAATCCGGCACGGATCTCTCCGATCTGGCGCTGTTTTCCGATCTCAGGACCGTGATCCTCGAAGGCAGCCGCTGGGAACTTCCCGAAGAAGGGGAGGATGGCCCGGGATACGCCGTGATCCGCCGGAACTGAGCGCGCTTTTTGCCGGTACGGGCGTCTGTCCGCTCCGGTTTTTCCTTTTTCACACAAAACTTTCCGTTTTCCTGTTGAAATCATCCGCGATTTATCGTATAATAGAAAAAAGCTGTGTTCATACGGAAGGAGGCGGGGTCATGGCGAAAAGAGAGCGGGGCGGAAGCGGACTTCTCGTGAAGCTGGCGCGTTCCAGCCGCATCCTCACGGGACTGGACCGGTTCACCGTGCGGATCTACGATCTGCTCAAAAACGGATTCTTCGGCTGGATCTTCTCGAACTACCGCGAGGCTCCGCGTTCCCGTCTGTTCTCCGGGATCGGGCAGGGCAAGGCCGCGTCCCATCTCAGAGAACTCCGCTTCGGGATCTGCCGCCGGATGGAGACCAGCCTCATCGTGCGGGCCGTGAGCTACCTCATGCGGGCGCTTCTCGGCTGTCGGCTGAAAGTGTGGGGGACCTTCTTCTTCACCTTCGCGGCGTACAGCCTCGCGCAGCTGACCGTGGTTTCCGTCCTGAAAGGAAATTCCCTCGACGCCGTTTTCGGGGAGAACAGCGCATCCTTCGTCTCCTACGCGGCCGCGCTGGCGTCGATCCCCCTGATCTTATCGAAGAAAACTCTCGCCGAAGCGCTGGCAGACTCCGCCGTCGGACGGACCGCGCTGAAAATCGGCGGATTCCGCCCCGAAGATCTGAGGACGGAGGGCGACGGCGGGCACCTCAACGTGGCGTTTCTGATTGGCATCTTCCTCGGCACGCTGACCTACTGGATCCCGTCCCCCCTGCTCCTTCTCGGACTGGCAGGGATCGCCGCCGCCTGCCTCATTCTGATCAAACCCGAGATCGGGGTGCTGGCCCTCTTCTTCTCCATGCCGTGGCTGCCGACGATGGTTCTTGCAGCCCTTGTGATCTACACCTCTCTCTGCCTCTTCCTCAAACTCTTCCGGAGGAAGCGGATCTTCAGGCTCGAGCCCGTGGACATCATGGCGGGAGCCTTCGCCGTTCTCACCTTCTTCGGGGGCACGGTCTCCCTTTCCTCCGCCTCCCTCAAGCCCGCGCTTCTGATGGTCTGCTTCATGGCCGGGTATTTCCTGACCGTGACCCTGATTACTTCCCGCGAATGGCTGGTCCGGTGCTCGTCCGCCGCCGTGCTCTCCGCGTCCCTGATCGGTCTTTACGGGATCTATCAGTACTTCACCCACAGCGGCTATTCCTCGGACGCGTGGCTCGACAGCGAAATGTTCGGCGGCATCGCGGGACGGGCCGTCGCGACCCTCGAAAACCCGAACATGCTCGGCGAATACCTGATCCTCGTGATCCCCATCGCCGTCTCCATGTTCATCGGGCGCGGGGAAGGCTTCGGGCGGATCCAGTCCGTCTTCTGCATCGGGATCATGGGGGCCTGCCTCCTGCTCACCTGGAGCCGCGGGGCATGGCTCGGACTGATCGCCGCCGCTCTGGTCTTTCTCTTCATGTGGCACCGCCGCTCCGTCTGGCTCGTGCTGGCCGGGATCGCCGCTCTGCCCGCTCTGCCCGCCTTCCTGCCCCAGTCCGTGCTCGGACGCTTTGCGAGCATCGGCGACATGGCGGACTCTTCCACCTCCTACCGCGTGTATATCTGGCGCGCGTCCGTCGGCATGATCCGGGACAATCTCCTCTCCGGGATCGGGATCGGCGAGGGAGCGTGGTTCCGCCTCTATCCCCGCTACGCCTATCAGGGGATCGAAGCCGCCCCCCATTCCCACAACCTGTATATGCAGATCTGGCTGGAACTCGGGATCGTGGGGATCGCGGTCTTCCTCGTGTTCCTGTTCCTGCTCTTTCAGTCGGCGTTCACCCTGTTCCGCGAGCTCTCGGGCAGCCGTCCCCTCCGCAACCCCGATCTTTCCGCCTCCCTGCTGGAATCCCGTTTGAAGGACCCGGAGGAAGCGGGAAAAGGGGATATGCGCCGGGGAAAGACTCAGCTTAGGATCTCGGCGGCCGGACCTCTCTGCGGGATCGTCGCCGTGCTCGTGCAGGGCATGACGGATTACGCCTGGTACAACTACCGCCTCTTCCTCATGTTCTGGCTCACCGCCGCCCTTGCCGCCTGCTATATCCGAAACGGACGGTCCGAACTTGAAACTCCCTATTTCGAGTCGAGCCCGACCTCGTCCGAGAAAGTCCTGCCCCTCCTCGCGCGAGGGAAAAAGACGAAAAAAGAAAAACGCGCGGAAAACGACGGACAATCCAAGGAGAACGGAAAGAAATGACGAGAAAAAAACTCAGCTTCAACCTGGTGGACGTCCTCATTCTGCTGGTCATCGCCGCGGCCGCGTTCCTTGTGCTCTACGTCTTCGTTCTGAGCGGAAGAGGCGGCGTCGCGGAATCCGCATCGGACCCGGTCGGGATCCGGTACGTCGTCGAGATCGTCAACCTGGACGACCGGTTTGCCGGTTCCGTGAAGGAAGGCCAGGCGGTGTTTGACGGCGTCACCCAGAAGAAGATCGGAGAGGTGGACGACGTGGAGATCGTCCCCTACGAGAAGATCGTGTTCGATTACGACAACGCGAAGGAACGGGTGTCCGAGGCCGAAGGACGGCATACGATGCGCATCACCGTCACGGCGGACGCCGTTGAGACGGACCGCGCGTTCACCGTGAACGGCACCGTGATCCGCGTCGGGATGCAGTACAGCCTGATGCTTCCCGATTTCTACGGAGTCGGCTTCTGCATCCTTATGGAACCCGTTTCCTGAAACCGCCTTGCGATGCTTTCCGGCTTTTTCACAGATTTTCTGGAAAACAGGGAACTTTTTCCTCCGCCCGGACGTCCAATCACCGACCGCTTTTCTGCCTGATTGATCGGAGCCTTCGAGATGCTTATTGATTTTATATACCCGATAGTCGCGACCGTCTGCGCCTTCCTGCTCGCTTACGTGGCGACGCCCGCGGTCCGCGTTCTTGCCTTCAGGATCGGCGCCGTGGACGTGCCTCTGGACGGCAGACGGATCCACAAAAAACCCATACCCCGGATCGGAGGCGTGGCGATCTATTTCGGATTCACCGTCACCACGATGCTGTTCTGCGATTTCTCCCGGGAGCTCGTCACGATCTGGCTCGGGGGACTTGCCCTCGTGATCATCGGCATCATCGACGACGTCGTCCGCCTGAACGCGTGGCTGAAATTCGCCGTCCAGCTCGCCGTCGCGGGATTTGCCGTCTGGAACGGGTGCCTGATCGACCACGTGAGCCTCGGCGGCGGATACGTGTCCCTCGGCGTTTTCAGCATCCCCCTCTCCGTTCTCTGGATCGCGGGACTGACCAACGCCATCAACTTCATCGACGGACTGGACGGACTGGCCTGCGGCGTGTCGGCGATCTCCTCGCTGTCCCTGCTGGTGGTGGTCCTCCTCCACGGGGAGATCGTGAGCACCGTCCTCTGCGCGATCATGCTGGGGGCCTGCCTCGGCTTCCTCCCCTTCAACTCCAATCCCGCCCGGATCTTCATGGGGGACACCGGCGCGCTCTTCCTTGGCTACTCCTTCGCCGTTCTCTCGGTCCACGGGGTATTCAAGCTCCACGCGGTGCTCTCCTTCATCGTTCCCCTCACGATTTTCGCGCTCCCGCTCTTCGATATGATCTTCGCCATCGTCCGCCGTCTCTGCGCGGGGAAGAGTCCGTTCTCCGCCGACCGCGGGCATATCCACCACCGTCTAATCGACATGGGATTCACCCAGAAGGAATCCGTCAAGATCCTCTACGCCCTCTGCGCCATCCTCGGCCTCGTGGCGGTATTCTGCACGGAGACCATGTTCGACGATCAGCGCGTCATCAAATCCGTGGCCATCGCCGGGATCGCGGTCGCCCTGTTCGTCATCAACCTCCTCATCATGAAGAACCCGGAATCCCGCCGTCACTCGGGTCTCACCGAGGACGACATGACGACGGAGGATTACATCCAGGAACTGACCCCCGAGCAGGCGAGAAAGATCGAGATCCACAACGGAGGGGTGCTGAATCCCGCCCCGTCGGACGAAGCCGGAATACAGGACGGAAATGAACAGAAACTACCCGAATCCGGGGACAGTGAAAACCCCGTCCCCGAAAAACCGGATCCGTCAGCTGGCGCGGAGTCTGAAACGGATCGTCACTAATCCCGCGTCCATTCTGACGGTTCTCACGGTCGCCGTGATGGCCGTCCTCCTCGTCTTTGTCGTGACGGACGCCTTCGGGATCCGGGGTGCCATCCTCTCCGTCTTCACGGAAAGCGAACCGGATCCGTCGGCTGAAAACGGAGCGGCGGACTCCCTCCCGCTTCTGACGAAGGAGCCGGAGGAAAACGTGCACAGGATGTACTGGGAGCTGACGGAGGAAAACGCGCTCGACGCAATCGTTCCCTCGCCCTATTACACCCGCGTGATCCGGGTTGCCTACGGCTGGGGAGACCGATTCTCCGCCCGCCGCTGGACCCTCACCGTGGAGGGAGACTGCTGGCGGCTCTCCGATCCCCCGGACGAGATTTTCTGCGACGGAAAGCACATCTACTCCCAGATCGCCGGATATGCCGCCGTGACGGAGGGGACTTCGTGGGAGACCGAGATCGGAGCGGCCGCGATGGAGGATCTGCTCTCCCGGGTCCGCAGCGGGGAGCTTGCATCCGAAATCACCGTCGTGTCGAAGCGGACGATCCGTCTCAGGACCTCGGGCAGCGACCTGATTTCGGGACTCTACGAGATCGACGCGGAAAGCGGACTGATCCTGAACGAGCAAATCCGCTACGGCGACGTCCTGATCCGCTCCATCGCCACCGAATCCTGCGTCGTATCGGAGCCCTATCCCACGGAAGAAGACTATGCGCAAAGGATCGCGGAATTTGCGGAAAAATACCCCGAGCTTGTCCCGGCTTCCTGATCAAACAACGGAGGAACCGCCATGAACGAAGCGGATAAAAAGAAAAAAGGACTCGGCGCGCTGGACGTGATGGTTTTGATCCTGGCCGCCGCCATCATCGGAAGCGTCGTCATGCGCTATCTCAGCAACAAAGGCTCCGACGTCGCGGAGGGCGTTCAGCTCGATCCCTATGTCATCACGTTCTCCATTCAGAACATCCGCGATTCCTCCGCCGAGAACTATCTGGAGAAGGGGACGGTCTTCTATCTGGAAGATACGGATCAGGTGTTCGGCACCCTCCGGGAAGGGACTTCCACAAACGACGCGGAGAAATTCTACGAACTGGATTCCGGCGAGATCGTGCGGGTCAAAACGGAGGCGAACGGGGATCTCTACCGCGTGGACGTCGAAGCGAGCGTGACGGCGGAGGGCAACGTGGACGATCAGGGCCGCTTCCTCCTCGCCGGGAGCAAATATATCGGCCTGAACCGCGAATTCGCCATATACTCGAAATACGTCTCATTCAATATCGCCGTCACGGGCATCGACAAGGCTCCGTGAACTCTGAAAGGCATAAAAACCGCTGTCCTTTACCCGGACTCCCGGCGAAGGCTCAGCGGTTTTCTTTATTCCGTTCGGCTTCCCGTCAGTTCCCGGACCGCGATCTCCCGCGTCGGCCAGAAAGCGCACAGCCGCAGGCGGACGATCTTTGCGATAAAGGGCGAGAACGACTTCACAAGAACGGGGAGGGCTCTGCAGACGGTCTCGGGCTCGTCGATCAGCAGGGTGACGTGAGGCGTCCACGGCCCCTTCTGCGGCTCCTCCGAAGCGCAGGCATCGTGGAGCGCGGTCAGCATGGCATCCTTCTCCGGCCCGCCGAACAGGACCTTTCCGGGGGCAAAGATCCCGATGTGGCTGATATGCACAGGGAAAACCGGGAACCGCGCGGCGATCTTCTCCGTCAAAAGAGCCGCCTCATGCTCCTTTTCCGTCGGGAACGACGCCAGACTGATGTGATAGGGAAGACCGGAAGTCTGAGTCCCCGTGAATCCCGCTTCGCGCAGTTCGTCATACCAGGCCGACATGCGGGCCTGAGATTCTCCGTCAAGTTCCGCCATCAGGACGAGAAACTGTTCCGCCATGATTTCCTCCTGATTCAGGCCCACACCGCCCACAGCGTAAGATCCCACATCGGAACGCAGGGGACCCGCCGCAGGTACAGCCGGTGTCCGGGCAGGTATGAATGGACTTCCTCCGTCAGCGCAAGGAGATCTTCCGTCCGGTGATAGAGCGACACCGCGAGATTCGGACGGTCCCTTTCGATCACCTTCCGGCCTCCCCGGAGTGTGCGCAGTTCCGCCCCCTCCACGTCCAGCTTGATGAAGTCGATCCGATTCCCGGGGGCGAGGGAATCGAGGGTCAGTGCCCGGACGGTTTTCGGGGAAGATCTGCGTCCCGCGCCCTCCGTCCCCGATCCGCGGCTTCCGCCCGACAGGAAAGAGATCTCCCCGTCCCCGTCCCACAGCGCGGCGTTCACGGCCTCCGTACCCGGATGGTCCAGGGCGTACAGCCGGAGCTTTTCGAAGGTCTTCGGATCCGGTTCCAGCGCGAGGATCTTTTCGGGAGCGAGAGCCGACCGGATATCCTCCGCCGTGTCTCCCCGGAACGCGCCTCCGTCGACCGCCGTCCCGATCTTCTGTCCGCCGAGCAGGGAAGCGCAGGACGCGGCAAAGGTCTCCGTGTCGGAGAGGCAGGAGAGCCTTCCCGTCAGCCGGAATGCGACGGCGGCGTCAAAGAGCGCGGCGGACCGTTCTTCCCGGAACAGGGACCGGACTTCTCCGATCCTCTCTTTGTTCCGGTCGTAATACGCGCCGTCGAAGAGATCTCCTCCGAACAGCGGGACTTCGGGGATGAGGAGGGTATGCCGCGCGTCCAGTTCCCGGATCCGCTCCATGACTTCGGGCCGGTTCGTGCCGAAGGCGAGCAGGATCACCATGTCGTCCCCGAATTCCGCCCGGACCTCCTCATAGCTCCGAACCTGGAACCCCCGGAACGTCCGGTTCCGCACAAATCCGTCGGAGGCAAAGACTGCCCGGACCGGGATCCCGAACCCGGCGAGAATGTCGAGGATCTTGTCCGCGCCGTTTCCCGTGCCGTAGAGGACGATGGGACGCGTCTCCCCTTTCAATCCGTCCCAGAAGCATTCCGTCATGTCAGTCTTCGAGTTTCAGAAAGCGCACGGCGTTGTTCCAGAGGATATCCTCCCGCTGGGCGTCCGTCAGATTCAGCCGGAAGAAGCGTTCGAGCTCCTCGCGGGTGTTCACCACCGGATAGTCCGTTCCGAACATGACGTTTTCGACTCCGAGCTGAGAGATGATCTCATCCGCCCGCTCCGGCGTCATGGCCCACAGCGCGCTCGACGTATCGTAGAAGACGTTTCCCCGCCCCGCCAGCAGGGGAACGGAGGTGTCCCACGCCTTATACCCCCCGAGATGCGCCGCCACGACCGTGAGACGCGGGAACATGCCGAGCACCCTTACCAGCTTGTCCGCCGAGGAAAACTGATATTCCGGCCGGTTGTCGCCCATGTGGAGGTAGAGGGGCATGTCCTCCGCCTCGAGGATCTCATACAGCGGGAGCAGGCGCGGATCGTCGATGTTGACCCCCTGAATGTCCGGGTGGATCTTCACGCCGCGCAGTCCCAGCCCCTTCGCCCGCATGATCTCACCTTCGAAATCGGGGTAATCCTGATGCATCCCCGCGTACCCCACCGTGCGGAATCCCCGGGAACGGGAGTACTCCGCGAGGGCGGCGATGGAATCGTTGACCTTCGGCACCTGATGGGCGTTCGTGGCCACCGAGAACAGCAGATATCCGCCGACGCCGTTCTCCTCCGCCTGGGATTCGAGGTGGGCGTAGGTCCCCTTGCCCCGGACTTCGAACTGATAGAAATTCCCGAGGTTGACGCAGGCCTTGTCCGCGATCTTCTCAGGGTAGGTGTGCGTGTGAACGTCAAATACTTTGAACATGAAAAACCGTCCTTGATTTTTGGGCTGGATTGTGATATGATATGGGAAAGTACGAGGGAAGGAGGAGTATGGAAGAATGAGCTGTCTTTTCTGCCGGATCATTGCGGGCGAGATCCCCTCGACGAAAGTCTATGAGGACGACGACATGCTGGCATTCCGGGATATCAGTCCCGTCGCGCCGGTCCACGTCATCGTGATCCCGAAGAAGCACATCGCGTCGATGGACGAAATCACGCCCGAAAACAGCGGAGCCGTGGCGAAGATATTCGAGAAGATCCCCGAGATCGCAAAGCTCGGCGGATGCGGCGACGGATACCGGGTCATATCCAACTGCGGACCCGACGGAGGTCAGAGCGTGCCGCACCTGCATTTTCACATCCTCGGCGGCATGGCGCTCCCGTGGCCCGTGTTCACAAAGGAATGATCGGATCCCACGCAAAAAGAGAGGCGCGAACCTCTCTTTTTTCCTGCTTCATTTCGGAAGGAGGGGGAGAAGAGATCCGCCTTTCGCATCCCCGGTCTCCCCGGAACCGCGGGATCGGCTGTCAGGAGACGAATTCCGCGTAGATGGCGCGCATGGCTTTCTCAAAATCGCCTTCGTCGACGCCGATGATGATATTCAGCTCGGAGGAGCCCTGATCGATCATGCGGATGTTGATCCCCGCGTCCGCGACGGCCTTGAACACGCGCACCGCCGTCCCCTTGGACTTGATCATGCCGCGCCCCACCACCGCGATGAGGGCGAGGCCTTCTTCCACGGAGATGGCGTCCGGCTCCACGGCGTTGCAGATCCGGTTGATGATCCGCTCGCGGCACTCCGAGATCTCGGAACGGTTGAGCACCACGCTCATGGTGTCGATGCCGGAGGGAAGATGCTCGAAGGAGATCCCCTCGTGTTCGATGGCTTCGAGGACTTTGCGCCCGAATCCGCGCTCCGCGTTCATCATGGCCTTCTCGATGGTGATGACGCAGAAGCCCTTTTTGCCTGCGATGCCCGTGATGATGCTCGAGGGATCGTAGCTGTCCGTATGGGAGAGGATGATGGTGCCGGGATCCTCCGGGGCGTTGGTGTTGCGGATGTTGATCGGGATGCCGGCGAAGCGGACGGGGAAGATGGCGTCCTCGTGGAGCACCGTGGCTCCCATGTAGGACAGCTCCCTGAGTTCCCGGTAGGTGATGAAGGAAATGCCCTGGGGATGGTCCACGATCCGGGGATCCGCCATCAGGAACCCGCTGACGTCGGTCCAGTTCTCGTAGAGATCGGCCTCGACGGCCCTTGCCACGATGGAACCCGTCACGTCGCTGCCGCCCCGGGAGAAGGTGCGGATGGTGCCGTTGGGCATGGCGCCGTAAAAGCCGGGCAGCACGGCGTATTCGTGCAGGCTCAGCACGGCGCTCATCTTCCTGTCGGTCTTCTTGCCGTCCAGCGCGCCGTTCTCGTCGAAGAAGATGCAGTCCTCCGCGTCGATGAAGGGGAAGCCGAGGAAATTGGCCAGGATCTTGGCGTTCAGGTATTCGCCGCGGCTGGCAATGTAGTCCCGGCTGGCGTGGTGAAGGATGGCCACCCGGATGCCCTCCAGATCCTCGTCCAGAGAGAAGTCCAGCCCCAGATCTTTGATGATGCCGTTGTAGCGGGCGGCGATCTTGTTGAAGGTCCCGCTGATATCCCGCTTGTCGCAGGCGAGGCGGAAGCACTGCAGCAGCATATCCGTCACCTTTTCGTCGTGGGAATCCCTCTTGCCCGGCGCGGACGCCACCGCGTAGCGCCGGTCGGGATCGCTCTTGATGATATCCGCCACCTTGCGGAACTGATTGGCGTCAGCCAGCGAGCTGCCGCCGAATTTGACAACTTTGACCATGTGTTTACACCCCGTATATTTCTTTTTGCGATTGGATGGCTCGGAATTGTTTCGTATGATTCTGAATACTAATACTCATTTAAACAAAATCGCTATCTATTATATTCAATAATGACCGGCAATGCAACCCCGAATATTCCATAAATCTTGCCGCCCCGGGGGGAGTACAATTAGATAGTTTTGCGCAAAACCGCGCCATGCCCGCCGTGAAAATTGCGGCGGGGTATTTACAAAAACGTTTTTATGTGATAAAATAAAAATACAATAAAATGATACGGAGGGAATGATTATGTCATTTTTCAATACGACTACCGCTACCGATGCGAACGCCAGCCCCACGGACGCCGGTTTTGACGTCAATTCGGTTTTTAACGGAATCCTGACGGTTTTCGGATTCTTCAGAAAGATCATTGATTTTCTGAAGGGCATTTTTACCCCGATCTTTGAGGGGCTGTTCGATTCCATCGGCGATAAGCTTACCGCAGAGGAATAAGCTGGCTGCATACCCCGCCCGGCAACGGCTGCCGGGCTTTTTTATATGGCAGCACGGCGCAATGCGCCGTCGGGCGTGTCCGGTAAAAAAACATCATTACAGAGAACGAAAACCGTTTCGTATGGTATTACACAGAGGCATAACAAATGATCGTGGGCAGCCGCCGGACGGCGCAATGCGCCGTGTTACGTGATTATTTGAAAATCGAAAGCGAGAAAACGGGAGCAAATCGAAGAAAATCGAAGAAAAACGGAGCATTCAACGGGATAAATCAAAAAAGCGGAAAAATGTTGTTGACAAACCCCGCCCCTTGTGATACTATTTGTAAGCATTCAATTTCAAAA
>JAEEGL013274511.1_pt1 | contig 14427 bp, 8 predicted proteins | sample 9134231 | NCBI WGS metagenome assembly JAEEGL01 (sample SAMN16246548, study PRJNA631951) | gut metagenome | biome: gut microbiome; feature: rumen; material: fiber-attached | host: Bos | place: Iran: Karaj | collected 2018-10
AGAATCAGTTCTTTTCTGGTCACGGACCTTGTTTTTACCTTGCTGTCCATCATGGGCTTTTCAAACAAGCCTTTGCTCAGGAATTGGATCTCTTTCATGTGCAAGCCTCCCAGCATCTCAGAAACGCATTTGCCATCTTCCGAGCGTTGATCATAACATACCACAAGAGTCCACTATATTATTGCAATATCAGATACAAGATTACAATATCCTACCCGGCAGGTTTCAAAGAAATCATCCTGCTATTTTTTTCATTCAGGAGGCGCTGCTTCTGCGCCGGCTGATCAGGTGATAGAGGACTGCCGATCCAATGGCTAGCAGCCAGATGACCAGATGCCATCCCCAGAGCGGCAGCTGAACGGGCAGATATTCAAACAGAGAAATCAGGACAGGGTGGAACAGATAAATTGGCAGAGAAAAGCTTCCGAGGACGCCGAAGAATCCATTCAGTTCAGGATTACGGATTTGAAGCCCTTTGCAGGAGAAGGTGATCGAAATTGCGCCGAACACGCATACAACGCTGGCGACCATAGTGACCACTTTTGCGTCAGACGTCAGTGGAATCATGCCCAGAATAACGGGGATGGAGTACAGAATCACTTCAAGGACAGGCAGCAGTTTCTGAACGCCGGATTTCAGGTTTGCCTTTGACAGGTACGCTGAGAAATAACAGGCAAACATGCCTACGCACATTTCACCCCAGGCGCGAAGATCCTGCTGCAGGTTTTCAGGCAGACCACCTGTGACCACCATTTTTACCAGAAGAAGAATCACCAGCATAAACACCAGCAGCAGAGAAACAACGGCCGGACCTTTCATCCTTTTCCTGAGCCAAGTGCCCATCGGAAACATGATCAGCATCATCAGAAGCATTGATGACAGGTACCATTCGGGAACAATCAGCGCCTGCTGGTAGGAGCCGTCCCACACAGCGGCCATCTGTATGAGAAACATTCCCGGAATCCCCTGTGCGATCAGAGATCCAGCCTCATCCCGCCTGGTGAGCACAACCACGAAGATCATGAGGATCATTGCCACGATATGAACCGGCAGAATTCCCTTGATCTTGCTCCAAATAAATCGTTTTGTCTGACTTGTTATGTTCTGAACATCCAAGTCAACGGTTTTCTCGATTGATCTGGCCATAAAAAAGCCAGAAATCAGAAAGAAAAACTCAACCGCGAGTGCGCCTCCTGCAAAAAAGTGCGCCCCAGCGCCTCCCCAGGTCATCTGAACATGGTATCCAACGACCAGCATGGAGAAGATAAACCTCGCCAGTTCCACCAGATTGTTTCTGCTTTTCGCCATTTTCAAATTCCCCTATTCATATATACCTGCTTACTATATTTCTGTTGAGGCTGCCATGGCTCTGCTCTTTCCGTCAATCCATCCGTCTTCGGTGATCCGGAAAGATTCCTCCGCATGAATATCCTCGGACGATGATCCAATCCTGACAACAAATTCGCCTTTTTCGATTTTCCACCGCATGTCCTTGTCCAGGAAAGCCATTTGGGAAGGCTGAAGAGTAAACTGTATTGTTTTCTTCTCGCCGGGCAGGAGGTGTGCCCTGCAAAAGCCAGCGAGCTCCTGCACAGGGCGGGTACGGCTGGCAAAACGGTCTGTGATGTAAAGCTGCACCACCTCATCGCCCGGGAAGTCTCCGGTATTCTGAATGTCAACATCGATGGTCAGCGTTTCATCAGGAAGAATCTCATTCGCTGATAACACCATATGGTCATACCTGAATTGAGTATAGGAAAGGCCGAAGCCAAAGGGATAGCGCGGCCTGTGCGGCAAATCCACATAGTCCGCAAAGCCGATGCTTCCGCCCTGATGCCAGGCTGATCCGTTCGGATGATTGTAGTACAGCGGAATTTGTCCGGCATGATAAGCAACGGTGACCGGCAGCTTTCCGCCGGGATTGTATACGCCCAGCAATACATCGGCTATCGCCTGTGCGCCGCATTCGGCGGGGCTCCAGCATTCCAGGATTGCGTTCAGGTACTTGTCTGCAGCTTCAGAGGAAATGGGACGCCCATCCAGGTGCACACCGATCATAGGTTTACCCAGCTTTGCGGCCTCCCGGATAAAATGCTCCTGGCAGAGCGGCAGGTTGATGCTCGCCGCATCCACGCCTTCGCCCATGGTAGCCATAGAGCAGGTACCGTGCTTTCCGCCCAGAGTCAGGATGACAACATCCGCGTCCTGCACAATTTTCAGCGCCTCTTCAAAGCCGCTTTCATCCTCCCCGGCCACTGGATAACTACAGGCATATACAATTTCAGATTCTGAAAGCCGGCTGCGAAGTTCCGTCAGAAGGCTGACGCAATCCGGTTTCTGCCGGAGGAGGATTTCATTGAACTCCGGCCCTTCATCTGACTGAACCTTCGTTCCGGACACGGTGCGAATCGTATCCGGTGAGGCTGAAACCGTACCGCTCACTCCGGCGATGGAATTAGCCACCGCCAGTGTCGATTCCGCCATGCACAGCAGGGTATAGCCCCCGAAAAACTTGTTGGCATGATCGGCGTGAGGGCCAATGACCGCGATTTTTTTGATGGTTTTTTTCAGTGGCAGGGTTCCGTCGTTTTTCAGCAGCACGATGCTTTCTCTCGCGGATTGCAGAGACAGCGCCTTATCCTCCGGACGATTGAACAGTGCTTCCAGCTTATCGTCTTCCAGCGCAAAGGGATGCTCAAACAGTCCCATACGGAACTTGGCTGTCAGCACCCGCAGCACGGCTCGGTCCAGCAGGGCGATATCCGCCTCTCCGCTTTCAAACAACCGCTTCAGCTTATCTCCGTATCCCGTCGGGCTGGGCATTTCGACGTCCATCCCGGCCTCCATGGCCATCAAGCCGGTTTCTTCATCCGTCTCGCCGATGTGCTGGTATTGATGCGCGTTGCCGATGCCGCCATAGTCGCTGACGCACAGGCCATCGAACCCCATCTCCTCCCGGAGCAGATCGGTCAGCAGGGCTTTGGAGACAGAAGCCGGCTCTCCATCGATGGAGCAATAGCAGGGCATCACGCCCTTTAATCCCACCTGAATGGCGGCCTGAAAAGGCTTCCCGTACACTTCGCGCAGCAGCCTGGGCGGCGTGTCGCTGTGGGTGCCATGAATGCCACCCTGAGAGTTGTGGAACGCGAGAAAGTGTTTGGCCACGCATTCCGGCTTTGTTCCATCAGTTTCGGCCCCCTGAACGCCTCGCACATAGGCCGCGCCCATGGCGGCACACAGGGTGGGATCCTCCCCGTAGGGCTCCCCGTAGCGGCCCATTCGGGGATCGCGGCCAATATCCAGCACCGGAGCCAGAATATGGCCTGCGCCAAAAGCGCCTTCCTGCCGGGAGATGGCAGCACCAAGCTCTTTCTCCAGCGACGGATCAAAGCTGGCGCCCCGGGCAATGCCGCTGGGCAGGCTGATGCCGTCCTGGATCATGGCGCCGCACAGCCCTTCCATGTGAAAGATGGCGGGGATATGGTGCGGACTATTCTCCATCACGATTTGCTGTACCCTTCGCTGCCAGGAGGCCGCCTCCACCAGTGTTTTCATGCTGCGAACTTCCAAAGTGCTGACTTCACCGATGCCAAAGGGGACCTGTTCAGAAATCCATTCGTAGTTCCGCTCCACGCCGCCATAGGGAAAGACACAGTTGACCTGGGCCATTTTCTCCTCCAGGCACAGCTCCTTCAACAGCGCTGCCGCGCGCTTTTCTGGGGAAAGGAATTCAGATTGCGCACTCATAATGATGCTCCCCACTTTCCGCCTGATACATTGTTCCATCCGGGAGTTCGATCTCGCATACTGTGCCGAAGGGAACCGTCAGCTGAAGCTTGAATTGATCGTCAAGCATATCCCACCGGACACGAATTGTTCCAAAGGGGCTCTCATGTCGGCACTCCGCCCAGGTTAGATTTCCGCCGACCAGGGGCTTCACACGGAACCTCCGATAACCCGGTTCCACGATGTCCAGTCCGCAGATGCGACGATAGAAGAAATCGCCCACCGCGCCATAGGCATAGTGGTTTAGCGAAGCTTCCTTGATGGTGCCGTCCTCCTGCACCGCACCCCATTGTTCCCACATGGTGGTCGCGCCAAGGCGAACCTGATACAGCCAGGAGGGGTCTGTGTCCGTCTGCAGCAGCTCATAGGCTTTTTTTACGTATCCGTGATCCGCCAGGGCAAACAGCAGATATGGCGTAGCAGGAAAACCCGTGCACAGATGTCCGCCGTTTTCCTGAATCAGCGCCCACAGCCGTTCTGCCATGATGCGGCGATTCGCTTCATTTTCCTCTAAACCGAAAGCCAGCGCCAGCACGTAGGCGGACTGAAATTCTTCCTTCATGCGGCCGTGCCCATCCGTAAAGACCTTCCGGAAGGCAGTCTTGATGCGATCCCGCTGATTGCGAAAGCGCTTTTCGTCCTGCGGCTTTTGAAGAACTTGAGCGATCTTTGCCATCACATCGCTGGTGTGGGCGTAATATGCCGTGCCGACCCAGGCGCCGTGGGCCAGCCAATCCGGAACGCTGCCCACCGGCGCGCACCAGTCTCCGAACTGGAAGGGCAGCTTCAGGATATGGGGAGAGCCGTAGATGGGCAGGGAGAGAGCGGCCCAGCGTTTCACATCCGCCATGTATTTTTTCATCACCGGATACATACGATCCAGGATGGTTCTGTCTCCGGAGGCCTGATATAAGGTCCACGGCACCAGCACACAGCAGTCGCTCCAGCAGGAGGTCGTCATTACTGGTGTGATGCCTTTGCGGGAAGGTACCACAAAGGGAATGCTGCCAATGGCATTCTGCTCTGTTTTGACATCCCGCAGCCATTTTTCCAGAAAAACGGACATATCATAATTGAAGCAGGCAGTCGGAGAAAACAGCGTAATATCCCCGGTCCAGCCCTGGCGCTCATCCCGTTGGGGGCAGTCGGTGGGGATGTCCACAAAATTATCCTTCCCACTCCAGGTAAGGTTTCTCTGCAACTGGTTCAAATCATCATTGGAGCAGGAGAAAGAACCGATTGTTCGGAAATCGGAATACACCGCTACCGCTTCGATGGATTCGATGTCCTCGCGTCGGACGCCGGAGATGCCGATATATCGAAAACCCATATAGGTGAATCGCGGCGAACAGCTTTGTCTGCCCTCCTTGCAGATATAGGTCAGGGTCTGTTTCGCGGAGCGCAGGTTCTGTACATACAGTTCGCCCCTTTCCAGCGCTTCCGCGTGACGGATCGTGATGGTCTGTCCCTCATGTCCCCGCACAGTGAAATCGACTGCGCCCGCAATATTTTGCCCAAAATCAACAATGAGTTCACCGGAAGGTGCTTCCTGCCAGGCGACCGGCTTCAGGCGCTCATGGGCTGTTACGGGCAGACCGTACCGGGCTGTCAACTCAGGATGGACATGCAATGCTTCTATCGCGGCGGGTTTCCAGTTCATTTGCTCCGGCTGAATCCGGGCGTCATAGGTTTCTCCGTCATAGAAATCCGCCAAGCGCCATGGGCCTTCCATGGACACTTCGAAGGTTTCGTCGGTTCCGATGACGGTTTCTGTCCCATCCTCCGTCCGAAGCCACAGTTCCGTCAGGAGCGCAGGCCGGTCAGCGGACAGCCTGGATTTGGATTTCGTGGTATTATCAACATGGGTTGTGCGTCCCACGGCCCAGCCGCCGGCGACGACCGCCATGAACTCATGCTCTCCAGGCTGAAGGTCAGGCCGTTCACAGACGATATATTGCAAATCCGCCTCATAATTGGTGAAACCGGGATTGAAATAGTCTTCGTGCAGCCGTTTTCCGTCCAGGTACAGATCAAAAATGCCCATAGCGGTCGCCAGAACTCTCATGTCGGCGGGATGAGTCACCGTGAAGCGACGCCGGAACATCAGCGGAACGGGAGAATTTGGGCTTTCCACCCGACTGTTCGGATCGCTGATCCATTTGGCCTGCCAGGGAAGCGAAAGACGGCCTGTGTGAAAAATCGTCGTTGCTTCAGTGACTTCACCGGCGATGCTCTGTGCAGAAACTGTCACCTCATACGTTTCAAAGGGCTTCAAAGCAGGCCCGTCATAAACGATAAGCAGCGGATCCGTGATTTCCTTTTCCCAGCCGTTATTCATCTGGATACAGGCAGACCGGAGCACGGTAGCGCTCCGGTCGCTTCTCAGGGAAAAGGAGAAACGGGGATGTCTGCAATCGGTCAGGATCGGAGCGGACTGATGTTCGATTTTGATGCTTTCAATGGCAAACATGGCGCAACTCCTTTTCCGTTTCTGTTATTGTGCTGCCTTAGCGGCATGGCGTTCTTCAAGCTCCTGACGGATCTGCGGCAGGCGCTTTTCCAGGTCGAAACCGCGGAAGATGATAAACATCACCAGATTGATAATCAAAGGAAGATAATTGGAAAAGCCATAGATGGAATACCGCATGGAGGTGGTTGCCTCAGCCAAGGTCGGATCATAGCTGCCAATGATCAGGAAGAGACTCAGCAGCAGAGAGCCCAGACCGCTTCCAACCTTGTTGCCGAAACCGATGGCGCCGCCGGACATGGCGACCAGCTTTTTGTCATACTTCCACTCGTTGTAATCCACGGTCATGGCGGTCAGCACGCCGTAAAGGCACATGAGCGGAATTTGAATAAAGCTGGCCAACAGGGCAGTGGTGGCGTATACGACATAGTTTGTAGGCGCGAAGCAGCGGATTCCGGCGAAGAAGGCGGCGCCCAGCAGGCCGATATCCACGGTCCCTTTCACGCCGAACTTGTTGATGATCGGTTTGGAGACAATAAAGCCGATTACGGTTCCGAGCATGCCTGCTCCGCCAAGAATGGCGACCAGGTTGTCATCCCCGAAGATCCATTTGCAGTAGTAAGTGCCGGAAGCGGCGGCCACAGCACTGGTAATAGCGGTAATGGTGTTAAACAGAAGCACGATCACCCAGTATTTGTTCCGGAACAGCATCCCCATGGCCGGGGCAAAGGCAACCGGTTCCTCCTCCGGTTCAGCGTTGGCGGATGGATCGCTTTCCTCCATGCGGGTAAAGGCGGCTTTATGGCCGTTGAGCCAGCAGATGAGGAACAGCAGCAGCACAGCAAGACCCAGCACTACACCATACTTGATCCAGGCGTCCTGGGTCCCGCCCAGCATATTGGTAACCGGTATGGTGGCAATGGCAATGATCATGCCGGCGCCGTAATTGCCGACCGCGCGGAAAATGCCCATACTGGCCCGCTCACTGTTGGATTTCGTTCGTACTACCATCACAGCAGAGAAGGGCGTGGCAATCATCGTGTAGATCACCGCGGTAAGCAATACATTCGTCACCAAAGCGTATGCGACCTGAACACCGTTCGCCGCGCCAGCGGGAATCATACACATCAGCGCAACGATTGCCGCGGCGGGAACGGCCAGAGTAATCATCCAGCGGTAGTACTTTTTGTTGCCGCCGCGGGAATGATCAATGATGTTGCCGAAGATCACATCGGTGAAGGCATCCAGAATCTTGGAAATGGCCATCACCACGCCGACAGACCCGATGGCCATGCCGACCTTGTCGGTATAGAAATACTGAAGCTGCCCCACCAGGTTGGCCATAATGCCCAGCGCCAGCTGGCCGCTCATGTCCGCCAGGTAGTCCGGGGTTCTCATGCTGAGCTTTACGCCTTCCGCGTCAACCTCTTTCCGCTGCCGTGCCATGTTTGATTCCTCCGTTCTCATGCATTTGTTGTTTGCATCATAGCATATGAACGATTCGCTGTATTGCAATCTTGCATCTCAGATTGTAAATTACTCCACGATTATCAGTACCTGATGAATCTTTCCATCTGTAAATACAGGAAGCAGATTGCCCTCCAGAGGTTCACCGTCTACCGTGACGCCTTTGCGGCTGCCCCTTTGTATCGTGATATGGAAGTCTGTGCCACGGAAGCAACGTGTCACCTCGGCACTTTCCCAGTCCGACGGCAGGCATGGCTGGACGCGTAAGCCATCATAGTCCCGCTGAATGCCGAGGATGCCTTCGTACAGGCCGCGCAAACACCAGGCGGAAGTGCCGGTCGTCCAGGACTGGTAGGAGCGGCCGTAATACTTGGGATGCGTAGCATAGCAGTTGGTGAACACATAGGGCTCTGCACCGGATTGGGCAGAGGGGTTTTGGTCGCTGTCCGGCATGATCTTTTTCAGCGTGCGAAGTGCCGCATCCGCTCTGCCTGTTCTGCAGTCCGCCAGGATTTTGAAGGCGCTGGCGTGGCAGTAGACACCGCCGTTTTCAAACAAGCCCGGCAGCATCCCGGACATGCGCCCCGCCATGGGATCATACTGAATATAGGGCGGATCATTCAGCGGAAAGCCGAAGTTCCGCTCCATGCTGTCGATGGCCTTCAGTACTTTGGGCAGCTTTTCCTCGTCCGCTACATCCCCCAGAACGGCCCAGGTCTGAGCATTGAGATAAATCTTGCTGCCGATGGAGGTACGGGAGCCGATGTTCTCTGTCGGAGCCAGCGCACGCATATACCATTCGCCATCCCAAGCTGTGCGATTGATGGCATGCTTCATGCTGCGATTGGCCTCCAGGGCAAAGGCCGCTTCTTCCGGCAGATCCAGCCAGCGCATCATGCGCTCAAATTCCTTCAGCGCCAGGCAGAACTGCTCCGAGAGCATGACGGATTCCGCCTGCTCCTCTTTCGGAATATTCAACGCATCATTCCAGTCCGCAAAATAGATGCGCACCAGACCGTTCAGACCTTTATCTGCCAGCAGACAATGGATGGCCGCCTTAACGTGCTCCAGAACTGTAGCGTCGCCGCCATCCTGCCAGGGAATGCGGAGGCCAAGGATGCCGCTGTCGCCCGTCTCTTTGATCAACTGGCATACAGCCCAGATGATCCAGAAGGGTTGATCGGAATAGCGTGTGTCATCATAGGGATACCAGGTCAGCACCGCGTGACCATCCCGGAATTGGTGCCGCAGACATTCGAGTATCTCTTCCTTGGCCTTTTCAGGACGGTAGTTCAGAAGTGCCACAGCGATCTGCAGATTATCCCGCACCCCCTTTTTGCCTACGATGCAGAAGTCCACCTGCTTCTTGACCCAGCTGTTCATGATGAAATTGATCTTCTCATCCGGGGTATGGACGGAGAGACCGGCATACTTCTCCAGGTCATGCTGCTCCGCTTTTTGAAGCGCTTCCTGTATTGCCCGGTGATTCAGATAGGTTTTTGCGGTTTCCCTTGCCTCCCCCAGGGATTCCGCCACCCCGAAGACCAGATGGATTTCCCGCACTTCTCCAGGAGCCAGCGTCAACCTATGCTGCAGCACCGCGCCGGGGACAAAGAGCGCGCCTTCCGATCCTGTGCAGTCGAGCCCATCCATGATGACACGGGGACGCTGATACAACACCGAGGAGGAGGTATCCCTGTTGGTAACGGTGGAGAGCGGCCCGCAGAAGGCTGTCAGATCGCCATCAAATGCCGTCACCGGCTCGGAGGAAGCCAGGAAGCCGTTGTACCGCCGATGCGGCGCAAAGGGATGCGCAGAGCGGCAGAAGATACCGCCCAGTTGCTCATCAAAGGCTGTTTCAATGCTGCGGTACATCTCGTAATACCGGGGATGAGAGAAGCCATCCAGGGAAAAGCTCACCGTCGGGAACAGGCTTACGGTTCGATGGCTGTTCCCGGTATTTTTCACTCGCAGCGTCCAGATTTCGCCGTACAGATCGATGGGTACAAAAATGCGCCAGCTGCTCTCGATGCCGTTTTTCGCGGAGGAGATCGTGGTGCTGCTGATGGCGTGCATACAATGATACCCTTCCACAGGTGTATTCAGAGGCCCACAGCCGATATTCCAGTTGTCTCCGCTGTCCTCGTCCCGCAGGAAGACATACCTGGCGCTGTCGCCGTTCAGCATGCACATGTCGGCCTTATCGTTTAGGTAATAGCTGCGTCCATGCCCGGTCTGGGAAACCTGCGCGCAATAGCCCATCTCGTTCCACAGATAATTATACCAATGGCGCGGCGGCTGGGGATCATAGATCACGCAGGCGTTTCCGTCTTTGCTGAACTCATAGACCACGTTGCCCAGGATACCCTTTTCTTCCATTCGCATATGCTCACTCCATGATCAGATGGTAATGAATGCCTGGCAGATCGCCCTTCATCGCAAAGCGGATGCCGCCGTTCTCTTGGACGCTTGCAATTTCTCCAAGCACATGCCCCACGGAATTCAACGCCGTCAGCTTCGCTTTTTCCGCCTTCACAAACAGGCTACCCTCCAGCGTCTCCGCGTACAGCTTGCCGTCCATCCGCACGGCCGTGAAAGCGAAACCGGGCATCACCTCGGGGCCGGGGTTGAAGCTCTGCTGATCGGTGCCGGTTTTGCCCATGGCGGTCAGCAGATACTCGTTTGCTTTGCCTTCCAGCGGAAGCAGCGCCAAGGTGATGCGCTCGTTCTGCGCCTGTACAGCTACTCGGTCAGACAGGGTGATGACCTCCTCCGGAGCGCCGCTGAAATACCCGATATCTTTCGTGTGAACGCTGAATCTGGCATGCTCCGGATCAAATATGATTTCCCTGGTGTCGGAAATCAGCCTGCCGTCCACGTAGCCAGTGCCTTCCGGCAGCACGCCCCATTGCTTCATGGCCTTGTCCAGCGTGGCGGCAAACTCGCGATAATCCCCCACGTGGGCGGCATCGGCGATGTTGTCAAACACCAGCGCACGATCAGAGAGATGGACGCCGGGCTGAACCTCCACGCTGCCCTGTGCGGCACGCTGCAGGCGGGTGGAATCCGGATATCTCCGCATGGCGTCTCGGTATGGAGACCAGGCGTAATATACGCCGTGCCGCGCCTCGGACAAATCGCAGCCATTCAGGAAGCCGGCGTTTACTGCCACATCCGCGCTGCCCCGGTAATGATGGCCGCCGTCCAGGAAAACATTGCGCATGCCGGTAATATAGGGAAGGAAACACATGGGCATGGCGTTAAAACTCGGGAGAGTGGTCAGGTCTTCCATTGTATAGACCACATCCGCCTTGGACTTCGCGGGGGAGATCATGCCCTTCAAGAACAGACTTGCCATGAATCCCCACTGGCCAATCACGGCGGGATCGTTGTATACATCAAAGATGTTCCTGATCTCATCGGCGGGCTGATCGTCTGCGTTTTCAGAGGTGTGGAAGTTGTACAGTATCAGGCCGTCCCAGTCGTTTAAGCAGGCATAGGCGACGGTCTGTACAAAGGTGGTAGAGTGGAAGGGATGCTCGCCGTATTCATTCCATTCGCTGAGCATGAAAGGTTTCCCGTCCACGATGGCGACCGAGGCCAGACTGAGCAGCGTGGTTGCCATGGAGCCGACACCGGTCTGCATGGTCAGCGGGTTAGTGGAGACATATTCCGTCGGGCCTGCCACCAGATAGGTGTCATTCTGCACCGGCAGCAGCGGGTGATTGAAGTAGCTGTTGTTTTCCATCAGATCGCCGTCGGTGTGACCGTAAACGTCTGCGGCCCCGGCCATCAGATTGCTGGCCACGATCGGCGCTTTGACCCCCAGGGAGATCAGATAATCCTTGAAATCCCGATAGAAGCGCCGGTTCATCTGAATCCCGAATTCCATCCAGTCCGCGTAACGGGCAGGCCCTTCCGGAGCGCTCCAGTCGCCCATGGGCTCGCCAACGGACTGATAGAAGCCGCCCTCAATGCCGCGTACCGTACTCTGAGTGGGATCCTCCTCATCGCCCAGCGCGCAAACGCCGTCCAACGTCCAGGCCTCTTTCAGGTTCTCCCGCGTGTGATATTTTGTCAGCAGGAATTCGCCGAAGCGGCGGGCGACCTCCTCGCGATAGGGCTTCATTTCCTCGCTCTGATCGCCGCCCATGTTTCCCTTGATGGCGCTCTCCTCATTGTTGATTTGTACTGTCATCACCGCCGGATCATCCTTGAGGGGCAGCCCGGTATAGGGGTTCACATGGCAGAGCAGCTCCTTGGCGTACTCCTTCTGCAGCTCAATCAGCCGGGCGTTGTACATGGGATAGCGCTTCATGCAGGAAGGAACGCTGCCGGGATAATCCAGTTTGTCGCCTTCCAGGAAGGCCCGGGCCACGATCAGGTCGATATGCAGATAGATGCCTTTCTCCTTCAGCTTGGCTACCAGATAGTCAAAGCGATCCAGCCCTTCCGGATTGAACAGACGGCTGGTGCCCTTCTCATAATCCAGCAGCGGCGCTTCCCGGCAAGAAGACCAGGAGCAGGGCTCGTCCCCGATGGGCGCGTCCGCCGCGTGCAGACGAATCACATTGACCCCCATGCTGGCAAAGCGCTTCGCAAGCTTTTCCGCCGTCTCATGATCCGGCGTATTGGAACGGGTGGCGATATTAAAGCCCAGGAAACGGGCCCGCTGCCCGTCCTCAAAGTACAGATGTCCATCCTTAACGATCACAAAGCCGTGACTGCCGGCCGGCGTGTCCAGCAGATGGGAGAAATTCAGAACGCCCTGATTCGGTTCGAGTTTGTCGATGCGAATGTGTTGCTTCATGATGGTCAGCCTCCTTTTCAGATCGTAAAAACCATGCCATCCATAGAAAAGAATAGCATGGTTCAAATCAAGAGTATTGCAATATAACACTCGTAGTTATAAAATAGGATTTGCTTTATTTGATGATTTTGTTCTGATTTCGATATTGCATGGGGGTCATTCCGTATTCCTTTTTAAACACATTCTGAAAATAAGATTGGCTGGAATAACCGAGATAGGCGCTGATGGCAGATAAAGATTCGTTGCCGTAAATCAACAGATCACAGGCCTCTTCCAACTTGCACCGTGTAATGTAGACATTGACCTGTACTCCCGTTTCCGCTTTGAAGCGCCGCATCAGATAGGATCTGCTGCGGTTGATATGCCGGGCAACATCGTCTATATTCAATGGCCTGTTGGTGTGATTCCTGATATAGGTCACGCATCGGTAGATCTCCGAGGAAATATTTGGGGGAATCTTTGCGTTTCCTGCGCGCTGACAGAAATCCATCAGCATAATGTATTGCAGCCGGTGTACTTCTTCAATGGTTTGAAGCTGTTCACATTCTACAGAGTAAAGATCCAAGAGCTGATACGCCTTTTCCGCATCTAGGCCACCTGGGATGGCTCCCAGCATAGAGGCCTTGGCGGCAACGCTGATCATCGTGTTTTTGGCATGTCTTAGCAGACTCTTTGCCATACGCCCTTCGAACGGGAACTCTTTCACACTTTCCAAGAATGCTTTCAGACGGGCGACATCGCCCATTTCCACATAATGGTACAGTTGCAGTTCAAACGCATAGGAATCACGATGAATGTCATTTTCCTTCATTTCGACAGACACATGCATCTGCTCGCTGCTGCGCATTTCTTCCGCCTGTGCGTTTTCAGCGTAAAAATCCTCCACCTCCACCGTTTGATGGTTCAAGCATAAATGGAGAAACATCAGATACCGCAGGCATTGATAATGGCTGATCAGCGGTAGATTATACAGTGTATCAGAAGCGTCCGCTCTGTTTTCCTGGGGCGTTTGATAATCTGAAAGAAATTCATCCACAATCTCTTCTGTAATCGGTGTAGCGAACAACGGCCCGATGATGATGTCATAATCTGTTCCCTCGATTCGCACGCGGCCATATTCCAGATTCTCCGTTTGAGCGAGAAATTCGGGGTTTTTGCTGGAAACCCACATGTTCCAACGCGCAGCCGAAGAAACGGAAGACAGGGGTTTCAGAGAAGTATAGACAGGGCTGCCTTTCTCCAGAAGATGGACAGGGACGCCTGTAGCCAGGGCAAAACGCTGACAAAATGCAATGTAGTCCATGAGGTCGCCTCCTGCGTGCAGACTGCTGTCATCAGAACTGATTCCATCGTGAACAATTTTACAATACTTGACCCCAAATTACAAGACTCGTTTGCGGCAAATTGTGTTTCTTTTCTTGAAAACGATGATTCAGCTACACTTTGTTCAGAACAGCCTCATCTTCATTGCAATGTCATGTCAACGAAATATCCCGTCTATCTGCAGAAATGGGAGCATTGCTGCCTGGACATTGCCAATTTGATGGAACGCGGCGGGACTGGCTTCCAGACAATGGTCGAGTCCTATCGTGACTGCGAGGTAGAAAAACAGCCGGGCGTCCTGATCTATCCAGGTTTCCTTGATCTGAGGCTTTTCGACAAACTCTATCAGGAAGACGCTCCTTAATCGCCATAAAAGCCTCCAAAATAGTATCTGCACATGAAAATAGCATGGTCCCAAACCTTGGTGTTGTTCACATTTCACCTTGTTCTTATTAAGTGGGAGTTCACCTTCCACCAAAATTTGAGTATTGAGCGGTCTAATGACTGAAAACCATGGTTTTGTTCACATTTCAGCTTGTTTCTCTGAAGTGGTAGTTCGCCTACCGCTTCAAAT